>JACZKY010066096.1_pt1 | contig 21709 bp, 11 predicted proteins | sample 8237611 | NCBI WGS metagenome assembly JACZKY01 (sample SAMN16148055, study PRJNA663545) | marine sediment metagenome | biome: sediments and biomass from bioreactor inoculated with such sediments; feature: coastal sediments; material: methane- and iron-fed bioreactor; isolation source: Bothnian...
TCCTCGGCAGCGAGTGCGCCGGGGAGGTGGTCGAGACCGGCGCAGGGGCGCAGGGGTGGCGCCCGGGGGAGCCGGTGGTCGGTTTTGCGGGAATCCGGCGCCTGGGCGCTTTTGCCGACTATGTCGCGGTGAAGCAGAGCGGGGTATTCCGGCCGCCGGCCAACCTTCCGCCGGAGGCGGCCGCCACCCTCCCCATCGCCGGGCTCACCGCCCTGCAGGGGCTGCGCGGTTTGGGCGGGTTGGCGGCAGGACAGACCGTGCTGATCAACGGCGCCTCCGGCGGCGTCGGCACCTTCGCCGTCCAGATCGCCCGGATCCTCGGCGCCACGGTCACGGCGGTCTGCAGCGCCGGCAACGCCGTGCTGGTGCGCGAGCTCGGCGCCGACCGAGTGATCGACTACAGGCGGGAGGACTTCACCCGGGGGGGCAAGAGCTACGACCTCGTCTTCGATGCGGTGGCGACACGCACCTTTGCCGACTGCCGGCCCGTGCTCACCTCGCGGGGGATCTACGTCTCCACCCTGCCGAGCCGGTCCGTTCTGCTGAATCAGTACCTGACCGGTTTTCTGCGGGGGAAAAAGGGAAAGGCGATCATGGTGAAGCCCAACGCCGCCGACATGGAGTGGATGCGGGCGCAGATCGAGAAGGGGGTGCTGTGGCCGGTCATCGACCGGGTATTTTCGCTGGAGAAGATCCGCGAGGCCTTCGCCTACAGCGAGACCGGGAGGGTCCGGGGGAAGGTTGTGCTGAGGGTCGGGTAGGAATTCGGGGAGATCGAGTTCAGCGGGAGGGGTTGTAAGTTGGAACTCATGGTCACCTTATCGAGAGTCGCGAAGTGCGGTTTTTTCATGCGGGGCATCATCAGGCCGACCAGGCTAGCCGACTGGTCCGTCTGATTTTCTTTCCGCCTCCCCTCCCTTTCTTGCTTGCGGATCATCTTTCTGCCACTGCGGCAGGCTCCGAGAAGCCGGTGCTGAGATCATTTCGGGACAAATAAATCCGTCCCCTTTTCTCTAGACTTCCTCGTAAAGCTTCTCGCGAGTGACGCTCATGGCCAGTCCTTGTTCAGAATAACTTCAAAGCAAGTTTATTGCCGAAAGGAATGATTGGTACGGGACCAGTTCCTGCTCAATGCGCAAGCCTTCGCTGTCCCCGCCAGGCAGAAGCCGCAAATATGCCTCCTTTTCTGCTGGAGTCAGATTTGGCAGCTCATCGGCCCGCCTCTTGTCGGGAGATTCGGATACTGCAACTGAGCGGTAGAGGTCAAGATCCTTACTGCTCATGAGAATGGATTCTACGTGAGGAAATTTTCCACGAAGCATGGACAGAATCCCGTACCCGTGGGTATCGATATCACCCCAATACACAACCCGCTTTCTTGTTAGCCAATTTGCTTCAGCCAGATCCCCAATGCCGTAGCCGCGACCGAAAACAACCATACCGCCCTGAAAAGACGGAAACGCTAAGCCGTTCACCTTGTTTTCGGTAATAAAAACGGTATGGCATCCACGGATATCTCGATCGAGGAAACTGCTCACCGGAATACTCACGTCTCTACTCAAGGATTCAGGCAGAATTAGATCGTCGAGCAAACGAAAGCGGACTAAAGCCTCATCGTAGAGAAATCCGAACCGCCGCTCGAAGCCGTTTCGAGACGGGCCGGCAATCGGGCTCTCGCACCCTGTCTCTGGGAGATTATTGGTCAGAATCTCCCAAAGAATGGTGCGTTTGCCCTCTAGAAACTTTGTGTCGATCCCCGGCAAGGTCAGCTGCCTCAGATAAATGCCTGGCCTTGGGGTATTTTTTATGAAACCGTAGATGGCGAGAATCTTTTCCCAGTCACCTAGATGGGGAAGCATCTTCATGGGATTTTGTTCCGCCCAGGCAGCCAATTCCGGATATCGCTCTCTTGTAAACTCGTGTGATTCCAAAAACGCATCGAGATCCTTGGTTTTGCCGATAAATCGAGCGAGATCCCTGGGCGTATCAAAACGAATATCCGCAGGCAGGTTTTGCCGGCCGAGATGACGGTGGTTTACTTCCATGTACTCCACTGTGAATCCATACCCCAAAGCTTCCTTGGCCTGGGAGTTCAGCTCTCCAAGCCACCGCTGAATCTCGGAGAAGGAATCGATGGTATGGCGTCCCCCCGTCTTTTTAAACCGCAAGCACAAAGGGAACGCCGGCATCCCGGTCAGGATTCCTTTCAGGACGTCCCCCCTGCTCCAGACTTTATTGGCAAAATCCCTGATCTCATCGACGCTAATCATGAGACATTCCGGAGTGTTTCTTTGTCCAGGCGCTCCTGCTGTAACTCCTCAATGGTCATATTCCTGAGCACGGAGCAAGACCCTTCCGCATTGTTGTGTACGAAATTCACCGAGCTGATGTATTTCTCAATGACATTGATCTTCTGCAAAGGGGTCAGAACCAGCAGTTGCAAGTTGAGCATGCCGAACAGCTCCATGCCGTAACGGGCACTCTCTTCCGAACCACGACCGAACGCCTCATCGACGATGACAAACCGGAAGGAGCGGGCTTTCTCGGCACCAAACTGATAAGCTAACGCAGATGCCAGAATCGTATAGGCCAACTTCTCTTTCTGCCCGCCAGAACGGCCGCTTGAGCCTTCATAGACACATTTGACAGTATTTGTTTCGCGAAATTTCTCATGTGCCATGAAGTCGAACCACTGCCGGACATCGGTAACCTTGCTACGCCATTCTTTATCAATCGAGCTGAAATCTCCACCTCTGTTCTTCAACCGTTCAACGATCTGCTTGACCTGAAGAAATTTCTCCTCGGTATAGAGCGTACGTTCATCCAGAATATTGGAGAAACAGCTCTTCAAATCTGCCTGGAATTGCCTTATATCAGGGTCTGAGACCAGCTTCGGGACGATTTCGATATAGGTTCCTTTGACGTAATCGATCTTTCTTAAAGACCAATTGATTTGACTAAGCCGATCCTCGATATTTTTCTTTTCACGATCCAGTGATTGTTCGAGGTTGACCAGCCCTTGAATAGTATGCTCACGCAAAAGCTCACGGAAGCGTTCCCGATGTTTCGGCAGATCCTCTTTAACAAGACTGTTCAGAAGCTTGCGCAGCTCCGGAACAGATCGAACATCAATATCGATATCCTGACCTTCAACCGGGAATGAATCCCGATACTTGCCAATGGATTTAAGCAATCTTCCCTTTGAATCATCAGCGGATCTCTCAGCGGCCCGCCGAAAATCGTCCATCCTTTTCCAGATATCACCAGAGATTTTCGTGGCTGTATTGATCGTAACCTGCTTGCGGCTTTCTTCCCATCGCTCGATCTCCTTTGCCAATTGAACAAAAACCTCCGCCCTGCCATCCGCATTAATGGTGTTCAATTGGCGATACATCTCAGGCAGAGTTTCCTCCCGCCGAATGGTGATGTTTGCGTCGTTTTTTTCGATCTCAGCACGAATATCACCACGGGTAGTCTCGTTGTCAGTCAAGAGTCTGTTCGTTGATTCAAGCTCTTGACGAAGTTGCCGCAGGCGGTCCGAACTCTCCTCGATACGTCTTCTCTCATCGATGAGATCATCAATTCGCTTGGCGTCTCCTTTCCAGTTAACTCGCTCAAAGCTGTCGTTCTCAGAAACCTTCACGGCCACTGACCGTTTTAGGAGAAAAGTTTTTTCCTCAGCCTCAACCTTCCTTATATCGCTAGCAATCTTTTCCAAATCAGCTTTGGCCAGGATAAGATCTTGCGCAAGTACACCGATCTTCTTCTGGTTATTCCAGCCGAGGACATAATTTGAGCGATCGTCGATGTGACGACGATCGTCTTTTTCGTGGCGATCTCCTCGTGTTTTCGAGAGGCCGCTTTTCATTACTGCATCCTGTTGATTCCGGAATTCTTCTATGCTCTCGCAGCAGGCGATATCGAAGCGTTTCTCCAGATGTCCTTCTAACCAGGCCTTGAATTCAGTCCCCGGCTTTACATTTATTTTGCTCACCAGCGATTTTTCTACCAGCCTGTTACTCGACGTGACATGGACCCTGGGGATCTTGAAAAATACAATCCGCCCCGACAAATGGGTCTTATCGATATAGAGGCAGGCTCCCCGATATAGGTCTTCAGGGACCAGAATGCTCAGCGCGAAATTATGGAGGATGCGTTCAATTGCCCCCTCCCATGCGCTATCTTCTTCTTTAACTTCAAGCAGTTCGCCGACAAAAGGGAGCCTTTCGATATCGGCACCAACCGCTTCAGCAATCCCCTGCCGAATCGTCAAACTTTTATGAGGGATATTGCTTCGGCGCTTGCGCAGGGAATCAAGTTCAGTTTCGATGCCTGTGATCTTTTCATCTTGCAGCTTTTGTTTCTTGACGCGCAGATCAATCCGGACCTCTTCCGCTTCCCGCTTCATTTGATCGAGATCGATGATGATCTTCGTCGATGTGGCACAAACTTCCCGGAACACCTCCTCTGTCTCCGGAGGGGTCAGGCCAAGCGAAACACAAGCCTTCGAGATCTCAGTAAAAGCCTGTTTTTTCTGCTGTTTTGAAAGGGACAAACGTTCCAGCTCAGAATCGATGGCGGTGATGCGCCCACCGCCTGCATCGACGATGGAGTTACGAATCTCCTCAGCCTTTTCCTTCAAGTGGGCCGATTCCGAGAGCAAGCCGGAAAGCTTCTCTTTAGCGCGCGCGTTCTCTCCTTCAAGAATCTCAATCCTCTTTTCGATCAGATCGATGTTGAGTGAGGCATAGTATGGCCTCACGGCCTCCAGCAGCTTAGCCCTTTGCGCCACGGTCTGGAGGTATCCCTGAAGCTTGGTCGCCTCTTCATCGACTGGACGAAGCAGCTCGATTTTCTTCTGGGCTTTGGCGACCGCCTCGTGGGCCTCCGACAGGCTGTCAAAACCCTCTATCACTTCATCGACAACCGCTGGGGTGTTCCCGACATCCAACATGAAGTCGCGAATAAATGTCGTCAGGTTGGGGACCTGCTTCATCGACATGGTGTGACAGAACAGGCTTAGCGCCTGGTCGCCCGGTATGCCCATGAGACGGCAAAAGTGTTTGGAGTATTTTTCGAAACTGTCATGGAGATGAATGAGGCTATCGGCATCGATGCGACGCTTGAGTTCAGAGATCGTTTCGAAGCCGGTGAAATACGACTCTATACCGAGGTCCTTCTCAGCAACAATGTACAAGCGCTGCGGTGATTCTCCTTCATTGCGCACCCACAGCACTTGCACCAGGGTAATAACCTCTTTCAGATTTCTGTTACGGAACACCGCCAGAATTGTCGTGTATGTATTGGTGCCCCGAAGAAAAACCGGCTTGGCCTTTTTGGTCTCTTGATCGATGTTGTTGGAATATTGTCCCCGGACATAGGAAGAAACTGATCTCTCCCGGGCGGCCTCGTCAGCGGCTTTGTTGTAAGCAACCCGGCGCGGCGGCACCAATAAGGTCTGAAGCGCATCCCCGGCCGACGACTTACCGGAACCGACATCACCTGTCATCAGCGTTGTTTCACCATTAGCCACGATAGTCCAGATGCGGCCGTTGAACGTGCCCCAGTTAAAGATCTCGGCTCGATCAAGACGGAAGCCGTCGCTCGTCCCCTGAATGTCAAGCTGTTGCTGTTGCATATTTCCGGTACCCTTCGAGCAGGTTGTCGAGATCGGATAAGGCATCGGCATTGAAAGCAGCTTTGATGATCCGCCGTACCTCGTAGGTGGTCTCCTCGGCTTTTTTCAACTCATCGAGAAAACCCATTTCGGCAACCTTGGCAATATTGCGCCGGATGTCGTCGTGCAGCTTGGCCTCATTGGTCTTTTCAGGGATGAAGGCTTTGACCATGTCGAAGATAGCCTCTTCGGTAATGATGAGACGCGGTTCAGAGGTGGAGGCATCGTGCTCGGCCAAACGCTTGCGCAAAAGGACACAAATCAAGCTGGTCTGGAAACCCAGGGGACGCTTGGGAATAAGTCTTGGCAAGGGATCGGGATCGTCCTCGTTGGGGATCTGCTTAAGAAAGGCAAACCCCTCGGCCTCGTCAAGAAAGAGTTCAAGCCCGACATACACGAAATGCGAATTGACGGCAGCAAACGCCCCGAGAATAGTAGTCCAGTGACGGGGGTGTTTGTCCTTGTAGACAACCCCTTTCATCAGGGCAACGATTGCGTGCGAAATATCAATGCGCCTGTCCATACGGGGGTGCTCCTATCGGATAAAGATGAGCCTCGGTACCTTCAAGTGCGTGTCCAGGCCACCGATGGCAATTTTGATTACATCCTTTTTGTCATCGCTTACGACGACCTTCTCGCTGTCATGCCCCACCTCGAAATAGGCGATGACTTCTCCAACTCCTCTGGTGACCGGAAACCTGTTGATCACCTCGCGCAGAGTGACTTGATCATGATCGCGCAGCAGTAGACTGACCCGATCTTTCAGCTCCCCGTAGTCGATATCCTCCCGGTTAAACAATACGGAAACGTCGATATCGACCGCCCCTTCCTCAAGCACCACCCCTGAAAAGTCCTCCGGTAGGTTAGCTTTGTGCAGAGTCCTCGCCATGGTCAGATCGATTTCTGGAGCAATCTCATCGATTTCGAAGCAGAAATCCTGCGGCGGGTCCTCCTTGAGCACCAGCACCTTTTGCTCAATATCGCGGATGATCTCCATGATCCGCTTGTTTTCCAGGTGGACACGATCGTCGATGTACCGACGCAACTGGTCGGCGAGCCGGTTGGTGGTCTTGTAGACCACACGCCCGGCATCCAACAAGGCGTACTTAGCCCCCGGCAGGAAGGAATCCTGCGCCAAGTCCTCAAGAGCCTCCAAGGCAAGGATATTTTCCAAAAGATCGGAAAGTTCCTGCTGGCGGGCTGGGGTCATGAGGAATTCCCAGAAGGAGCGGAAGCTCTGTCCCTGGTCAGAAGCCGTGATACTCTCTCTGCGCTCGAAGACATTGTCCAGCACGGTTCCTTTGGGCGCATCGGCCGTCACGAAGAGCTGCCGAGCCTCTTTGTCTAGATCTCGCACGTTCTGCTCCACCTGGCGGAAATCAACGACCAGACGCCTGGCGGTCTCTTCGGCCTCGATGAAGCGTTCACGGATTTGCGTCTCGGAAAAAGGCTGGTATCCCCCCTTGCTGATCAGGTCAATTTCGCGGTCAATTGCATCCTTGGCTCTTTCCAGCTCCTGGACACGCCTTTCGGGACTATCAGACGCTTTAGAATTGATCTCTCTGAGCAGGTTGAAGACGGTAAGAAGGCGGGATTCTGTACCTACAAAAGCCCTCGGTTTAAGATCCGCAAGCCATTCGATGGCCTTGGCTACTGAGGGTGTCAGGTCGTAAACGGGCTCGTCACCCCGATCGGGATAGCGTTTGGAAAGATAGGCGTTATTGTCACACCAAAGCGCCAAATACTGCTTTGCAGACATTTTGTGCGCCTCTTCGCCATAGATCTCGCGCAGGCGAAAGAGTTCGTCTTCCAATAGGGATAAAAGTTCTTCGTGGGGGATGGAGCGACGATTGGGTTCGATGAAAACTTTGTCGAAAAAAGAAAGAATCAGCGGAGCATTGTCGGAGCTGATGATCCGGAGTGCTGGGTTATTCGTTTTGAGTGATTTGATGTACTCGTATTCCACGATCCCCCCGAATCCATAAAACTAACCTTTTTTGGATTTACCACCTTGAAGTGTCAGAATATGTCACAATAAATCGCCGTAACGATATCCAATTTGCAAATTGTCCTTTTTATCTCGCGCCCATAGGTCACTTTGTTGCAATCTGAAGCTGTTCGATATTTGCCCAAGGTCGCTTCCTGTGGAGCATCCTGTGGCAATTTGAGCAAACTAATGCAAAATCCTCTATACATGTATTTCGAACCTCGTCGGTGCCCAATTCGCTCAGCGGACGAATATGATGAGCTTCGATATATGAGATCCCAATCTCCCCGTATCTTTCAGCAAAATTGAACCCACACACCTCGCAGGGAAGTGCTCCACCATTTTGGCGGGCATAATTAGATTTTGCTTCGCGGACAATACGGGAGTCTCGCTCTCTGGATTTGTGAAGCCGCTCAATTCTCCGCCCTTCTGGAAAGGAAACACGTGTGACCTTGCCGGTAAAATCAACCAACTCATCTGCGGCGACTCGGAAGGCCGCGAGCGAAAAGATATCCGCCAAGAAATCTTCCAGCGAAACCTGCGCGCTAGGTAAGGAAACAATATAGTTGGCACTCCCCAGTTCGCGAATGAACGTGGTCTTTCTCTCGTTATTCCGCTTGTCCCGTTTCCGAGGGTTATAGGTCCAGACCAAATCCACCGAGTTTTCTTCTATAAGCTGATCGTGCAACTCTGCAATTGGCGCAGAATGGTGATTTTCTGGATAAATAACAAGATAATAGTTATTATCATTCCGCCAATCTATGACCAGTAGCCAAAGTTTTTCTTCTTGCTCTTTCTCAACCAGAAATGCACCGAGGCATGGTTTATCATTAGCAAATGAATGAAATTTTTGTATGGGAAATTTTTTTAATTCATTTAGCAAACGATATGAAAAATTCTTTGCAAATCCACTTCTCATCGCGTTAACCAAATTTTTTGCGATTTTTTTTTCCATTTTTTACTCCATAAAATATAGTTTATTTCATAAAATGGAAAAGTAATCTTTAATCCGCAAAGCCATCAATTTACGTCGTTCGGACAGGAATTGATCATAATCGTAAATCTCACCATCAAGCATCGTCTCTGGAATACAATTCATTCTCAGGTTTTCTAATATTTCTTGTCTGTCGTTTATCCCCCCGTATTTCTTCACCCCTCCATTGCACTGTTCGGCGATTTCGGCAAAATAGGTCTGAGGTGGCTTGTCGCCAATAGAAATATTAATCTCGCTCTGAGCCAAGACAAAATTGGCAATCTGATTGTAACGACCCCGCTGCAAACCCTGCTTCTTTAAGTGGTTACGTGGATATAGATGGTGCACATCGCAGCGATTAAGAAGTAAATCCCTTGCGGTTATGTCACGAGACAGGAAACCCTTATCCCCGAGTTTGACCTGAGCAGCTTGGTAAACTGTGAAATAGGGGCTGTTGGACGATGATGTATCCATTTGCTGTGGCAGCAAGCTCGTCCAAAAACTGTCAGGAAGTTCGGCGGAAATCACTGATTCTATATACGCCACCAGACCGTTAGCTTTTATCTGGCGGATGTCATAATCGAAAGCCGTCTCGGGGTTGCCTGAATACCTTGCCCGCAATAACGACATGACATACCAGCGCCGAACCAGCTGTTCTAAATCGGCAGCAGGCACATTCTCGGAACGTCCACGAAGGTAAATAATGTAAGCGAAATTGACGGCGTTCTGACCTCCAATCAAATTGTTGCTTATGAAGCCCCCAGAACGGAGAATCATCGTTAACCGATCAAAATGCGTCTTATTGATAAAGCTTAGAACACCGACCTTGAGCTTGGCAAAAGACTCTTCAGCAATAGAGTCTTCATACTGCTTCGTTTCGAAATTCCTCCCAGACAACAACGCCACAAGGTCTTGTAACTTGCCGCGACCAAATTCAGAGGTGAACGCGACACGGAGCATGTCCGTGTAAGAGGGATCGTAGAGATCATCGTTGACATCCTTCAGCCAAGCCATCTTGGGAAAGTATTCCGAGTTGGAGAACTTGGAATCATTGCTCTTGATGCGAGAATAGAATTCAGGAGCGACGGCCAAGTGGCAGAAATAATCAATGGCCTTGCGCAGCTCGTTGCCGCCATAAGTCTCATTAGCGGCAATCTTTGACATAGCAAAATCTGCTTGGCTGAGGGATTTCCCCGCTGAGTTAACCCGAATGAAGATCTCGGTTACGGTCTCGATATCAAGGTCATCGCCCAGTTCAATGATGCCGACATGGTTGTTGATGATCTTGCGCAGCCGCTCCAAGGTACTGAATAAGTCATCTTCATTCACACCTGTATTGCCCGCAGCGTAATCCCTTGTAATTTGAAGGAGTTTGGCGTTCGGCGAAAAAAGATCGGCGACATCTGGTATCCAAGCCGCATCTTTTTTAATTGCTGGGTTGGAGACTTCGAATTTCTCTTGGATCGGATGGAATGCTATCCGGATACGTACTGTCTCGTAATCTTTTGTGAGGACTTCTCTCCCAAGCAGCGCCGCCATTAGGGCGGTGACGCGCTGCTGACCATCGATCAGTATCCTCTTACCTGCGGAAGAAGTGCCGTCTTTTAATTTGATTGTGGGATTGCGCCAGGCAATGAGATATCCGACTGGATACCCTTGGTAGAGCGAATCCAGGAGATTGCGAACGTGTGTCGCATCCCAAACAAACGGTCGTTGAATTTCTGGAATAGCAATCTCCCCCGATTTAATCCAGGTCAGAAGAGTTTCTATTGGGTGGGGTGTTACCGAGTAGCGTTGCGTGGACATGAAAATCCCTCCTTCAAGTGAGACATTAAAGTCTTGAGGACAACTCAGCCAACCCAGCCAAGGTCATATTCTCCGCCACCACATCATGCGGAATCAGCAGGTACTGCCATGCCTTCCCGCCATTACCCTGCGCATGATCTGAGGCATGGCCACACCATTTGATGGCGGCCGCCTTCTTGGCCAAGACCTCTGCTGAATCCATCTCATTACGGGCCTTGGTTTCGACCATGTAAATCCGGTCGGTCGACTCAACCACGAAGTCGGGCTGGTATTCCAGATGATCGCGGCCGGACTGATAGAAGATCTGGAATTGGCCCTTGGCGGGTTTGAACCATTTCTGAATTGTGTGATCCGATTCCTTTTCGAGGATCACGGAGAACCGCCGTTCGGTGTCCGAGTCGAATTTCTGCACCGGATAGAGGCAACGCTGGAATCCGCCGAAGACCATTTGTCCGATTTTGCTTTTGTCATCGACCGGCGGACGAAAGTGTCGGACACCGTCGGCAGCGGCGGTAAAAGCGCTCTGCTTCAGGGTTGAAAAGCCCTTGCTGCATTTCACCTCGTAATCGACGGTTGTTTCCCACTGATGGGCCTGCATTTGGGCGTGGATGAATTCCGCCAGTTGCCGCTGGTAGTACTGGAGCACGTTTCGTGTCTCATCTTCCTTCAGATACCCCAGCAGGTGCTGCACCATTTGCCCGGACAGGTCATAGAGCAGATCGGCATGGGCATCATAGGAGATGTCGTCAAAGTCGATCAGTGATCGCACCAGATAGTCTTGCAGCCGATTCTCACGCTCGATTCCGCCCAAGGCACTTAGCGTATCCTCCTGGCTGGTGCGCAAGTGCTTTATGAGCAAATCTCGTGAAACCGGCTGATAATTAATGTTTTTGACGTCGAGGGTAAAAGGATGATAGCCGAGGGTCACCTCCCCTTTGGGAACGACCAGAATGCGAGGGATATCGATCGATTGCTGCATCACGATTGCCGTGGCTTTGGCGACAATGGCCGCCACATTGGGCTTTTCGACGACTCCTTCAAGCTCCATCTGCTCGGGGGCCAGCGCTGCCTCAACACGCTTGACGATTTGCGCCGCAATGTCTTCTTTGATTAGTTCCGAGGAGCTGGGCAGGAACTCGTGTTCCTGGATGATCTCATAAGCCTTCTGGGCAATCCGCTGTTCCGCAGGGGTCCTGAAAGCCGGCACCGTTTGCGGGACGGGTTCCGCTCCAGGCAAGACGGGAGCAACCGTCGGAGGGGCCAGCCCCAACTGTTGCTCGATGGTCGAGTGGGAGACAACGGTGGTCTTTTTCTGAAAATCCTTCTCCGGTTCCAGGATGACCTGTTGCAAGCGGATCACCGAATCGGCACGATTGGCTTCATCGATGATCTCCTGGAAGCGGTCGTGGGCCACGATATTGAGGCGGTCGACGACCGTGACGCCGGTCTTCTTGCCGTAGGGAAGGCGCAGGCCGCGCCCGATCGACTGCTCGATGAGGATGCGGGCGTTGGCAGCGCGCAGCGGCACGATGGTGTAGAGGTTGGTGACGTCCCACCCCTCTTTGAGCATGTTGACGTGGATGACGATCTCGGTCGGTTCTTCGGTGCTCTCCACTGCCAGCAGCCGCTGGATCATCTCCTCTTCTTCCGCCCCGGTCTTGCTCGAATCAACCTGAATGACTTTTTCTTTATAGCGCCCCTCAAAGAACTTCTCCGACTGGATCAGCGCCAGCAGTTGCCCAGCATGGGTGGTATCGCGGGCGATGACTAGCATGAACGGTTTGACGATCTTCTGTCCGGCCTGGCGGGCGTAGGTCTCCAGCTCGACCTTTACACTTTCATGCAGGCGCACGCCGTCTTCGAGCTTGATCTCTTCGATCCGCTCCGGCGTGAAGTCGCGCGGGTTGAAGTTCTTCTGCGTTACCACCGCTGGCTCCTTGACGAAGCCATCGGCCATCGCTTTGGCCAGCGGGTAATCGTAGATCACGTTCTTAAACGGCACCGCTCCCCTAGCGGTTTCTACGAAGGGGGTTGCGGTCAGCTCCAGGCCGAGGATTGGCTTCAGCTCGTTGATGGCGCGAATACCCGCCGATGCCCGATAGCGGTGCGATTCGTCCATCAGCAGGACCAGGTCCTTAAGACCGGCCAGATAATCGAAATAACTCTCGCCGATGTACTCGGAGAGCCGCTTGATGCGGGGCGACTTGCCGCCGCGTACCTCGGAGTTAATTTTGGAGATATTGAAGATGTTGACCTTCACCGGCGCCAGAGCATCAAAGAGATTGCCTGCCTTGGACTCATAGTTGTCGCCAGTGATGATGTCGGGTGGATAGGATGCGAATTCGGCAATCCCCTTGAAGACGTACTTGGGATGGTTGCGGTTGCTGAAATCGGCAATCAGCTTGTTGTAAATGGTCAGGTTCGGGGCGAGGACGAAGAAGTTGTTTATGCCATGGGCCAAGTGCAGATAGCTGACAAATGCCCCCATCAGGCGGGTCTTGCCGACCCCAGTCGCCAGAGCGAAACAGAGGGAGGGGAACTCCCGCTCAAAGTCGGTGACAGTCGGGAATTCGCTACGGATGATTTCCAGCGCCGCGGCCAAATCGGCTTCTTTACGCGGTGAGACGATCTCGGTGATGCGGTCGAGGATTTCCAGGGAGGTCCGCTGCGGGGGGCGCAGGCTCAGGCGGCCGGAGATGGCATTGACGTGACGGTTCATTGCTCCACCTCCTCACCAAAGAGTGTCTGCTGCCCAGGCTCGGGCGGTTTCTGCGGCAGGTTTTCGATCTTCAGGCTGTAATCGTCGTGTCCCCACTCGCAGCGTGAGAGGACGGCGTTGGGGATCTTCTTCACCGTCAGGTTGGAGAAGGCATCGGGCCGGCCGCGGAAGGCGGAACAGCAGACCAACAACGAGCGACTGGCGCCGACTTCATCGGAGAGCGCCTGCAACTGCTCATGGCTGAGGTTCTGGGTGGTGACGTAGATGAAGTCGGTTTCAGTAGAGTGGCCGTGCCGCCAGTAGAGGCTGTCGGACGGGGCGTAGACGAAGCCCTCGAGCTTGCAGACCGCCTCGGCGAGCATGGCGGCGTTGTATTCTTTGCAGATGACCCAGTTCCCCCACTTATCCTGCTCCATCAATGACGGCGCCAGCTTGTAGTAGCGGAAGCCGCCGCCGCCTTTCCAGTCCACGGCCTTGCTGATGCCGCCCTGATCGGTGCCATCGATGACTTTTTGCAGTCGGGGGATGATGTGGGTGTGGCAGTGATCACCGAGTTCGACCATGATCCAGCGGCGGCCCATTTTGTGGGCGACGGCGCCGGTGGTGCCAGAACCTGCGAAAGAGTCGAGAACGAGGTCGTTGGGGTTGGTGGCGATTTCGAGGACACGTTTAAGGAGACGCTCTGGCTTTGGCGTATCAAACGCATCTTCAGCGCCAAATAATATTTTAATTTCCTTCTTTGCTTCCTGAGTATGGCCAACTTCATTATTTGGCCACCAAGACCAAGCAGTTTGACCTTTTGATTCTGCTAAATAAGTTTTACGCCGTGGCATCCCTTTTCCATCTTTACCAAACCACATCCGACCTTCTGAAGCGAGTTTTTGAAACACTGCCTCGACGTTTTTCCAACATGTCCCTGTAGGAGGTGTATACTCAATGCCCCCCGGCGTGACAATTTTGAACATTTGGTTCGGCCGAAAACCTTGGGCAGTGTAATCAGAAGAAACCCAAGCGCCTCTTGGGTCATTGTCAGGGTTTTTGTAACTTTTGATCTGCTCATCAGATTTTGGAATTTTATTGACGACACTTTTAAAAGCGCTAAGTTCTTTAGAAACCACCAGAACGTGGTCATGTCCAGCTCCTAGTGTTGCACGTACATCGGGTGAGGTTCGTTTCTGCCAAACCACATTGGCAATAAAATTTACCCGTCCGAATACTTCATCGCACAAAACTTTCAAATAATGCGACTCGTTGTCGTCTATGGTGATCCACAACGAACCATCATCGGAAAGGAGATTGCGGATTATCTCCAGTCGATCGCGCATCAGCGACAACCAGATCGAATGCTCCACCCCGTCGTCGTAGTGGGTAAAGGCGCTGCCGGTGTTATACGGCGGATCGATGAAGATGCACTTGACCTTCCCCGCGAACTCCTGCTCCAGCGCCTTCAGCGCCAGCAGGTTGTCGCCGAAAATCAGCCGGTTGTCGAAAAGATCGCCACCCGTCACCCGATGCGACGCGTGGTACGACTTCTCCGGATCTTCCAGCAGAATGCGCGGCTCCAGCTTCGGCCGGGTTTCCTTGCCGATCCAGGTGAGTTCAAGTTTTTGTTTTTTCATAAGTTGCCCGTTTTCTACTTAATGTAAACGAATTGAGTTACGCTCTAGCGTACTGATATACACCTTTTATTTGCTGCGCTAAAAACTGACCTTTTGACGGTGCGTTACGCATCAGCTCGAAGGCCACCTCAGGGATGTTGAAATAGTTGTAAGTACCACCATTTTTAAACTCCACAGTCATAATCTGCGATTGGATATCATATCCGAAACGAATGATGTTGGTTGATTCAGGTGTATCAATCCATTCCATAATTTTCTCCTCATTGTCGGTGTCATCTGTAATCACGACATCGGTAGTTTGGGTTTTGTGTTCGTAATGTGGGCTTTGCTTTCGCCACTGGGTTACCATTGCGGGATAATCAGAAGGGTCGCGGATTTGACTCCATCCAGCAGGGCCGTCGAATCCATCACCCTTAATATCCCCCCGAACTACGACTCGCGGGTCAACACTGTCCGGGCGCTTATTTTTGGAGGGTGGGTCAATTAAGGTTCTAACAGGCAAGCTGACGGCCTCTCCCACAACTATTGCCTCACCAGTACGCAATATGGGTAGCATTTCAAAAAGGCCCTTTAGATTGTCAGATGCCGCACTAGTAATATGCCCTCGGTCTGTGTCATTTGTGAGTCGCATGGCAAAGATCGTCCCACACTGTGAAAGGATGGTAGAGTCAACTTCTGAAGGGCGTTGACTGACAAGCATCATCCCGACACCATATTTACGACCCTCTTTTGCAATCCTGCGCACTGCCATAGCTGCTGAGCCTGAGTTCTCTTTTGCCAGATAAGCATGCGCCTCTTCAAGGACAATCAATAATGGACGCTCTCGCCCACCCTCGGGCAGATTCCTCGCCCAGAAAATGGCATCGTAAAGAGCACGAAGAAGAGCACCAATTAAATCATTAAGAACAGAAGAAGGGATACCAGAAAGATCGAGAATACTGACCGGATGGACACCGCCAATCCACTCTTCCAATAAAACATCCAAATCTTTTGAGGTTTTCCCATCAATGTCTGGGAGCCAGTCACCGGGGTTGAAGAGAAATGCCATTCGGGGATCTCTTAGCTTTGATGCCAAGCCAGCCAATTGCTGGCGGATACCCAAAGAATCTCGTCCCAATTGCACACGTTCATTTGCGGGACCTGTAGTTTTTACAGTTCGATAAAGTGGCGGGGTAACAGAGAGTGGATCTCCTAATTGAACAGGATTCCCGTTGTCATCCAAAACGTAAGCTGGGTCCACTTCATCTGCGGCTCCTCCTGGCCGTGGAATTAGCGTATGATTCTCTCGCTTATGGAGATCAAACCACAACTTGTGAATGGAAAAAGGAACTGGGGTGTCAACAGTCAATCTTGCTGCATCAACACCTTCTCTAGGTTGTATTGCAAGTGACTCCTTTTTTAATTGTACTATTGCATCCATGACCGCAGGTGCCTGCGAATCACTTAGCCTTCCAAGTGCAAGCGCCGTAAGTTCTTCGTAACTAAGTGCCCAGTAAGGTACATAAAGGGTTTTCTCGTTCTTTTCTAGATCTGCCGATACCTTAAAAACCGTGGCCCGATCATTTAAGGCCTTTGCATATTCGCCATGGATATCGAACACAAGAATTCTGGTCGATGGATATCGATCAGGATCAGACAGCGAATTTAAAAGTCCAGCGACTGTCGTTGATTTCCCCGAGCCGGTAGTCCCGACAACGGCGGAATGCCGTGTCACCAGCTTATTTATATTGACCAGTGAGGGTATTGCTTCAGCGCTTGCGAGATGGCCAACCGAGACGAAGTCATCAGGATCACCGGAACCATAAATAGCTCGGAGGTCGGCCTCTGTAACTATATGTACTCGGTCTTCGATTGTCGGGTGCTGAGAAATTCCTCGTTCAAAGAGTCCACCTCTTTGCCCTTCCCCGACCATTTGAACCTTAATCCAGCGATTACCAAACTTTTTTTGTTCTTGCTCACGTTCAGGGGCTGCGCCAGCGCCAACCTGAGAAACCACGCCGTACAGGTCTAGAAAGCCCAATGGTATTCTCACGAAACTGCCCACTTGTCCAATTCGATAGCCTTCCCCATGGACAAACCCAAGCCCAGTCACCGTTTCGTTGCTCAGCTCAACAGTGACCGATGAACCATGGACATCTTGCACTGTCCCGATAAATGTAGGATCACGATACATTGCTACCTACCTGATCATCGTCAAGTTGTGATAATTGCCTGGCCAAGAACTCTCCAAAATTCTTGAAATCTCCCAGGAGAAACTCACATTTAGTTGGGGACCCAGTTTCTGCACAATTTTTTACCACAGTGATATCGTGCAGGGGATGCCCAGTATTTTCATCATTTCGCCAATCCCGCTCGATGGTACCCAAAACAGCACCATCGGCAGCAAGAAGGCTAAGATTTGGATGCCTTCGCGCTTTATCAAGGGCGTCCGAATAGTTAGACCTTGGACCGAATAACAGACCAAAACAGATGGCGGTAGGGTTACTTCTTAACCCGTGAAGGATGACTTCATTGAGATGCTGATCAGCAAAAGAATAACCGGATGTCACCAACACAGCTTGGCCACGAGACAGAAAAGCCCTTAACCGATCAAGCATTGCAAGATAAGGCATTCTTCGACTCTGGTCGTATTTAAGATGTGATGGATAGATCATCTGTCTGTCGCCATCAGCAGTCCCTTCACGACGAACCACTTCGTCTTTGTCATTGCGCCACCAATTTACTGAACCATGGACTTTCCACAATCGTCCCCAGCGTGCTGGCAGAGAACCATTTTCCATAGAAGCTAGATCAAAAAACGCATGCTTAGAGCCAATAAACCCATCAAAATACGGAATTTTGTGTGCTTCGAATGCCTGTTCTACTAGAAGATCATAATTTGGAGTAAAGACCTCTATAGGGTGTGTTCGATGTACTCCGCCTATCCATGTTGCTAATTGATGGTAAGGGGTAACCGTCTTGGGTAGCGGAACATTAACAACTTTAGTGGTAATCTGGCAAATAGATGCATCGAGATCAGCGAGGTTTCCTTTATCAAGATCATCAATTTTTCCATTTCTAACAACGTCATGTAGTGCTCGGATATGGCTGAGGACATCTTCAATAGTCGGCTCGCTAGATCCACCGCTGTTAAGTCGACCCATTATCGTTGTATATGCTTTCTTATATAGAGCGGATTCACTCAATTCAGTGGATACAAACGCCGTAAGCCCTTTGATGTCAGGAATTAATGGCTTTGTTTCACCTTGGTCTGAAACCCTAATGGAAACAGGACAGCCCGCACCAAGCAAAAAGGCGATCCTCATTTTGTCAGGAGAAAGTGCCTGTTGTAACAGGACAGATTGCCGATATGGGCAATGTGACGGTGAACTCATGGATTCAACCCCTTTCCGGGTTTGCCTGTACTTAAGAGCGAGTCATAACCCAACGAATAGTGAAGAGCGATTTCAACTCAGTCCCCTGCTGCAACTTACCTTCAATCTGCGCAATCAACTCTTCCCGCTGCCTGTCCACCTGATCCTGCGCCTCAAAGAGCGAGCGCCTCTTTTGATTCCGCTGCGACTCCAATCCCTTGATCAGCTTCTGCCCGACCAGCTTCTCCTCTAGTGTCAATGCCGCAGTCGCTGAGCGACGCGCTTCCTTGATCTGCCGGTCAAGCTCCTTGATCTCCCGCTCCAACCCAAGCTTGAGATCGTCAGCCCAGCCATCTAGCTTGTCGGCCTCAGCCTCAAAAAACCGGGCGTTGCGTTCGGAAATTCCCTTCTGTATCTTCGCCTGCCGCTGCCTGGTCAGCACCTCCAAGTGCTCTTGGTTGTGCAACCCGGCCACCCCGCCCACGACTTCACCGGGAAGACTGAGCATGCGAGCAGCGGTCTCTTCATCGATGGTCGCGCCATCATCACCAACCGCCGCCAGGATGAGGTGATCCTCTCCTTGATCGAGAGACTCGATGGAAAAAAGGGAAGCGGTCAGGTAACCGGACTTCCGGAGCAACGGCTCCAGAATGGAAACCTTCCCCGCGTGATTGTCGTAATCGAAATGAACCTCCGCCAACGGCAGCAAACGGCTCTTGGCGCTGTCCACCAAGGCCTCGGCCAAGGGGTGATTGAGCCGGTAGAGATGCGCTTCGCCGGTGCGCCGTGGCAGTTCGTACCGTCCGAGCGGAATCTGTTGCGACGGCGGAAAGGGATGGGAGAGCAAACGGAAGGTTGCATCACCCTGAAACTCGGCATTGTCACGCAGTTCATGCCGGGTCAATTGCATCAGCAGATGCTCGAAGCGGTTGAGAAAAGCTTTGGAGTCCTCATCCCGAACCTTGAGCTTTTCACGAACCTCGTCGTCGAAATGCTCCAGCAACTTTTTCCGGGTCGAGGTCATCGCCTCATTGATCTCCAGGCTCAATTCGAGTTGGAGCTGGTCAAAAGCGGCCTTAATCTCGTCGGTCTGACGGCAGCGCTGGTAGATGTCGGCAATCCGCTTCTCGAAATCGACGCCGGATTCGATGGCACCGAGCACCTCGTCGCTGGCGCCGAAGACCCCTTCAAAGAGCTGGAATTTCTCAGAGAGAAGTTCGAATACACGCTGGTCCGCTTCGTTTTTGCGGTTGAGGAAGTTGACCACCACCACGTCGTGTTTCTGCCCGTAACGATGACAGCGGCCAATGCGCTGCTCAATGCGTTGGGGATTCCAGGGCAGATCGTAATTGACCACCAGCGAACAGAACTGAAGATTGATCCCTTCGGCACCGGCCTCCGTGGCGATCATGATCCTCCCCTCGTCGCGGAAGTAGTCAACCAGGGCTGAACGCATATCCGCCGTGCGCGAACCGGAGACCTTGTCGCTCCCTTGATGGCGCTCTAACCAATTGGCATAAATCCGTTTCGACTGTTCGTCGGTATTCGAGCCGTTGAAGAGAACAAGCCCCTCGGCATAGGGGCTATCGCCAAGCAGACTCAACAGATAGCTCTGGGTGCGGCGCGACTCGGTGAAGATGATGGCCTTCTGGGCGGCGCCGAGTTCTTTCGCCTTCTTGAACGCCACCTTCAATGCTTTGAGCAACGCCTTCCCTTTGGCGTTGTGCTCGATGGATGTCGCCAATTGCGCAAAGGCATCGAGGTCGGCAATCTCCCGCTCCAGGGCAGCCCGATCCGCCTCGCTTAACTGCTCAGTAGCTGGCTCTTCGCTCCACTCCTCGGCGGTTTCATCGAGTGCTTCATAATCCTGATCCAGCTCATCTTCGAGCGAGATCGCCGGTTCCTGCCGCCGCAATTTGAGCTTGAGGCGTTCGGAAATCGTGTTCAACGCACCGGCAATGGCAAAGGTCGACGACGCCAGGAGCTTGCGCAGGACCAGCGTCATCAGGGTGCGCTGGCTGGCGGGAAGGGCCTGGAGGTTCTCGCGCTGCAAATACTCGGAGACCAGCGCGTACAAGCGGTCTTCGCCCTCCTCCGGGGTAAACTCCTCCACCAGTGGGTGGCGCTTGGTGTACGGCACGTAAGCGGTCACCTGTCGGCGCAAGGTCCGGTGGCAGACCGGCCGCAGCCTGTCCTGCAACGTCTGGAAGACCTGCTCCTGATTCAGGTTGGCGAACTGTTCGCGAAAGCTCTTCAGGTCGCCGAAGGTATATTCGTCGATGAAGCTGACCAGCCCGAAGAGTTCGAGCAGGGAGTTTTGCAGCGGTGTCGCCGTCAGCAGCAACTTGTGCTTCTGCGCCAAGGCTCGTTTCAATGTGTTGGCAATGACGTTGGAGGGCTTATAGACGTTGCGCAGCCGGTGCGCCTCATCGATGACCACCAGATCCCACGGCGTGGCATGGACATCGGCGGCCTTGCCGCGAGCAAACTGGTAGGAGCAGATGACAAGGGCGTCCTGGTTGTCGAAGGGGCGAAAGTTCCCCAGCTTGATGGCGGCGTTGTAGGATTTGGCTTCCAGGATGGTGCAGGGGAGGAAGAACTTCTCGTTCATCTCCTGGTGCCACTGCTTGCGCAGGTTCGATGGGGTGATGACCAGAATCCGGCGCTTGCGCTCGGCCCATTTTTGGGAGATCACCAGCCCCGCCTCGATCGTCTTGCCCAAACCTACTTCATCAGCCAGCAAAGCACCTTGGGATAGAGGAGACTTAAAGGCGAAGAGCGCAGCATCAATTTGATGAGGGTTCAGATCGACCTGCGCACCGGCAACGGTGGCCGCGAGCTTTTCGACACTGTCAGAGGGGCAGCGCTTCGTCAGCTCATGCGCGAAATATTTGGACTGGTAGTCAGTAAATTGCATCAGATGCTATCGCATATAAATGTTAACTGACCTAAGCGGAACACCCATCCGTTTAACCGGATGGGGGCGAGTACTGGAAATACTCGTTCTCACCAACCAATAAAAAAGAGCATCGCGCCTTGCGCGACACCCTCATCATCACTTTCCCCCCCATCCACATCTCATTCGACAACCCGGCGGTCCGCCACCGCTTGCTCCGACGGATCCGTAGCTTTGCGACACCGGGTCACCCCGGTTGTGCCCTGGACGAACTCCTGCGAGATTAATTCTTTTTTGCCGGAGGATCAACCTCCAATTGCCGCAGAGCGGGGGCGAAGGGAAAATAGTTGCCGGCTCAGGGTTTTCCGCACCAGAATTCAGGAATTCCCTGAGGCCAGATGGCCATCGTCCAGAAACCCCGCAAACACCCTCGCCACCTCCTCCAGCTTCTCATTCAGCGTATGCCCTGCATCAAGCAGGTGCAGCTCAGCCCGGTGCTGCCGGGCGAAACGGATGGCGTGGTCGACCGGGACCACCGCATCGCGCCAGCCGTGCACGATCACCGTCCTGCCGACCGGCTGCGGCTCCTGCCGGAGGTAGCCGGGGAGGTAAAAGGCCGGGGCCATGAGGAAGAGGCCGGCCGGGCGGAGGATTTCCGAGGCGACGGTCACCACGTAGC
>JACZKY010011994.1_pt1 | contig 21700 bp, 22 predicted proteins | sample 8237611 | NCBI WGS metagenome assembly JACZKY01 (sample SAMN16148055, study PRJNA663545) | marine sediment metagenome | biome: sediments and biomass from bioreactor inoculated with such sediments; feature: coastal sediments; material: methane- and iron-fed bioreactor; isolation source: Bothnian...
CCCAAGAACGGCCCCGGCCTTCAGGAAATGCCTGCGACCGATCCCGTGGCCGGCGAAATCGCCGTCTTCGCTATTCTCTTTGATTTCATCGTCTTGCATGGCATACCTCTTCCGGCGTATGGCGGTTCTCCGCACCTCGACCCGTCGGCAATTATCATCGCATCCTTCAGCGAGCAGAACCAGCACTGTCCTGAATTTCCGAATTTTCACCCCCCGTAACTGTGCAGGCCCGACAGGAGCAGGTTGACGCCCAGGTAGCAGAAGAGCGTCGCCGCGAATCCCGCGATCGACAGGAAGGCCGCCCGCCTGCCGTGCCAGCCCCGGGTGATCCGCGCGTGGAGGAACGCCGCGTAGACGAGCCAGACGATGAGCGACCAGGTTTCCTTCGGGTCCCAGGACCAGTACGTTCCCCAGGCGAAGTTCGCCCACGCCGCCCCGGTGATGATTCCAAGGGTGAGGAACGGGAATCCCCAGACGATCGCCCTGTAGACGAGGTCGTCGAGAACCTTGATGTCGGGGAACCGGGCGAGGACGCCTCTCTCCGGCCCGTCGCCCCCATTCCTTTCCTTCAGGAGGTACATCACCGCCACCCCGGCGGAGACGGCGAAGGCGGCGTATCCCGCGAAGCAGGTGATCACGTGGGCGTGCAGCCAGTACGACTGGAGCGCCGGGACCAGCGGCTGGATCCCGCTCTCGATCGTGAAGGCGAACGCCATCGTGAGGAAGGCGATCGGGACCACGAACGCCCCGAAGGAGCGGTTCCCGTACTTCCGCTCCACGACCAGGTAGAACACGTTGATGGACCAGGCGAAGAAGACGAGCGATTCGTAAAGGTTGGTGACGGGGATCCTTCCGATCCCCATCCGGTACGACTCGGCCCACCGGACGCCGATGGCGACGGTGGAGACGACCGCCGCGGCCGTGCAGATCCATGTGCCGATCCGGGCGAGGAACTCCTTCCTCCCGTAAAGGGCGGCGATATAGCTCCCCGTCGCCGTTCCGAACAGGAGGGTCGTCAGGTCGAACAGCTGGACGTTGAGCGTATTCATGCGAGGTTCTCCTTTTCGGTCTTGATCGTTTCTTTCCGGAGTTCCGCCAGGACGGCCGCGAAGGTCTTCTCGAACGCCGGGCGGTTCCGGTTCGCGGTCCCGCCGGCCGTGATCTCCACCTTCCCCTGTTTCCCCTCGGCCAGCCGGATCCAGATGCGGCGGTGCGAAACGAAAAAGGAGATCATCATCCCCGCCGTCAGCAGCAGGCACCCCAGCCACACCACGTTCACCCCCGGGTCCTTCGAAACCTGGAGGCCGGTGTACATCTTCGGGGCCAGCCCTCCGAAGGAGAACACGACCGAATCGTTGCGCAGGCGATCCAGCTCGGGCCGCCCCTGGTGGATCCAGACTTCGGCGGCCGGCTTGCCCGGCTTCTCGATGACCACCTTCAGGGCGGGGCCGTTCCCCTGGAAGTTCTCCTGGTATTCCACCCCGCGGACGGTCCCGTACCCCTCGATCCCGACGGGTTCGTTCGCGCCGAGGGAGAGGTCGCCCAACGAAGCGCCGTCCGGCCGGTTGACGGCCACCCGCGCCGTCGCGCCGGCCTCCCCGTAACCGGACTGATAGAACCAGACCCCCTTGTACACGAGCGGATCGTTCACGGTGATCGTCTTGCGGGCCACTTCGCGTCCGTTCTCGAGGACGCTCAAGTCGGAGGAGTATTCCTTGGGCTGGCCGTTGGGGTAGCTTTCCATCCAGAACCGGTTGTTCCGCACGGAAAAGGGCAGGTCGATATGCTCCTTGCCGCCCCGGATGTCCAGGTGGGACGCCTGTTCTCCATCGGGAAGGTTCAGGTAGGATTTGAACCCGAATACGTTCCCCAGGATCGCACCTGCGAAGATGATCACGATCCCGGCATGTGTGGCGTATGCGCCGAAACGGGAATACACCCCTTTCTCGGCGTACAGGTGGACCGCCCCGTCCGCTTCCGTGACTTCGGGGGCGGCGAATGTCCGGGCGAGGGCGGCCTTGCAGGCATCCGCCCATTGGGGAACGCCGCCCTTGTTCCTCCATCGCTCCGTGAGCGGAAGGGACTTCGCGGACGCGTCGTCCAGGGTGCGCTTCGGGTTGCGGACCGTCCGCACCGTCTTGGGAAGGCGGTCGATCGTGCAGCAGGTGAGGTTCAGCGTGAACAGGGAGAGCAGGAGAAGAAACCACCAGGAGTGGTACATGTCGGACAGGTTGAGCCATTCGATCAGTCTGTACGCCCAGTCCTCGTACACCCGGCGGTAGGTTTCCGCCGGTTGGTTCTGCTCTATGACGGTGCCGGCGATGGAGGCGACGGCCAGCAATATGAGCGTCCAGATCGCCAGCTTCAGCGAGATCAGGAAATTCCACAATTCGGTCTTGGGAACGGGAGCGGGATCGGTACGGATATCGGAAACGGTCTGCATCGGGGACTCCTCCCGGCAATGGGGCGCGGATGATCGGTTCGGGCAAACGGCGATCGGGATGCGGGAAAGCGGGGGATCAGCTCCTGGGGGGGCGCAGGAAGGGGAAGGAAGGCGCTTCGTAGACCATCGCGCTTTCCGGCGGATCGAAAAACCGTGCGGGGCTTTCAAAGTGGATAACGATCGGAGAGGACTCGATGCAAGGGGACAGGCAGAAGGGACAAACGGCGCGCGGGCCGTCCCCGCCGGCATGGCGGGACGGTGTGGACCCGGGATCCCGGTTTCCCTCGGCATCGGAGGCGCCCGTCCTCTGGCATGAGGAGCAGGCCGGGCGCGCTTTCGCCGGGCAGGGATCGCACTCGACCGCTTCCGCAAAGGAAACCAGCAGGAACAAGCCGAGGAGGGCGAGCGTGATTTTCGGAAGACCGGAGCGCCGGAACATTTTTAGAATATTACCATACGAATCACCATTCGAGAATCGGTATCTTTAAGGCATGTGGCAAATGCCGGGAAATGGGTCACCCGTTCGCCTTTCCCTTGAAATAGAGGTAAACCGGCACGCCGATCAGGACGCTCAGGATGGCCAGCGAGGACTCGGCCGGCCGCTGGAAAAAAGAGAGGAGAAGGATGCACGCTCCGGCCGCAAGGTAGATCGCCGGCGCCCACGGGTAGCCGGAAAACACGCTGCCCGCCCCTGCGGCGGGTTTCAGCCGGAAGACTCCCGCCACGGCGAACAGGGGAAAGATGCCGAGCGCGAATCCCATCACGGTCAGGATCTGGTCGAACGTTCCCGACAGCACCATCACCGAGGAAAGGGCCCCCTGCAAGGCGATCGACCGGGAGGGAGCCTTGGTCAGCGGATGCACGAGCGCGAGTTCCTTGAAGAACAGCCGGTCCTTCGCCATGGAGTAGTACACCCGGGGGCCGAGGATGAGGAAAGCGCTCAGCGAGGAGAAAAGGGCGAAGGAGACCAGGAGGGAAAATACGGCCTCCAGGGGACGGCCGAAGAGTTTTCCCATGGCCAGGCCGCCGATGGAGATCACGCCCTTCATTTCCTCCGGAGGCACCGCATAGACGAACACGATGTTGATGAAGATGTACAGCACGGTCACCACGCCGGTTCCCAACAAGAGCGACCGGGGAAGAATCTTCGTCGGGTTCCGGATTTCAGAGCCGATATAGGTCGAGGCGTTCCAGCCGCTGTAGGCGAACAGGATCCACATCAGGGAAAGGCCCGCCGTTTTCCATCCCTCGAAGGAGAACGAGAACGCGCTTCCTTGCGCAAAGTGGTGAGTGTTGCCCGATCCGAGAAAAAGGCCGCCGAGGATCAGGCCGGCGATGAGCGCACCTTTCAGGAGGGTCAAAACGTTCTGGACCCGCACCCCGAATTCGATTCCCCGCATGTGGATCCCGGTGAAGACCAGGATCACTCCGATGGAGAGCGCCTTCTTGAGGACCGCGGGGTCTCCCGGCAGCCGGGGAAAGGCCCGGAGGAAGTATTCGCTGAATCCGATGGCCGAGGCGGCGATCGGGGCGGAGAACCCGACGACGAAGGAAGTCCACCCGCTCAAGAATCCCAGGAGCGGATGGTACAGTCTCGAAAGGAAAGCGTATTCGCCGCCGGCGAGCGGCATGGCGGCGCCCAGCGCCCCGTACGAAAGCGCTCCGCAAAGGGCGATGATCCCGCCGACGACCCACAGGGAGAGCATGAGAAGCGGATCGCCGAGGTTGCTCATGAGCAGTCCGCTGGTGGTGAATATTCCGGCGCCGATCATGTTGGCGACGACGATGTTCGTTACTGGGAACAGGCCCAGTTTTCTTTCGAGATCCGTGCCGGAACCGTGATCCACCGTCGCCTACCGGTCGCTTTTTTTGCAGCTGATGGAAACGCCGGCGCCGCGTTCGTCGAATGTCGTCTCGAAATTCTTCAGCCCCTTGATGTAGTCGACATACCCGCTCGTCCCGAAGTGACTCCACCGGCTGTCCGAAACGTTATGCGTCGCATAGCAGCCGCCGACGGCCAGCTTCGGCGCAACGGCATCGAAGTAATTTTTGTACCACCCCTTGTCCGCATCGGAGAACACGAAGTCGAACGGTCCCGGCAATTTCGGGACGAGCTCGTGCGCGTCGGCCAGCCGGGCATCTATATAATCCGAGAGGCCGGCTTCCCTGAAATTCTCCAACGCTTTTTTATATCTCGATTCGTCGATCTCCACGGTGATCAGTTTCCCGCCGGTTTTGCTGAGGGCCCAGGCGATCCAGATCGCGGAATGGCCGGTCGAGGTGCCGATCTCGAGCGCCCGCTTATAATTGTTCCGGACGATGATGTCGTGAAGCAGCCTGCCGTCGATTTCCGGAACGTTCAAGTCATGCCACTTCCCCGCGCGACGGTCGAGGAACGCCCGCACTTTCTTATCCGGATCGGAATCGCGGTCATGCTCCCGTGAATGGAGCACCGGGACGAACGCGGAGAGGAATGCCGCGATCAGGAGCATTATCGTCAGGGACTTTCTCATAGGCATCTATCTCCATGGGCGGAATGAGGCGCGATGGGTGTACCCGTATTCATTATTGCACGCCGGATTCACGGTTTATGGCCGACCGAGGCGAATCTTGTTCAGCGGAGGGGCAGCGGTCCCCTTCGTTCCCGGCATCAAGAATATGAATTAAACAGATATTTCACTTGTCGGGGTGAGATAATTTACGTCTTCCACCGGGTTAAATCATGTTTCGGATTACGGGAGCCGAATGGAATGAATGCCTGGAAAATGACGGCCCCTCGTCTGGTCGTTTTGACGTCGGTTTTTCTGGCTGTCTTTTACAATTACGCGTTTTTCAGGAATGTCGCCGTCGTATATCCGTTGACATGGGAAAAACTGCCGTTTCTCTTTTCGCTTTCCCTGGTGCTGGTCTGCATCACTGCCTTCGTGCTCATGGTCTTCAGCTCGAAATACATCCTCAAGCCCGTATTGATCCTGGTGCTGACGGCCTCATCGCTCGCAAGCTATTTCATGAATACATTTAATGTCGTCATCGATGCCGAAATGCTCAGGAACGCGGCCCAGACGAATACCGCCGAAACCATGGACCTGCTGAATCCCAAACTGTTCCTCCATTTCGCGCTGTTGGGCGTCCTGCCGTCCATTCTGATTTACAAGGCGAAGATCCGGTATGGTTCGATGAGGGCGGAGCTGCAGTCGAGATTGAAGTGGATCGCGGTGATGTTGTCGATCATCGTTGCCGCGGGATTTGGCTTTTCCAGGAATTACGCCTCGTTTTTCAGGGAGCACAAGGTATTAAGGTATTATGCCAATCCGGTCTCCTGGGTCGGTTCGACCGCCGTATTCGCCTACGGCTCCTCGAAGACGGGGATAACGACGGTGCGCCCGATCGGCACGGACGCGGCAAACCCGCCGACCGATACCGACAGGGAATTGATCATCCTGGTGGTCGGCGAAGCGGCCCGGGCGGACAAGTTTTCGCTGAACGGATACGGCAAGGAGACCAATCCGCTGCTTGCCAAAGAGGACATCATCAATTTCCCCCGGTTCTATTCCAGCGGCACATCGACGGCGGTTTCCGTCCCCAGCATGTTTTCCGTTTTTGGAAGAAGCGGTTACAGCAATAAAAGGGCCCGCGAGACCGAAAACCTGCTCGATGTGTTGAGTCATGCGGGTGTCCATGTCGTCTGGCGGGACAATAACTCCTCTTCCAAAGGGGTAGCCGACAGGGTGCGCTATGAAGATTTTCAGAGCCCGAAAACAAATCCGTTGTGCGACGTGGAATGCCGGGACGAAGGGATGCTGGCGGGGCTGCAGGATTATATCGATCGAACGGATCGAGGCGACATTCTGATCGTGTTGCACCAGATGGGCAATCACGGTCCGGCCTATTACAAGCGGTACCCGAAGGAGTTCGAAAAATTCACGCCGGCCTGCAAAACGAATCAGCTGGAGGAATGCACGGTCGAGCAGATCGAGAACGCCTACGCCAACGCCGTCCTGTACACGGATTACTTCCTGTCCCGGGTCATCGATCTGCTCAAACGGAATTCAAACGCATTCGAAACGGCGATGGTCTACATGAGCGATCACGGCGAATCCCTCGGTGAAAACGGGCTCTACCTGCATGGCCTTCCCTATTTCATGGCCCCCGATGCGCAAAGGCACGTGGCCGCCGTCATGTGGTTCGGTGAAACGTTCAAGATCGACAAGGAAGCATTAAGGGCGAAATCTCGAGGGGAGTTTTCCCACGACAATCTTTTCCACACCATGTTAGGCCTGATGGAAATACAGACTTCCGTTTACGATAAAAACCTGGACATCCTGAATTCCGACGGTTGATCAGAACCACTCCAGCAGCGAGACCCCCAGGCTGGCCCGGGTGGCCTTGTGGTTGTAGTCGATCATGCTTTCGCCGTAGCCGTGAAAGAGCTGGAGGCGCCCCCGCAACGAGCCGTGCACCGGGAATGCCCATTCGAATTGCACGGCGCCGTGGGATCGATGGCCGCCGTGAAGCGAGTGCCTTGCCGTCAGGCTGAACTGATGCTGTTTCCGGACATGCACCAGCAGGAGGTCTCCCCGCCCCAGGTAATCTCCGATGTCCGGGTTGTCGTCGTTGCTGTCCTCGTCCAGGCGCCGCCACGGCCTCAAGACCAGCGCCCAGTTGTCGCGGTCCAGCCCGATGAGCAGCATCACCCGGTTCCAGCTCCGGGACAACGGCGTGCCCTGCCCGTTGGACTGGTGGTTGAATGCGACGCCGGCCATCCGGCCCCGCCAGCCCAGGAGGCTGTACCCGGTGCGCACGACCAGCAACAGTTCCGGCTCGTAATTGGTCTCCCGGAACGGCCGCGAATTTTCCGCGTTGTAGACCTGCCAGCGAGAGTTCTGGGTGTAGGCGGCCCAGACGTCGCCGTTGCGCCCGAACAGGTTCTCCGCCAGCTTGGCCTTGAGGCTGAGCTGGAACCTGGCCTCGACGCTGTCGATGTCCTGCGGTCGGGTCACCGTGGTTTCCGGATTGGGCGTATGCGGCGTGGTGTTCCTGTCGCTGGTCCAGGAGACCGGCGCAAGGTAGACCGGTTTGTAGCTCCTCGGATGGAATACCCCCAGCTTCGAATCCGCGGCGAGTTCCCAGCGGCCGTCCAGCAGGGAACCTCTTCCCGCGTCTTCCGGGGCGTCGCCGGGTGGGGAGGTGTTGTCCGCAGCCTGCGGTTCGGCCGGTATCCGGCCCAGCGCGTTGTCGTAGCAGCGGAGCCGCGCGGCATCACTTTGCAGGGCGGCGCACGCCTGCGGGGTGGCCGGCGACGGGGTCTGGGCCTGCGCCGAACCGCTCAGGCCGGCGGCCAGCCCCATCACCCACGCGATACGCCACACCGATAACCGCAAGAGTCGACCCCGGGGGTTATTAGCCCATCGCCGCCGCGGGAACCTGCATCCCCAGGGTGTTCATGATCTCGACGGCCTTCTCTTTGGCGGACTTCGCTTTCGCGGCGGCGTCGGCGAGAGCGCCCTCCTTGAATGCGGCGTTCGCCTCCTCCCAACCCTTGGTGATTTCCGCCAGGCCGCTCTTCGCGCCGTCGAACTTCTCCGGAGCGAGGTTCGCCGGAAGCTTCCTGCTCTTGGAAAGGATATCGACGCGGCTCTTGATGGCCGCGATCATGTTCGGCACCAGCTTGCTCTGCTCCACCCAGCCCTTCGTCAGCTCGTCCTTCTTGGCCGCCGCCGCCGAGGCGAGCTCCTTCGCCTGGGAGGCCACCGCGCCCGCCGCGGTCGTAGCGGCCGCGTAATCCCCCTTCTCGAAGGCGGCCTTCGCGGCCTTCAGAGCGTCTTCCGCCGATTTCACCTGGTCCGGGATGTATTTCATGGCGTCGGCCTTCCCGGAGTTCAGGGCGTCTTCCGCCGCCTTGAGCGCCGCTTCGGCCGGGCCCTTGGCTTTCGAGCACGCACCGAGCGAGAGGGCGAACAGGGCGATCAGCACGAGCGTCAGGATCCTTTTCATGGCATGCACTTCTCCTTTCCGGCAAGGGGTTGGGTCAGGGGATGCGCAGCTTCTGTCCGATCCGGATGAGGTTCGGGTCCTTCAGGCGGTCCTGGTTCGCCTCGAAAATGGTGTTGTAGAGCCCGGGGTCGCCGTAATATTTCGCGGCGATCTTGGAGAGAGTTTCCCCTTTCTGGACCACGTGCCATTGGGTTGCGTCCGCCGCGTCGTCGCCTTTACCGTGGACCGGTTCATCGGACATCGCCATTTCCTCCCATGGTGGTGGTTTCGGTTGGCCTCCCGCGGAGGTGGATTGGAAAGGAACATATACCCTATCGCCGATTCTCGCGGAAGACAACCGGCGTGCCGCCCGGGAGTTGCGTTTCTGGAACGGGGAGTCCTCCTGTAAACTCGTGGAAGGAAATCCACGGGGAGGGGGAGAGACATGGAGGGGGTCATCGCGAGAGGGCAGGAATTGGTCGCGGCGTTCGGGATCAAGGTCGCTACGGCTCTCCTGATCCTGGTCGTCGGACGATGGGTCGCGAAGCTGCTTCGGAACCTCGCCGGGAAATTGATGGGGAAAAACCGGGTGGACCCGACGCTGATCGCGTTCGTCGGGAGACTGGTGTATTTCGCGATCCTGACGTTCGTCGCCCTGGCGGCGCTGGCCCAGCTGGGGATCCAGACCACTTCGTTCATCGCCGTGATCGGGGCGGCCGGCCTCGCCGTGGGGCTGGCGCTGCAAGGATCCCTGGCGAACCTGGCCGCGGGGGTGCTGATGCTCATCTTCCGGCCCTTCAAGGTCGGGGAATACATCGAGGGCGCCGGCGTCGCGGGAGTGGTGGAGGAGATCCATGTCTTCACCACCCTGTTGAGCACTCTCGACAACAAGGCGATCATCATCCCCAACGCGAAGCTGACCGGCGACAACATCATTAATTACACCCGGAAGGACAAGCGGCGGGTCGACCTGGTGTTCAGCGTGGGCTGCGGGGAGGAGCTCGAAAAGGTGAAGCGGGCGATCGCCGGGGTGATGGGGGAAGATCCCCGGATCCTGAAGGATCCGCCTCCGACCGTCGGCATCCGGGGGATCGAGGGAGGCAAGGTCGAATTCGCCGTCCGCCCGTGGATCCGGACGGACGGGTACTGGAACGTCTTCTTCGACACGAACGAGAACATCAAGAGGCGGTTCGACGCGGAGGGGATCCGGGGCCCGGTGCCGCAGCGGGAAGTGAGGATTCACCCGGCCTGAGCCGCCGCATGCTGCGGGAATGGATCCGGTCCGTTCTCCCCGGCCGGTGGAAATTCGCCTGGCGCTACTGGCGAGGGCGCACCCCGTGGGACTCCGGGATCACCCCGCCCGAGGTGATGGAATTCATCGCCTCGGCGCGGCCCGGGAAAGCGCTCGACCTTGGATGCGGCACCGGGACCAACGCCATGACTCTGGCCCGGCACGGTTGGCGGGTGACGGGCGTCGACTTCGCCGCCGGGGCGATCCGGGAGGCGCGCCGCAAGGCCGCGCGGGCCGGTTTGGAGATCGAGTTCCATGCGGCGGACGTCTCCGACCTGCGCATGCTGGCGGGCGGGTACGACTACGCGCTGGACATCGGTTGCCTGCATTCCCTGCCGGAAAAGGGTCGCGCCGGGTACGCCTCCGGGTTGGGCCGGCTGGTGCGGCCGGGGGGTTGGTTCATGCTCTACGCATGGCTGCCGGGCCGGCTTGGACACGGGGGCTCGGGCATGACCCCCGAACAGGTCGAATCGCTGCTTCGGGCGGAATTCGCGAAGGGTCGCGAAGCGATCGGAGAGGAATCCGGCCACCCGACCGCCTGGTACTGGTTCCAGAGGCGTTGAAGCCGCACAGTCATCGACGCGGGCGACGCCCCGGAAAAACCGCGGTCCGGGCGTCGATCCGGCCCGGACTTGTGCCACCCTGGAAGTATAGGGAGGGCATATGGCCAAATACATCGACGGATACGTCTTGCCGGTACCGAAGAGGAACCTGGCTGCCTATCGCCGCCTGGCGCGGAAGGCGGGGAAAATCTGGCGGGAACACGGCGCCCTCGAGTTCAAGGAATGCGTCGGCGACGACCTGGACGTGAAAATGGGGGTGCCGTTCCCGCGACAGGTCCGGGTCAAGCCGGGCGAAACCGTGCTCTTCTCGTGGATCGCGTTCTCGTCGCGGACGCACCGCGACCGGGTCAACGCGAAGGTGATGAAGGACAAGCGCCTGGCCGGCATGAACATGAAATCCATGCCGTTCGACTGCAAACGGATGGTCTACGGCGGCTTCAAGGTGCTCGTCGACGCCTGATCGGGGAGGACGGCCGAGCTACCCCGTGGTACCGGTTCCAAAGGCGGTGAGTCGTTCGCATTCCTCCCAAAGGCGCTGCCGGGCGTTCGCATCCTCGCGGGTCCACGGCAGGAGGTGTTCCGTCCGCGCCTTCCGGTCGAGCCAGAAAGCCCCGGCCGGTGCCGGCGGCGGCCACCGTGCCGCGAGCCAGACGACGGTGTCGGCTCCCTGCTCCTGATTCCGGAGAAAGGAGCGCATCGCCCGGCGGAACCGCGGCAACGAGGTCTTCAAGCCCGCGGTGTCCACCCATCCCGGGTGCATCGAGTAGACCGAGACGCCCGTACCCGACAGCGCCTTCGCCCAGAGGCCGGCCAGGACCACCTGCATGCGTTTCGTTTGCGCGTAGGCGAGCACGCCGTCGTAGGGGCGGCGCACCCAGGAAAGGTCATCCAGGTCGAGCCGCCGGGTGTACATCCCTCCGGACGAGACGAACACCACGCGGGCGTCGCCGGCCGCCCGAAGAGGCGCGTCGAGCAGCTTCGTGAGCAGGTGGGGACCCGCCACGTGCGTGGCGAAGGCGAGCTCGAGGCCGTCCGCGGTCAGGATCCGCCGGGCGGGGAGGCCGCCGGCGTTGTGGACGAGCGCGTGGACCTTCGCCGGGCCGCCGCTTTCGGCGTACCTGCGCACGGCGGCCAGGTCGGACAGATCGACGACGGCGGACTCCACGGCGCCGTTGCCGGTGGATCGCCGGATTTCGTCCCGTGCGATCCGGCCGCGCCCCTCGTCCCTGCAGAGCAGGTGCACCGCCGCGCCCCTTGCCGCCAGCCCTTCCGCCGCGGCTCGGCCGATGCCGGCGTTTCCCCCGGTGACGAGGCAGATGCGCCCGGACAGGTCGACGTCCAGGTCGTCCCGCCGGAACGACCGGCTGTGCAGCCGAAAACCGATGCGGTCGAACGACCCGATCATGAAGGATCGCCTTTCCCGCTAGATCCTGCCGAGCGCCTGCTCCAGGTCGGCCATCAGGTCGTCCTCGTCCTCGAGCCCGAGGGCGATCCGCACGAGGTTGTCCACGATGCCGATGTTCTTGCGGTACTCCTCGGGATAATCGAAGAACGACATCATCGACATCTGCGTCACCAGGCTCTCGCTGCCGCCGAGGCTCGGAGTGATCAGGAACAGCTCCAGGGAATCGATGAATTTGCGCGTTTCCCTGTCGCCGCCCTTGACCAGAAACGTGATCACGCTCCCGAAGCCCTTCATCTGCTTCTTCGCGATGCCGTGGTCCGGGTGCGACGCAAGGCCCGGATACCAGACCTTTTCGATCTTCGGGTGGGACTCCAGCATGCGGGCGACCGCGAGTCCCGCGCGGTTGTGCTGCTCCATGCGCAGCCCGAACGTCTTGAGGCCCCGCTCGAGCAGGAAGCAGGTGAAGGGGCCGGGAACGGCGCCGATCATCCGCTGCATGCGGTACAGGTCGTTCAGAAGACCCTGCTTCCCCAGGGTGACGCCGGCCAGAAGATCGTTGTGGCCGCCGAAATACTTCGTGGCGGAATGGATGACGATGTCGATGCCCATCTCCAAAGGCCTGAGGTTGTAAGGCGAGGCGAGCGTGGAGTCGATGATGGTCATCGCCTTGTGCTTCTTCGCGACCTTCACGACGGAGGGGAGGTCGATCACGCGAAGGTAAGGGTTCGTGGGCGCCTCGGTGAAGACGATGTTGGTGTTATGCCGGATCGCCTTCTCGATCGCCTCGGCGGACGGATCCACCATGGAGACCCCGATGCCGAACTTGGAGAGGGTGTTGGTCGCGAAGTCCCGCGTCTGGCGGTAGCAGTCGCTGGTGAAGATGATGTGCCCTTCCGGCCGCATGTAGGTCAACAGGGTCAGGATGACGGCGCTCATGCCCGTCGAGAAGAGGATCGCCCGCTCGGCGCCCTCGACCGCCGCGACCTTGCGCTCGCATTCCTGCTGGGTCGGGTTGCCGTAGCGCCCGTATTCGTGCTCCCGGATCATCCGGCCCTCTTTCTTGGCCTTCATGAACTCGAAGACGGACGCGGTGTTCTCGAAGTAGTAGTTCGACGTCTGGACGATCGGCGTGGAGACCGCGAAGTGGGCTTTCGGCAGGCGGCCGTGGCCGTGGATGCCGAGGGTGGAGGGCTTCCAGTCTTTCGAACGCTTCTGCTTATCGGGCATCCGGGATTCTCCTGGTCTTCAGGGCATGGCGCAGTGCGTCCTTCACGGCGTCGACGCTGGCGCGCACCTCGATGGGTTGGTTCGAGTACCGGCTGGGGAAGCCCAGTTTCCCCTCATGGTAATTCACCTTGAAATCGGCGAATTTCAGGCCGTGCGCCGTGGAGATGACCACGACCTGCTCGGACTTGTCGATCTTCCCGGCCTTGAGCAGCTTGACCAGGGCGGCCAGGGCGACGCCGGTATGCGGGCAGTTGAACATGCCGGTGGTGTCGCCGAGGGCGGCGGCGTCCGCCAGTTCCTGCTCCGTGGCGTCCATGACGATCCCGTCGAACCGCTTCAACGTGCGGATCGCCTTCTCCACGCTCACCGGGTTGCCGATCTGGATGGCACTGGCCAGCGTTTTTTCGGCCTGCATCGCCTCGAAGGCCTCGAAATTCTTCAGGTAGGAACGGTAGAGCGGATTGGCGGCCTGCGCCTGGGCCACGACGATCCGCGGCAGCTTGTCGACGATCCCCAGGTCGTGCATCATGAGCAGACCGCTTCCGAGCGCGGATACGTTCCCCAGGTTCCCTCCGGGAATGATGATGACGTCCGGCGACTGCCAGTCGAACTGCTGGACGATCTCGATGCCGACGGTCTTCTGCCCCTCGATCCTCAAGGAATTCATGGAGTTCGCCAGGTAGAGCGTTTCGTCCTTGGTGATTTCCTGCACCACCCGCATGCAGCCGTCGAAGTCCGTGTCGAGCGAAAGCACCAGGGCCCCGTTCGCGATGGGCTGCACGAGCTGGGCGATGGAGATCTTCCCCTTGGGCAGAAGCACGATCGACGGGATGCCGGCCGCGGCGCAGTAGACCGCCAGGGCCGCCGAGGTGTCGCCCGTCGAGGCGCAGGCGACGGCCTGGATCGGCGCGCCTTCGCTGATCATCTGCTTGACCTGCGAAACGAGCACGGTCATGCCGAGGTCCTTGAACGAGCCGCTGTGGGAATTGCCGCAGAGCTTGATCCAGACGTTGTCGAGTCCGATGAGTTTGCCGAACCGCTCGGCCCAGAAGAGGTTGGTGCTGCCCTCGTAGAGGGAGACGATGTTTTCGTCCGCGATCCCGGGAAGGATCCACTCCTTTTTTCCCCAGACGCCCGAACCGTAGGGCCACTGGTTGGATTTGTAACGGTCCTCGAACAGCTTCATCCAGGTCTTGGCGTCGAGTCGGGACAGGGCCTTCATGTCGTGCCGCACTTCGAGCAGGGAGCCGCACGTCTCGCAGCGATAGATGATCTTGTTCAGCGGATAGGTCGCTTTGCACTGCCGGTCGATGCATTGGAACCAGGCGTTGTATTCCATGGAGCTCCCCTCCCTTGCCTCGGCCGCTCGGTGAAACACCTCGGGAAACAGGGTGCGTTTTCGAACTTGTGGAATATATCACAATAACGCACGGCGGTTGCCGGGGCTTGAGGGCCCAGGCAACCGCCGTCGGCGCTGCATCATCCGTGCGCGGGGAGCGCCGGACGGGCCGTTACCTCCCCATGGGGCAGTCGGGGCGTCCCGTGCCGCGTCCCATGCCACGTCCCATGCCGTGCCCCTTGCCGCGATCCTTGCCGCGATCCATGCCGAAGAGGGCCTGCTTCCCGGCCTGTTCCTTCTGCTCGGGGGTCAGCAAGGCGTAGACCTCGTTCCTCGCCCGCGTCCGGGACAGGATCCTGTCGACGCGCGCTTTCTCCTGTTCGGCGGACAGTTTCCGGACCGCGCCCTCGTCGAGCGGAGTCTTGGCCGTGACCTTGCGGAGCCGCTCCCGGGTCTCCCGAAGCTGGTTGCGGAGCGCCTCGCTCTTTTCCCGTTCGGCGTCGAGGATTTTTCCGATCTGCCCTTTCTGCTCCGCGGTCAGGTCGAGGTTGTCGGCGATGCGGTCGAAATGGCGCTCCGGGCCCATACCAATACCTCTGCCCATGCCCCTGCCGCCAATGCCGGGGCCCCTGCCGGGAGCGGCGGCCAGCTTGCCGTCGAACTCCCTGCAGATCGCCGCCACGTTGTCGCCGCGCGGCGTGGTGAACCGGACCTCGTCCCCGGCCTTCTTCCCCTTGCACGCGTCGAACGCCTCCTGCGGAGGCCCCTGGAACCTTCCGCCCATCCCGGGTCCGCCGAAAGCCCATCCCGAAACCGGGAGGATAGCCACCAGGGCAAGGGCCCCCAACGTTTTCCTCATCGTCGTTCCGATCGTTTCCATCGCATTCTCCTTTTCGGTCCTCAGGACCTGTTTCCGGGTTGATCCCCATCGTCAGTAACAGGATTACCAGCCGAATGTGGACGAATTGTGGAGGAAATGAGGAAATCCGCGGGGGGAGGGGATGCCGGTGGTTTTCCCCGTGCGTACTGTGGTATTTGGGAAGAATGAAGATCCGGATCCAGTACAAGCTGTTCCTCGCCATGCTGGCCTCCTCGGCCTTCGTGGTCCTCTCCATGTTCCTGGTGATGCGGTGGAGCTTCGATCGCGGGTTCCTGCGATACGTCCACGCCCTCGACCTGGAGCGGCTCGAAAGCGCCGCGGTGAAGATCGAGGAGGCATATGCCGCGGAAGGTTCCTGGAGATTCCTGAAGGACGATCCGGGGCGTTGGCGACAGCTGCTGCTGCGGAATTCCCACGCGGACCGGCCCGAGGGGAGGCAGGGTCCCCGGGGCCGGATGGGGATGGGGCCGATGCACCAGGGGACCTCGCGGTTCCCGCCGGCCCCGGCCGGCGGGTTTTCCCGCAGCGTCGTCCTGCTCGATGCGGAGAAGAATGCGGTCGTCGGGCCCGCAAGGCTGCCCGACAGGCTATCGCTTCGGCCGATCACGCATGGCGGGGCCACGGTGGGCTACCTGGGGCTGCTGCCCCCGAGGATCGTTTCCGACGCGCGGCAGATGCGCTTCGTCCGGGAGCAGAGACAGGCCTTCGCGCTCATCGCCCTGTTCGTTGTCCTCGCGGCGGGGCTCCTGTCCATCCCGCTGGCGCGGCAGATGGTTCGCCGGATCCGGGAGCTGGCCTCGGCCACCCACCTGCTGGCGTCGGGAAAATTCGGCACGCGCATCGCGGGGGAGTCTTCCGACGAGCTGGGGCAGCTTTCCCGGGATTTCAACACGCTGGCGCTGACGCTCGAGAAGAACGAGGCGGCCCGCAGGCAATGGGTCGCCGACATCTCCCATGAGCTGCGGACCCCGCTCTCCGTACTGCGGGGGGAGATCGAGGCGATGCAGGACGGTGTCCGCGAGACCACTCCGCAGGCCGTCGGGGCCCTCCACTCGGAGGTGATGAAGCTGGGGCGGCTGGTCGACGATCTCTACGATCTGTCCCTCTCGGACCTGGGCGCCCTTACGTACCGCAGGGCCGAAACCGACCTTGCGCAGCTGCTGCATCGGGCACTCGAACCATACCGGAACGAGTTCGCCGGACGCGGCATCGCCCTGGAGGCCGACGTTCCGGACGGCCAGCCGTTTCCGTTGTTCGCCGATCCGGACCGCCTGCACCAGCTTTTCGCGAACCTGCTGGAGAATTCCCTGAAGTACACCGAGGGCGGTGGCCGGCTGAAGGTCCGCATCGAGCGGAGGGAACGGACGGCCGCGGTGCATTTCGAGGATTCCGGGCCCGGCGTGCCCGCCTCCGAGCTGGGGAAGCTCTTCGACCGGCTCTACCGGGTGGAGGGCTCCCGCAGTCGCGCGACCGGCGGGGCGGGGCTGGGTCTCGCCATCTGCCGGAACATCGTCGAGGCCCACAACGGGACCATCGCCGCCTTCCCCTCCCCGATGGGGGGCCTTTGGGTGAAGGTCGAGCTTCCCCTGAACGGGTAGGAGAAGGATGCAAGGGAAGATCTTCGTCGTCGAGGACGAGCCGCGGCTGGCCGCGCTGCTGGCGGATTACCTGCGGCAGGCGGGATACGAACCGCACTGCATCGGGGACGGCCGGGAGGTCGTCCCCCGGGTCCGGAAGGAGGCTCCCGACCTGGTCCTTCTCGACATCATGCTGCCGGGGAAGGACGGCATCGAGATCTGCAAGGAGATCCGCTCCTTCTCGGCCTTGCCGATCGTCATGGTGACGGCCCGGGTCGAGGAGATCGACCGCCTGCTTGGGCTCGAGCTGGGGGCCGACGACTACATCTGCAAGCCGTTCAGCCCCCGGGAGGTCGTCGCGCGGGTCAAGGCGGTGCTGCGGCGCGCCGGGGGTCAGCCGTCGGCTTCCAGCAGCGGGCTTTCCCTCGACAAGGACCGCTTCAAGGGGTTCCTCCACGGCCGGGACCTCGACCTGACGGTCGTGGAATTCCAGCTGCTGAACTTTCTGGCCGAGCATCCCGGCCAGATCTTTTCCCGCGCCCGCCTGATGGACCGGATCTACCCCGACCAGCGTGTCGTCAGCGACCGGACCATCGACAGCCACGTGAAGAAGCTGCGCAGGAAGATCGAGGCCGCCTCGCCCGAAGAGGAGTGGATCCATTCGGTCTACGGCGCCGGCTACAAGTTCGAGGCGCCCTAGTGCCCCAATTCATAAATACGGTGGCATTCGAGCGCCGGCCGCTCTCGGCCGTCCATGGCCATTGCTGTCGACCCGAGCGGCGTTGTGCCCCTCCCGCCGGGCAAGGCTTTATGGTTCCGGCTTCCGGGGGTACCCCAGGGAGTGAATATTGTCCGGGAGTGGGGCGCTCCTTGCGGCGTACTTCACAGTACGCCTCAGTCGCGCGCCTTGCCGGATTCGGCGCATCGACGCTCTCGGTGCTTTACCGTATTTATGAACTGGAGCACTTAGGGCGCCGTTCCCCGGCCGGCCTTTCCCGCGGGCCGCGGATGCTGTATCCTTCAGCTTTTCCCCATGAGGAGGAACCGCTCGCCCATGCTGTTGTCCGACCCCATCTTCACGGCGCTCGACCCCGAACAGCGCCGGGCGGTTCTCCACGACGGCGGCCCGCTTCTCCTGGTGGCGGGGGCGGGTTCCGGCAAGACCCGCGCGATCGTCGCCCGCATCCTCCGCCTGATCCGCGACGGCGTCCCCGCGCGGAGCATCCTCGGGATCACGTTCACCAACCGGGCGGCTGGGGAGATGCGGGAACGCGTGGTGAAGGCGCTCTCCGGAAGCGCCGGCCTTTCCGTGGGGGATCTGCTGGCGCGCTCCTTCCCCCCGGCAGGCCCCCGCGGACCGGCGCTCCCCTGGCTGGGGACGTTCCACGCCTTCGGGGCGACGCTGCTGCGGCGCCACGGGGACCGAATCGGGCTCTCGCCGCGATTCGTCATCTACGACGTCCGCGACCAGCACGACGCGCTGAAGCAGATCCTGAAGGATCTGAACATCGACGAGAAGAAGTTCACACCGTCGAAGTTCGCCTGGCTCATCGAGCGGTCGAAGCGGGACGGCGTGTCCGTCGAGGCGGCGGCGCTATCGGCGGGGTGGAGGTTCGTCTCGATGGCGGAGCAGGTCGGAAAGGGGTACGACGCGGCGCTGAAGGAGGCTGGGGCGGTGGATTTCGCCGACCTGATCCGCCTGCCGGTAACGCTGCTCCGGGGGGCGCAGGACATCCTCGGCTCCGTGCGGGCCGAATACCGGCATTTCCTCGTGGACGAGTTCCAGGACGTCGACGCGGCGCAGGCGGAGCTCACCGAGCTGATCGCCCTGGGGGCCGACTCGTTCTGCGCGGTCGGGGACGAGGACCAGTCGATCTACGGGTGGCGCGGCGCCTCCGCGGGGCCGATGCTGTCCTTCGAGCGCCGCTACCCGGGCGCTCAGGTGATCCACCTGTCGACGAATTATCGAACCCGCGCCGCGATCCTTTCCGTGGCGGGCGCGCTCATCGCGAAGAACCGCATGCGTCGGGAAAAGGCGATCGTCCCGTCGAGGGAAGGGGGGGAGCCGCCGGCGATGGCCGTCTACCCCGACCAGGAAGCGGAGGGGCGGGAGGTCTCGGCGGCGATTTCCCGGGAGATCGGCCGGGGGGTTCCGCCCACGGAGATCGCGGTCTTCTACCGGGTGAACGCGCAGTCCCGGGCGGTCGAGGACGCGCTGCGGATGCTTCGGATCCCGTATGTCCTGCGGGGGGCGCTCTCCTTCTACGAGCGAGCGGCGGTCCGCGACGCGGTGTCGTACCTCAAGTGGTTCCTCAATCCGGAAGACGCGGTGTCGCTCAAGCGGCTCCTCAAGTTCCCGCGACGCGGCGTCGGGGACGTTACGCTGAACAAGGCGAGAGAGGCGGCGAGGCGGGAAGGCGTCCCTTACTCCGAAACGCTTTTCCGGATCCCGAACCTCTCGCCGCTGTTCGCGTTCCGGACCTTGTGGCTGTCGGAGCTTCCGCAGATGTCCCCCGCTGAGGCGCTGCACTCCCTTCTGAAGGGCGCCGGGTACCTCGACGCCCTCGAGGCGGCGGCGAGGGAGCCCGGGCCGGAACGGGAAGGCGCGGGAAGAGAGGAAGACCTCGAAAACATCCGGGAGCTGTTCCGCGTGGCGGAAGGGTTCCCCGGGGCGGGCGAGGATGCGGTCCGGGAGTTCCTAGAAAAGATGACGCTGGCGGCCGAGGAGGCGGGGGGCGAGGAGTCCGAGGCGGTGCGGCTGATGACGCTGCACAACGCCAAGGGGCTCGAGTTCGACGTGGTGTTCCTCGTAGGGCTGGAAGACGGGCTGCTGCCGCATTCGCGGTCGCTCGAGTCGGCGGCGGAGCTCGAGGAGGAACGGCGCCTGTTTTACGTCGGGTTGACGCGCGCCCGGGAGAGGGCGTTCCTGTCGCTGGCCCGCCGGCGCAACCTTTTCGGCTCCTTCCGGGACACGATCCCTTCCCGGTTCCTGCACGACCTGCCGTCGTCCCTGGTGAAGTGGGAAGGCGCGCCGACGGCGCCGATGGCGGCTCCCCGCCCGCCGGTGCGCCCGGGCGAGCCGCGCTACGAGCGGGAAGAGAGCTCCGCCGGCGGAAGGCCCCGCAGGGTGCGGCACCCCGTCTTCGGCGAGGGGAAAGTCGAGTCGGTCGAGGGGGAGGGCGCCGACCGTAAGATCATCGCCCGTTTCCCCGTGTACGGGTTGAAGAAAATCCTTGTCCGCGCCGTGGCGATGGAGTTTTACGACTGAAAGCCCGGCGGGAAGCGGGGCTTTTCAGGACCCGATGAAGAGCTCGAACCCTCCTTCCCTCTCGCCGCCTTTCGGGCGGGAATAAGGGAAAACGACACCACCCTGTTTCCGCTTGAGGATGGCGAACAGGAAGGTCGCCGCTCCGGCGGCCAGCATGGCGATCAGCATCAGCTCGTTTTTTTTCATCCGGTTTCTCTCCCGGCCGGGACGATTTCCCCGACATCCGTTAATCTTATTTTAGGGGATTCCGCCGCGAGGGCCAAGCCCAAACGGTTTCCGCGGTATTGCGTCCTCCGGAAGAAACGTGATACTCCTGAATTTTCGAGGGAAGGCCTTGAGGAAACTCCCTCGGATTTGCCGAATCCAATGGGGGCGATGGATGCCCGAAAGCCGGTGGAAAGAAGACGAAGCCCTGCTGGAACGGCTTCGAACGGGTGCGCCCGGGGCCGTGGAGGAGCTTCTCCGCCTGTACCAGGGGAAGATCTTCAACCTCGCGATGTCGATCCTGAAGAACGAGAGCGACGCGGAAGAGGCATCCCAGGACGTCTTCATGACCGTCATCCGGAAGGTCAACACGTTCAAGGGGAATTCCGCGCTTTATTCCTGGATGTACCGGATCTGCGTCAACACGTGCCTCATGCGGCTTCGCGGCAGGCGACGGAACGAGACGGTCGCCATCGAGGAGTTCATGCCCGTTTTCACCGAGGAAGGCATGCACGCCTCCCCGATGGACGACTGGAGCAAGGAAGTCGAACGGAAGGCGCTCAACGAGGAACTCGGGAAGATGATCCGGAAATTCACCGAGGAGCTTTCGGAAAAGTACCGGGTCGTGTTTGTCCTGAGCGACGTCGAGGGACTGTCCAACGAGGAGACCGCGAAGATCCTGGGGATGACCGTTCCCGCGGTGAAATCCCGGCTGCATCGCGCCCGCCTTTATCTTCGCGAGCAGCTTTCGCGCTATCTCCAGGAAGGAAAGACGGAGTGACGGCATGAACTGTAAAGAGATAGCGTATCTCCTGGCGGATTACCTTGACGGAAGCATGGACCCGAGGATGAGGACGGAACTTGCGGAGCACCTTGCCTCGTGCGAGCCGTGCATGGCTTTCGCCAGGACCTACCGGACGACCTGCAGGAAAGCCTCCGAACTCCGCGGCACCATCGAATACAAGATCCCCGACGAGGTCCGGGAGCGTCTGACCTCGTTCCTTGTCTCCGCCGTGCGGAATTTCCCGGAGCGCATGGAGGAATACCGTCGCCAGGCCGAGCGGGAGTGCCGTGAGAGGGTCCTGGCTTTCTGCCGGGCCGCGGCGGAGGGGAAGCTGTCCTCGATGTCCTCCATGATGGTCGAGACGCACATCGCCATCTGCCCGGAATGCAAGAAGTTTTTTGTGGTTCTCCAGAGTTCCCGCGAAGCCGGCTCCCTCCCCCCGAACGAAATCCTGGAACACGTGATCCGCCTGCTGGAATCGCTGCCCCCCGGCGAGGAGTTCTTCCTGGCATAACCCCGTCGCCCCTATTTTTATAAACCGGTGTTTTATTGGTTTATAATATTGCTTATTCCTATGGATGGAGGGGGGACGCTCCGTGGGGGATCATTTTCCGTTCAGCGCCCTTGTGGGGCAGGAGCTGCTGAAGAAGGGCCTTCTGGCGAACGCGGCGGACCCGTCGATCGGCGGGGTGCTCCTGCGCGGGGAGAAGGGTACGGGGAAGACGACGGCGGTGCGTTCGTTCGCG
>JACZKY010090120.1_pt1 | contig 21509 bp, 18 predicted proteins | sample 8237611 | NCBI WGS metagenome assembly JACZKY01 (sample SAMN16148055, study PRJNA663545) | marine sediment metagenome | biome: sediments and biomass from bioreactor inoculated with such sediments; feature: coastal sediments; material: methane- and iron-fed bioreactor; isolation source: Bothnian...
ACATCCAGGCCGGCCCTGTAGCCCTGGGTATCGGTGCTGGCGTCCGGGTCGATCATGGAGCCGTTTCTCTGGCCGTCCCAGGCGGGCGATACGGAGACGATCGTGACGGGCCCGATCACCCACCAGTCGCCCAGATAAAACCGGCCGGCCGGGTACTCGCGATCGAATGTCCAGGTGATGCCGTTCTGGCTGACGCTGCTTCGCGGGTTGTGCGATTGCCCCGGACGCAGGGGGGCCAGATTTTGTTGGGTTTTCAAAGAGTTATTGCATGAGAACAGCCCGGCCACAAGGATCAGGAATACGACATTGCCGATGGAATATTTGGAATGGACCCTGTCCATGAGAAATATCCTGTAACGATTCATGCCGGAATCACAGGGAGATATCCCCGTACCGATACGGCTTGTGGTAGCCGCGCACGACGATCCTTTTTGCCGTCCCGTAGAGGCTTCTCGCCTTGGTATCAAGGTCCCCGTCGAGCCAGTTGGAGAAGAGGTGGAAACCCTTCATCTCGGGGAAAGGTATGAGCATGGCCTTCATCGCCAGGATCCTCCCCCACACCGACCTCCTTTTTTGCAGGAGGTTCCGCTGGGAAGCCTCCAGCAGCGCGTGGGGAACCCGCGTCAGCTGCACGTACCCCTCCGTCATCGCCCCCTGCAGGATCTTCCTCCCGCGCTCCGTCCTCACCAAAACCAGAGAGGAACCGGCCTCCCCGTCCCGGGGTTTCCGGTACCACGGGTCCCCGCAGGAAATGTCGGAGAACTCGCCGGTCCCGTCCGGGCAGAGGTGGCAGCGGAACGGCCTGTACTGCTGAAGGAACCCCCACGAGTCTTCGTAGCTCATCCGGCAGGAGGGGGATTCCTCCCCTGCCCTGCGCACCTCCGCCATGCCGGGCCACCCCTTGCCCCTGTACCGGATTTCCGCGACCTCGCGCGGCTCGACCCGCGCCTTGCGGAGGAGATCGAGGGTTCCCCGGGTCGAAGGGGTTCCCGCGCAGAAGATCCCGATCGCGACCCCCACCCGGCGGTCCAGCGTTTCCCTCATGGATTGCGCTTTCCGCAACCCCGCCACGTCGCACGGTTTCCCGATGAAGGCGCAGGGAGCCGGCGCCGTTTCGATCCTCCCCAGCCCGTCGCACGGGGAGGCGGGGGAATACCGGGATCCCGTCCTGCCCAGCAACCCGGCGCGGTCCACGCTGAGGAAGGTGCGGTTCCGCACCGGCGCATCCGGGTCGGCGCCGATGTGAAGTACCCCGTGCATGCCCGCCTTCTCGACGCAGTAGAGGCCGATGGCTGTGGCCAGCCCGGCGGAGGAGCCGCCGTACCGTATCGCCTCGTCCGTGCTGAACCCTTCCCACGTCTCCAGCACGGTCCCCCAGCTCCGGCCCGTGTCCCCCTCCCCGGGTCGGCCCATTGCTGCATGTTCGATGTGCCACCCGGGGCAGACCGCCAGGCAGGAAGCGCACTCCTTGCAGGCCCCTTGTTCCAGGAGGGGCCGCAATCCGTCGTCCGTCACGTCGACGATGCGAACGTTTTCCTCCGGGCAGATGTAGGCGCACGCCCCGCAGCCCACGCAGAGCCGCCAGGCGGAGACGTCCATCACGTTTCTGAAGGTCCTCATTGGAAAAGCGGGCCGCGCGGGTCGAACAGGCCGTTTACCGCCGATTTCACGGACGGGATGACCCGCTCGAGGTGCTCGCGGATCGCCTCCTTTCGCCGGAACCCGTCCCGGACGATCCGGAGGATCTCCTCCTTCTCCATGACCCGCGGATCCGCAACGAGGTCTTCCGCCCCGATCGTCTGCAGAACGCCGTGGAACTTCTTGCTGTAGGCGATCGAGACGGCCGGGATGTTCTGCGAAAGCGCCGCGATGCAGGCGTGCATACGGGAACCGACGAAGAAATCGCACAGGCCGATGATGTACTTGATCCCGTTCTGGTCGTACCGTGCGTCCGCGAGGAAGATCCTGTCCCCGTGCTTCCCCGCGAATTCCGCGAATATTTTCCTGCACGCCACCAGGTCGCTCTCGGAATCGGGCGACTCCCCGAAAACGTGGGGCACCAGGAGAACGTCGGCTCCCATTTCCGTGACGAACATGCCGATCAGGTCACGGACGAGAACCCGGTAGTCGGTGCGCAACCCGAACATGTTGTCCTTCGTGTACCCGCCCATGAGCAGCAATCCGCTCACGTTCACGCCCACCAGCGGGCGGCCGCTCACCCGTTCCACGACATGCTCCGGAAGACCGATGGTTCCGGGTTTTTCCGGCTCCATCAGGAATCCGGCATCGTAACAGAACTTCAATCTCCCGGCTCCCGCGCCGTTTTCGAGAAACTCCCGCATCTCTTCCATCCCGCCGCGATCGCGTGAATAGACCAGATGGCAGCGGTTGAGGATGTATTTCGCCACGACTTTCGTCGCCCTTCCCCTGAAAGGCCCGAGGGTCTGGGGGAGCAGTACAAGTTTCTTCCCGAGGAGGAGAGCGACGATCTGCGGCAGGGACACGTAGTAAAAGCGGACGGGGCCGTAGAGGTCGCTGAAACTGTCCCCCCCGGCGATCGACACGACGATGTCGGACGTGGCCATCTCCCTGAGGGGGCCATTGCGGGGAAAATCGCGCCGGGGATCGAGATGTTTCAGGAGTTTGTGGAGCACGGAGGCGACGAACATGTTGCCGATATGGTTTTCCAGCAATACGTTCTTCGAGAACCGCATATTGACCAGCTTGACGATCCGGTTCCCGTTCCCGTGCCGGAACGGATATTCCGCGGGCTCCCGGGAATAATCCATGAGGATGATTTCGGATTCCGGAAGGTTGTTCAGTATGCTCTGGAGGATGCCGCAGGTGAGCGCACCGATTCCCATGTTTTCCGTGTTGAACGCCGCCCCCAGGATGCAGATCTTCATGGGGATGGAGTCATCTCCAGATCCCTGCCCTCTTCGTCAATCTTTTCATCTGTTCGTCCCGCAGGAAACGGATAATGTCTTTCTCCGGGAACTGCTCCCCCTTGCGGAAGTAATTCCGGAAATAGCCATACAGGATCCCCACTCCGCCGAGGATGTACGGCGGGAAAAACAGGCGGCGCACCCCTTTTGCCAGCAGGAACAACGGGTGGTAGCCGCAGTAGTAATCCGATTGCCCCAGTTTGACGGCCCACTTGAAGACACCCGTGTTCTTCCCGGTGACCTTGTGGTGGATGATCACCAGTTCCTTGTAGCTTCTCGTTCCCCACCCGCTGTATTGCGCCTTGATCTCGTCGATGGTATCCCAGCCCAGGTGCTTCACCACCCCCCCGATCTGTTCCCAGCACTCCCTTCGGTAGACCTTCGAGGGGCCCCGGACGTGGAATTCCGGGTGCGTCTCCCTCTCCAATCCGCCGTTGATCTCCAGGTAGCAGACGCCGCTGGCCATCCCGAGGCGAGGGTTTTCGCGGAACCTGTCGAACAGGAACTCGAAATATTTTTCCTCGAACGTCAGGTCCCCGTCCAGTTTGACGATGAAGTCGAAATCACGGTGCTCGATCCTTTCGTAACCGGCATAAAACGCCTCGATCACCCCCCGGCCCGGTTCGGCGTACCCCCGGTCCGTTCTTTCTATCAGACGGATCCAGGGGAAGATTTTCGCGTATTCCCTGACGATCTCCGGGGTGTCGTCCCTGGACCCGTCGTCCACGATGATCCATTCCGCGGGTTTCACGGTCTGGCGGGTTACGGATTCGAGGGTGTGCCGGATGTGCTTCCCCTCGTTCCGCACCGGGGACACGATGACGTACTTCCATGCCGTGTTCATGCCGCCATTTCCTCCACGACCTCCCCGCCGTTTTTCTGTATCCTGACGATCGCGACCGAAAGGGCCGCCAATATCCAGTAGATGTGCCCGAACTGCACCCACCCGTAGATCGCCACGTTGGTCATCAGGAACAGGAAGGAGAGGTGGAACGCCGCGATGCAGACCATCATGTCCCTCAATTTTCCGGACAGGTTCCGGATGTTGTACACCTGGTAGAGAAAGATTCCCCCCAGCAATAGCGCCAGGATGGAAAAGCCCGAAAGACCCGTTTCGATGGCGCTCAGAATCCAGCTGCTGTCGCAGCTCAGGAACGTGTATTGCATGCCCAGGAATTCCCTCTTCAGGTGCAGGTAGAAAAAGGTCTCCGGACCGTACCCGAACAGCGTACGGAGATGATCCCGACTCAACACGTCCCTCGCCAAATCCACCAGCGCGTAACGGTACTCGTAGGAACTGCCGATGCTGGTGTTCGTGTCGAAACTCGAAATCACGATTCTTTCGATGGTCAGGTACACCCCCCTCCGGACCAGCAGGAGCAGGCCCGTGAGGACCCCGAATATCGCGACCGTCCTCTTGATCCGGGGCGACGAGACGATCAGCAGGAAGGCGAAAGACACTACGATCGCGAGCCAGGGGCCCCGCGTGGAGGTCTTGTAGAGGCACAACCCCATGACCAGCAGGAGGACCCAGGACAGGGTGGCTTTCCACCCCGGGTCATCTTTCCGTGAAAGGATGTAGCACGTGAACGTCATGCCGAGGACCATGGCCGCGCCGAGGAGGTGCGACACCGGGAAAACGCTTTTCAGGCGATACCCCCTGTCGCTGTCGATATCGAGACCACCCTCCCGTAAAAACCTCCCGCCTTCGTTGGGCAGGTAGTTCGCCGGGTTCCAGTCCACATACGACTCGACGAGCGCGAGCAAGGCAAGAACCACCGTCGCCGCATATATGGCGTTGAACACGCTCTCCACGTCCTCCGTCGTGGTGATCGTCTCGCAGAAGATCACGTAGATCAGGTAGTATTCCGTGGCGTGCATCAACAGGGTCTTCAGGCTCACCACCCAGTTCACGGAGAATATCGTCGAGACCGCCATAACCGCGAAATTGACCAGCATCAGTTTCACGAAGGGGATGTCGAGCCAGCCGAGGTCCCGGCCCTCCTCGTCTTTCAGGGACTCCCGGTCCTTCAGATAGATGACGACAAGCAGCACAACAAGCAACCTCTGCATGTTCAGGTCGAAAAGGGAACCGAGGTTGATGGCCGCCCGAATCGGCATCAGAATCACCAGGAAAGTGAACAGGGGCAGTGCCTTGGCGGTTCCCCGGGTTCCGGCCGAGATCATCGCCACCGCCGAAAGAACCATGAGGAAAAGGACGATCAACATGCGTGGTTACCCTGTATTTTTCTGCCAGGCCTGCTGGGCGATCTTCGTGATATCCCTCGCCGGGTTCCCCGCGACGAAGGCGTTGTCCGGGACGTCCTTGTTCACCACGGACCCCGCCGAGATCACGGCATTGTCCCCGATCTTCACCCCGAAAAGGACGATGGACCCCGTGGCGATGGTCACGCCGTTCCCGATGACGGTCTTTTCGCCCGCCAGGTCCTTCCCGTCCAGATACGGGTGGCGAGGGCCCAATATCGAAACGTAGGGGCCGGAGGAAAAATGGTCGCCGATCCGGACGGGTCCCATCACGATGTTGTGCAAACCAAACCAACCGTTTTCCCCCACCACGATGTCCCCCTGCTTGGCGTTCCACACGTTGTATTCGTCCGTGTTGGTCTTCTCCCCCACATACGCACGGTAAGGGTGTTCCCTGGAAAACCGGAACCGGCCGCCGAAATCGACGTGTCCCTTTCTCTCGATATACCGGGAGGGGTTGTAATGGTACCGCACGAAATTCCAGTACCGTTTCTTCAGGAAGGCTCTCACGGGATCGGGGAACCATTCCTTTCCCATCTCATATGCGATCTTCGGAATATTGCGCATCCTCGTTCCCCTCGTCCCCCCCCCGCTCACCCGTTTCCGGAATCGACGAAATTTCTGTGCCAGAGTTCGAGGATCATCAATTTGAATATTTCCTGGGGGTGCTCCCCCTTCTTTTCCCACCCGTCGATGAGACCTCCCCTTATCTTCCCGTAATCGAAATACCCTCGGTTTTTCGTCCTCGGGTCCAGCAACAGGTCCATCACGAAATCCTTTCTTTCGGACATCCATCGTCCATACGGCACCGGGAACCCCGCCTTCGGCCTCTTCAGGATTTCCTCCGGTATCCTTCCCCGCAACGCCTTTTTGAACAGGTATTTCGTCTCGAAACCGCGCAGCTTGTACGAATCCGGCAGGCCCGCGGAGAATTCCAGCAACTTGTGGTCCAGCAACGGCACGCGGAGCTCCAGGGAGTTGGCCATCGTCATCTTGTCGGCCTTCAGGAGAAGGCGATCCGGGAGCCACGTCACCGTGTCCACGTACAACATTTTTTTCAGGTCGCTCAAGCCGCCCGCCGCCTCCAGATATCGGCGGAAGGGGCCGGATGGGGAAGTCCCGCCCAGGGAGGAGCGAAAACCCGCTGAATACGCCTCGTCATAAAGATGATTCGAGGGGACGCCCGGATGGGAGGCTCTGCTGAAGTAGTATTTTTCCAGCGGGATGTTCAGCAGGGGCAGATACCTCTCCAGCGCCTCGCTTCCTGCAACCCGATTCGCCTTCCCGAGGAGCCGTGCGAACAACTCCCGGTTTCCGTCGAGCCTTTTTTTCAGTTTTTCCAGGAATACGAGGTTCCTATAGGTTTGATAACCCGCGAAACATTCATCCCCCCCTTCCCCGGAAAGGAGAACCTTGACGTGCTCCCTGGCCATTTTCGACACGTAATAGAGACCGATCGCGGGGGGCTCGAAGACCGGTTCCTCCATGTGCCAGACGTATTTCGGCAGGAAATCGAAAAAATCCCCTGCCGATATCGTCATCTCGTGATGATCGACGCCGTATCTCTTCGCGGCCATCCGGGCATAGATCCGCTCGTCCTCGAATTCCTGCCCCCCGAATCCGATGGTGAAGGTTTTCAACCGGTTGTCCATCTCTTCCCGGGAAAAAGACAGGGTGGCCGTGGAATCCACGCCCCCGCTCAGCAGGAAGCCGATCGGCACATCGCTGATTTCGTGGATCCGGATCGTTTCGCGCATCAACTCGACGAGGCGATCCTCGGCCTCCCGCAACCGGATCCCGTTCGAATTCTCGAACCAGGGGAGCAGGTTCCAGTATTCCCGGATATCGTACCCCCCGTTTTCCGCTATAAGGTAATGGCCCGGGGGAAGTTTCCTCACGTTCCGGAAGACCGTGTCCGGTCCAGGTGTGTACGTGTGCGTTAGAAAGTCGAAAATCCCGGAAGGGTTTATCTCCGGCAGGACTTCCGCATCCTGGAGAAGCGCCTTGATTTCCGACGCGAACAGCAGGCAGTTTTTCGTCGCAGCGTAATACAGCGGCTTGATTCCGACCCGGTCCCGGGCGACGAAAAGACGCTTTTTCGACCGGTCGATGATGGCGAAGGCGAACATTCCCCTCAACTCGTTCAGGCATTTTTCCCCCAGGTCCTCGTAGAGGTGGAGGATGGCCTCGGTGTCGGATTTCGTTTTGAAAGCATGCCCCCGCTGTTTCAGGGAGGCGGTCAACTCCCGGTAATTGTAGATTTCGCCGTTGAACACGATCGCCATGGTCCGGTCTTCGTTGAAGATCGGTTGACGGCCCGAGTCCAGGTCGATGATGTTCAACCTCCGGTGCCCGAGGCCCGCGGAACCGTCGACGAACAGGCCGCTCTCGTCCGGGCCCCGATGCTCGAGGGGACGCATCATCCGTCCGATCTCCGCCTCCCCGACGCGCCGTTCCCCGTCCAGGTAATATTTTCCGCAGATCCCGCACATTCTCTTTTACCGGCCTCGTCGTTTCACGGGTTCGGACGGGCGGTCAATCCGTGACCTGGACTTTCGCCCACCGCTCCAGCCCCAGTCCCCAATTGAAGATCCTGAGATATTTCCCCAGCGGGAAGAGGTACCTCTCTTTTTTCTCCTTCCGGAAGATGGCCGAAAGGCCGTAGAGAGTCCCCAGCAGGAATATGCGAAAAACCGAGCAGAACATCCACGTCGCCCGGTAGAGGAACCCGTTGAGGGCCCCGTAATGCCGGTTCATGAACCGGTACATCGACTCCCTCTGCATGACGGAGGAAAAGTGCTTCCGTCCCGTTTTGCGGCTGCTGGCCCCGTGATGGTGAAGCATCTCGACGGTCCCGACGAACAAGACCTTGTACCCTCTCTGTCTCAACCGGTAGCAGAGGTCGACGTCTTCCCCGTAGATGTAGTACCGCTCGTCGAACCCCCCCAGGTCCAGAAGCACTTCCCGCCGGAAAACCATGCAGGCGCCGACGACCCATGCCACCTCCTGGACCTCCTCGCAAGTTTTGTGCGCCCGTTCCTTCCCCGATATCCGCTCCCACAGGCGATCCATCAACATCCCTTCGAGGAACTCGCTCCAGGGGGTGGGAAATCCTTCGTGACAGCTTTCCTGGATCGCCCCGTCCGGTTCGACCAGCCGGCACCCGACGCATCCGGCCAGGGGATCCGCTTCGAGGGGTCGCAGGATGTCGGCGATCTCCCCCCGCAGGTGGATGTCCGGGTTCAAAAGGGCGACGTATCGCCCCCTGCTCATGGCGATGGCCTGGTTGTTCGCCCTCCCGAAGCCGAGATTGGATCCGTTTTCCACCATCGCCACGCCGGGATATTCCTCGCGCAGCGCCTTTTGCGTCCCGTCTCCCGACGCGTTGTCCACCACGATGATCTCGACCCTGAAATCCCCTGCGTGCCGGTAGATGGAGTCGAGGCAATCCCTGAGCACGTCCAGGGAGTTCCAGCTCACGATGCAGACGCTCAGGTCGAACTCCGGCTCTCTCATGGTTCCGATATCCCGTGGCGGACCATCTTGTACAGGTACTGCGGGTAACGGAGCCAATCGTAGGCGCCGTCGAGCTTGGCCCGGAACAGCTCCGTGTCGTCCAGCGAGTTGATCGGCAATCGGTTTAGGAAAAGGGCGTTGTCCCCATCCCGGGTCGTCCCGATGATGGTGGTGACGCCGTGCCGGTACCCGTTCCTTCTCAGGACGCGGCCCAGCTCCGCCACGAATTCCCTCCGGTTTTCGGGAAATGCGCTCGGATACCCGAAAGACGCCACCGGGGTCCCCAGCTCGTCCTCGATTGTCTCCCGGGATCTCCGGACCTCGAAATCCACCTCATCCCAATCCAAACGGGACAGGACCGGATGGGTCACGGTGTGTGAACCGAACTGGATCCCGCTCCGGGCCGACTCCCGGACCTCCTCCCAGCTCATGCACTCTTTCCCGCGGAAACGGTTGCCGATATATCCCGTGGAGAGGAACACGGTGGCTGGAAAACCGTACTGGCCCAGGATCGGGAAGGCGGAGGTGTAGAAATCACGGTACCCGTCGTCGAACGTGAGAACCGCCAGCCGTCGGGTTTCCGGCATCCCCGCTTCACGCACCCTCTCGATGTCCTGGAGCCGGATGACGGAGAAACCGCCGCGGTGGAGACAGTCCATCTGTTCCCGGAACCGTTCGGGGGAGGTGTTGAGCCGGTAATACGGCAGGACCCCGGATTCCTCTTCCCTGGAGATGCAGTGATACATCAGGATCGGGATCCGCGATCGTTGCGCGGAATGTCCGCGGCGCACCAGGGTGCGCGCGACGTTCAGCGACAGGAACCGATCCAGTCGGAAGGGAGACATCCGGCGGGGTCAACAGATGCCGGGGAGGATTTCGAGGTACTTTTCCTGGTTCGATTCCATGCTGTATTCCTTCATCCGATCCATGGCGCTCATGGCCAGCCGGAACCGATATTCCCGGTTTTCGTATAATTCCTGGATGCTCTTCGCCATGTCCTCGGGGTCCTCGGGGACGAAATACCGGACATCCTGTTCGCCGAAGTACCGCTGCTCCGCCCGGGTCCTCGAAACGACGGCGGGAACCCCCATCGCGGCGTATTGGAACAGTTTCGTGCTCATCGCATCCCCTACGAACGGGCCGTCCTTCTTCGGCACCACCCCGACGTCGGCGGACTTCAGGATCGACGGGATCTCGCTCAACGGAACGGTGTTGTGGATCTCCACGCAGTCCCGAAGGCCGAGCCGTTCGATGATCGCCCGCATCTCCGGTTCGTAGGGTCCTCCCCCGTAGAGGACGAACCGGAACGGGCCGATCCGGTTCCGCAGGATCCCCATGGACTCCAACGCCGTGTCCAGGCCATGGTATTCAGTAAACGTCCCATGGTAGAGGATCACGAAAGTACCGTTGTTCGAACCGGACATCTCGCGGTCTGCGTTGGAGAAGAGGGTAGTGTCCGGGTAATTGGCGATCGAAACGCACCGGCCTGGCCTCGCCGACCGCTGGGCGACCCGGTCCCGCCAGACGTCGTTCGCGACGATCACGCAGTCGGCAAACCGGCAGCAGGTCCTCTCCAGCCGGATCAGACCCCTGACGATCAGGCTGTCCATCCCCGCGTGGTACTTTCGCGAATACAATTCCGGAAAGATGTCGTGGATGTCGAGGATGACCCCGGCGCCGAACATCTTCGGGACCAGGGCCGTGAAGACCAGCAGGTCCGGCATGTTGTGCACGTGAAGGAACCGGTAGCGGCGCTTCGGGAGATGGAGGCTGGACACTTTCCACATCGCACGAAAGAAGAACCGCGCCAGATTCCAGAGATAACTGGACCGGGTCTTCTCTTTCGAGACCCGCTTCATCAGCGGGTATATCGTGACCCCGGGGTCCTCCACTCCCGTCGAAGGAACTCCGTTCCATCCGAGACAGACCACGTCCACTTCGTACCCGGCGTTTCGCAGGTACCCGACGTAACTCTGCACCCTCGAATCGGTGTCGTAGGTGAAATACCCCACCATGCAGGCGACCAGCGGCCGATGCATCACCCTTACCGCCTGTCGTTCCCGTAGACCGCCCCCGAGGTCTCGCAGGCGACGTTCTCTCTCCAGAACCTCGCCATTTCCCTCGGCAGGGCGGCCCAATACTTCCCTCGATACTGCATCTGAAGATACGAAAGGAATTTCCAGTAGTACGCCGCCGGGTACTCTTCGTTGCCTGGCGCGCCGTCGCCGAATTTCATGTAATCAGGGTGCGTGTTCAACAGGGCCATCCCGCCGGATTCCGCGATCCAGTCCAGCTTCCTCTTCCATATTCCGATCCCCTCCTCCCTTAAGAGGACGAACAACGCAAAATCCTGCGGCAAGGTGTAGGGGAGCTCGATGTATCCCCCCCTGCCTTCCTCGCCCCCGACGAGGAAGGGGAAGATGGTCCCGACCCCGTCCGACTGCGGCTCGAACGGGTCGGTGTCGAACGTGGAGGCGTCATATTCGATGTTGAACGCATGGATCCACTCCAGATTGTGGTGCATCGCCGGGGACCGGAACCCGGATGCGCCCCATTGCTCGAGGTACGCGTTGATTTTCTTCGCCCTCGCCTCGAAGGATTCTCTTGAACTGTACAGTTTCCCGTCGTGGGTCAGACCGTGCACCCCCACTTCGAATCCGTTGATCCCCAAGATTTCCCGTATCGCAGGAGAAACCTCGTACCCTTCCGGAACGAAGTTGAACGACGACCGGAAACCCATCTCTTTTTCCATCCGCATCAGGTCGAGGCATTTCCCCTGCCCGGCGGAACCCTCCACATCGTGCGTCAAAACGAGGGCGAATTGCTTCCCTCCGGGCCATCCGTTCCACCCCGGGGGGGGGATCCGCGAATTCGGATCGATCGGCCAGACATCGGCGACCCTTCCCCTCTTCCGCCGGATGAGCGCGCGTCGAAGAGCAACCTGCACGGAACGCGGGATCAGGGGCCGGAGCAGGTAATACGCGTCGATGGCCTTCATCGCCTAACCGAAGTGCCTGTAGAGGATCGTCCCGATCCCATTCAGGACGGGCATGGGGAGATGGCGGAAGATCCGGTTATGGAATCCCGTGACGCCGGGGCTGCCGGCGACGATGGTTTTCCTTCGGGTGTCGTACCGGTAATACGGGATGGTTCCCTGATCCGCGCCCCAGCTGTTCTTGAATTGGATCAAACCCTTGTTTTCGATGTCGCTCCTCCCGAAACACAGCTCCCGGAACCCGTTGTCGCAGTACCACCGGATGGCTTCCCACATGGTGAGATTGTTCGGGCGATGCTCCTGGTAGGCCCGGTCCGACGCCCCGTATTTATAGATTCCTTTCCCGTTGAAATGGAAGAACATGGCCGCGGCGATGGGTCTTCCCCCGTACGAGGCCAGGGAGACGAACCCGAGGTTCTTCGAGATCACGTTCTCGTGGATGTTCCTGAAGAAGCTGCGCGGCTGCGGCGGCAGTCCGTGCGATTTCCTCGTGAGGCAGTTCAGCCGGCAAAAGGCGTCCACGGATTCCGCCGTATTGCACAGAGAGACTTCCACACCCTCCCGCATCCCCTTTTTCAGGCTGGATCTCATGCCTCTGCCGATGTTCCTGAAGACCGCCTCCACGTCGGGGTGAAGTGCCAGCTTGTGACCCGCGAATATTGCCGATGACGGGGCCCCGGGTTCGGGGAAGAGGCTCTTCCCCCCCCGGATCTCGATCGAGTCCCACCCCGCGGCGGCGGCGTGCTCCTTCACCTCGTCCAGAAGGCTTCCCGGAGCGCCCCGGCCGTTGACGACCGGGGAGGAGTAGTCCGTAAAGGGAAGGGACACCCCCCGTTTCCCCGTGATGGGACTCCGGACGTCCATCACGGGGATCAACGTCTTGAGCTTCCCGTCGTCGATTTGGACGAAATACACCGGGGTATACCCGTAGGAATCCCGCAGGACCCTCGCCCAGTGGGTCGTGTGAAAGAAGCAGCTTTGGGAATTCGTGAGGAGCAGATCATCCCAGCCCGGATGATCCAGAGGGTTTACCTTGGCCAGATCCACGATGTCTCCTGCCGGCGGCGGGGTCAGACCGCGGCGCGGCGTTCGCTTTCCAGGAAAGTCACGATCCCGGCGACCACGCGTTCGATCTGTGCGGGAGTCAATTCCGCGTACATCGGCAGGGAGACGAACTCCGCCGCGCTCTTCTCCGCGACCGGGAAAGACCCTATCCCGAGATTCAACGACTTGTACGCGTCCAGCAGGTGAACGGGGATCGGGTAATGGATTCCGCAATGGATGTCTTTCTCCGCGAGTGAAGCAATCAGCCGATCCCGATCGGCCACTCGAATTGCGTAAATGTGGTACACGTGCTTGGCATACCCGACCTGTTTCGGGGTCGTGATCTCCTTCACGCCCTTCAGGAGTTCGTCATAGATAGCCGCATTCCGGCGCCTCCCTTCATTCCAGGCAGGAAGGTGTTTCAGTTTCACGCTCAGTACCGCTCCCTGGATACCGTCCATCCGGGCATTCCAGCCGATCAGGGAGTGGTAATATTTCTTCGACTGTCCATGGTCGCGCAGCATCCGCATCTTCTTGTCGAGTTCCTCGCTGTTGGTGACCACGGCACCCGCCTCGCCGTACGCGCCGAGGTTCTTCCCCGGATAGAAACTGAAGCATCCCGCGTCACCGAGCGAGCCGGCCTTCTTCCCGTTGTATTCCGCCCCGTGGGCCTGAGAGGCGTCCTCCACGACGAACAGTTTCCGCCTCCTCGCGATCTCCAAAATCGGGTCCATGTCCGCCATCTGGCCGAACAGGTGGACGGGGATGATCGCGCGGGTCTTCGGGGTGATCGCGGCCTCGATCATCGCCGGGACCATGTTGTACGTCACCGGGTCCACGTCGACGAACACCGGCTTCGCCCCGCAGTAGCTGATCGCCTCGGCCGTGGCGATGAACGTGTCCGGCACCGTGATCACCTCGTCCCCGGGCCCAATCCCGAGCCCCAGCAGCGCCATCCACAGGGCGTCTGTCCCGCTTCCCACGCCCACAGAGAACCGCGTCCCGCAGAATGCGGCGAACTCCTTCTCGAACTGCGCGACGAACGGACCGCCGGCAAAGGCGGTTTTGTCGAGGACCTGCTGTATCGCATCCCCTATCTCCCCGCGGATCGACTCATACTGCGCCTTCAGGTCCAGATACGGAACTTTCATCACATTTTCTCCCCAGTGATTTTTCGAAGCACCCTTGCGGGATTCCCGGCCACGATCGTCCCCGGGGGAACGTCCTTCGTGACCACGCTGCCCGCCCCCACGATCGCTTTCTCCCCGACCGTCACGCCGGCCAGGATCGTCGCGCTGGAGCCGACCGAGGCCCCCTTCTTGATGAGCGTCGGGATGCAAACCCAGTCCGCTTCCGTCTGAAGCCCGCCCGCTTCGACCGTGGACCGGGGGTACATGTCGTTGATGAAGGTGACGTTGTGCCCGATGAACACGTCGTCCTCGATCGTCACCCCTTCGCAGATGAAGGTGTGGCTGGAGATCTTGCAGTTCCGACCGATCTTCGCGCCTTTCTGGATCTCGACGAAGGTTCCCACCTTGGTGTGGTCCCCGATCTCGCAGCCGTAGAGGTTGACGAAGTCGTACACCTTCACCCCTTCGCCGAATTCCACGTTCGGGGCGATCTTTTGCAGCGGGGAGGCCACGATCTTCATCGCCCCCTCCCTCAGACCGGAGCCGGGACGGCGCCGAGGGCCCGGTCGATCTCGACCTTCGCGCCGCCGCTTTTCAGGGAGCGGGAGGACGCCTCCAGGATCTGGATGACCCGTAATCCATCGAGCCCGCTCGTCTCGGGCATCTTCCCGGACCGGATGCAGTCCAGGAAGTGCTGGGCCTCCACCTTGAGCGGCTCCACCTGCTTGATGTAGGGGGCGATCATGTCGCCGTAATGGTACGAGTACTGGAACTCTGCGAAGGTGTCGTAGTGCGGCGGCGCCTCGACCCGCTTGTCGTAGATCTTGATCTTCTCGAGCGGCTCGTTGTCGTTGTAGACGATCATCCTCTTGCTCCCGACGATGACCATCTCCCGCACCTTGTTCGGGTCGAGCCAGCTGCTGTGGATGGTGGCGAACCCGCCGTTGTCGAAGTTGAGCGACATGTTGGTCACGTCCTCGATGTCCTTGTTGATATGGGCCTTCCCCTGGCAGTTGACCGAGATGGGCGGCTTTCCCAGCAGATAAAGGATGATGGAGATGTCGTGTGGAGCCAGGTCCCACGCCACGTTGATGTCCTTCTGGAAGAGGCCCAGGTTCAGGCGCCGGGAGCTGATGTACTGGATCTCCCCTATATCGCCGGACTGGACGATCTCCTGGATCCGGCGCACGGGCGCCGAGTAGATGAAGGTGTGCCCCACCATGAGCGTCAGCTTCTTCTTCGCCGCCAGCTGGAGCAGATCGTTCCCCTGCTCCGAGGTCTGGGTCATCGGCTTCTCGATGAAGACGTGCTTCCCGGCTTCCAGGCTCTTTTTCGCCAGCTCGTAGTGCAGGTGCACCGGCGTGGCGACGACGACCGCGTCCACGTCCCTGTCGCCGACGATCTTCCCGAAATCCGTCGTGGCTTCCACCGGCGGATACAGTTGCTTCATGTGGGAAAGCCGCTTCTCGTCCTTGTCGCACACGTAGCGGACCTGGCATTGCGGCAGAGCACTGAAGTTCCGGATGAGGTTCGGACCCCAGTACCCGCACCCAACTACCGCGATGGCGATTTTTTTGTCCATGATGGCCTCCTCTGGCCTGGCCCTGACTCTGGCCCGTTATTTCCCTGCTGGATGTAATACTTCCCGTAATAACGCTGGTAATACCGTTCCGACTGCGGCTCCACGCCGTTCAGCAGCACGCCGAGCAGTTTCTTCTCACCGATGTCATCAATGGCCTGGCGGAACAGGTTGTGAGGGGTGTAGCCCAACCGGTGGACGAGGATGATCCCGTCGACGAGATCCCGAAGGACGAGGGTGTCCGACACCGGGAGAATCGGCGCGGTGTCCAGGAGGATGACGTCGTACTGGTCGCGGAGCTCCTTGAGGAGGGTCCGGAACTTCTCCCCGGCGAGCAGCCCCCAGGGCGAGGAGACCAGCCTGCCGCTCGGGATCACGTGGAGGCCTTGAGTGATGACAAACCGGAGGACTTCGCTCAAGTCCGCGGAGCCCTCGAGCAACTCGACCATCCCGGGGGTCGACGCAAAACGCAGCCCCTTGGCGAGGTCGGATTTCCTCAAGTCGAGGTCGATCAGAAGCACCTTCTTCCTTCCGGTGGAAGCGAGATTCGAGGCCAGATTCACCGTCGAGACGGTCTTCCCTTCCCCGGCGATGGAGCTGGAGACCGCGACGACCTTGCACCCCCGCACATCGACGGCGTATTCGAACCGGGCGCAAAAATTCTTGTACTGTTCGGTGAAGAGTTGGTCCTTGCTCCGGAAAAGGGTGTGGCGGTCCGTCGCTTCCGCTTGACGTTCTCTATAGAAATCGAGGAACGGGATCTTCATGCGCACCTCTTCTAGAAGTTCAGGATGGTCCGGATCTTGTTGCTGTACACCAGCAGGAGGATGGAAAACGCCATGGCGAACGTGATCAGTCCGCCGAAGACCGCCGCCCGGCGCACCTCTCGATCCCGCCGATACTGCTGGTCCTGGAACACCGGGATGTAGCCGAGGATCGGCACTTTGTAGAGATGCCGGAAGTCGCGAACATCGCGCAGCCTCAGGTCCACCGCCTCCCATGCGATAGCGCCGCCGAACCCGAAACCCAGGGCGAGGAGGAGGGCAACCCCCAGGACCATCTTCCGGTTCGGCTGGGACGGCCCTTCGGGGAGGTTCGCGGGGTCGAGAATATGGAACTGCGACCCTTTCTGGCGTTTCTCGAGATTCTGGGAGACGTCCGCCTCGAGCTTCTTCTTCAGCAGGTCGTCGTACGACCTTTTCTGGTTTTCGTAATCGCGGATCAGGGAGGTCATCTCCTGTTCCCTTCGCGGGGACTGCCCGATCTTCCGCTCCACGGAGGCAATGCTTTTCTGGATCTCCTCCTTCTCCCTCTTCAGGGAGGCGATTTCCGACACGGTGGCCTTCAACTGCGCGCGAATGGTGCGGATTTCGTCTACACCGGGCGTGGACGCCGCGGCCAACAGGGGATCCGCGTTCGCATCCCCGGCCGTGGCGGCGTTGCGTCGAGCCTCCGCGATCCGCTTTTCCAGATCCGCCACTTCCCTCTTCATGCGGACGACTTCCGGAAACTTTTCCGTATACCTCGCGTTCAGATCGGCCAGTTTCGCTTTCGCCGACGCCAGCTGCACCGCGAGGGACTGGACCGGATCCAGGGAAAGTGCCGCACCCGATCTCCCGCTCCCTGCCGACGCGCTGGAGAGCGAACTCCCGATCAGGTTGATCTGCGCTTCGAGAAAGACCTTGCGCTCCTCCACGGTGCGGGTGCTGCTTTCGTTGGTCCGGAGCCGGTCCTGTAGGCCGGCCAGCATGCGCAGGTTCGCCTCCATTTGCTGGGGCAGTTCCCCCATATACTGGATTTTGTATTCCTTGAGCCTTCGTTCCATCACCTCGAGCTTTGCCTTCGTACCCCTGAGCTGGGACTCGAGGAATTGGGAGGTGCCCACCGACTGATGTTCACGCGTCATCAGGCTCTCTTCGATGAAGAGCGAGGCCAGCCGGGCCGTGGCTTGCATCGCCTCCTTCGGACTCTCGTAAAGGAAAGAGATGGAGAACGCCTCGCTGCGTTCCCGGTCTTGCCCACGAACGACCTCGATCTCGATTCGTTTGCGCATTCTTTCGAACAGTTCCTCGGAGGTCCCCTTCTTCCGCTCCTTCTCGAAGAGCTGAAGCTCGTCCATAACCTTGGACAATGTCGTGCGGCTCGTCACCTGTTGCTTGATCGTGCCCAACTGCTGTTCGATCTGCAGGCCGGCCGTGGAACGTACGAAATCCTGCGGCACGGGTTGCGGGATGACGAGGATCGTGATGCTGGATTTGTAGAGCTCCCGGGCTACCACACAGTAAGCGCAGGCGAAAAACAGTATGAAGAGAGCCGTGAAGGCGATCTGCCACTTCCTGCGGAGGAAGATCTTGCCGTATTCCCGCAACTCCATTTTCGGTCGAAGAGGCATCGGTACCTCCTAATGCCTCAGGAGAAAAGCAGGCACGTCAAGGGGGTGCAAACAGGGTTCCGGGCTGGCTACCGCCCATGAGATCTTCACAGATCCTCCTCCGCGTTGGTTATGATGGTGCTGATTCCAGTCATTTCGTATCGACCTGCATTTCTTATCGAATATAAACAGAGCAATCTTTATACCACTGGGGCATCTTTTTGCTTTTATGTTTCATTCCGAACACTTTCAAGAAATGACCACGGTAAATTATGGGAGTTCATTTTCACAATATCAGCCCCGAAAGTAAAATAATCCCCGAAAAGGGAAAATATTTCCCTCGCCCTCGATTTCGATCTTCCAATTAATGGAAATTTATCGGCAATATCGGACGTCTCGATGCGGAACGACAGCTCATCGCAGCCTGGTCGATCGTTGCGTGGAAGCTCTTGTATCCGCTTTTTCCACCTCGGACGATTGAATCCTTTCCGCTTCACCGACTTCCATGGCCTTCACCGTAAAGGACTGGATCTCTTCCGGGGGATCGAAAAACACGACCATGAACGGCAATGACCTGCCGACCGGAATGTCCCGATTCACGTCCCCCTCCCCGTATCGCATACCGAGAAACCCTTCGATCCTGACCCGGTTCATGTGGGACATCAACGATTCGTCAATCAGGTTTCCGGCGAACGATTCGTTCTGCATTACCGCCTGGTTATCCTTGCCCAGCAGCGTAGCCTGGATGCGAATCCCCCTGCTTAAGGTTTCCCCCACATTGGTCACGGTTCCCTTGATGACGTAAAGACGCTCGCCCGTGGCTTGCTCGTTGAGATGCCCCTTCAGGTTCTTCAAATCAAATTCGGAGTGTCCGGGGGGCGGCGGCGGCTTCACGGGCAAAACGCGATCCAACGCCTTCCGGGCGAAGTTCCCGTCGACATAGGCGAAATAGTAGAAGGCGCCGCCGGTCAGCAGGAGGACAACAATTGCGGCGGCGATAAAGAGGGGGCGTTTATACAGCGGGCGAGGGGAAGGAACTTTCCATGCCTGAGCGGCACCTTCACCTGCCATGGATAATTTGCCAATCCCCGAAAGACTCCCGGCAGGTTCCGCCTCCGATGGAGATCGGAACAGATCCGCCACCTGCTGCGCATACTTCCCGGGAATTTCCTGTGAAACGGAACCGGGTTCCGCCGCGGAAAATAACGGGCTTTCATCGAGAAAGGTGTGCCCGGGACCGGGCACGATCTTCGTGGATCGGCTGGCCTCGGCCCCATGTCGCTTCGGCGGGGCGAGCGAGATCATTCCCCCCAACCCTTCTGGGCGGATCGGAGGAATCTTCGGATCGACGCCGGCCGGCGGCGGAGGCAAGGTCAATTTCGGGGGGGAAACCGGCGGCGCAGCCGGAGGTGTGATCCCGTGGACCATCGGGGGCGTATCCCGGGGCATGGAGGGAGGCTCTGCCGGAGGCATGACCTTCGGCGCTGCCGGGTTCCGCACGAGGATGCGCTCCCTGCACCGGGGGCATTTGACGAGTGCCCCTTTCGCACCCTTCAGCAACCTCTCGTCGAAGCGGAACCTGGACTTACAGGATTCGCATGTGATCACCAAGTTCATAACGCAAACATCCCCCCTCGCATCTGCTTTAATAATATAGGAATTCTACCCGTGAAACGCAAGGACTCCAATTTATCCCGAATTCTACGGAGACCATCAGGAGGAACCGCGGTCCGGGGACTATCGAGCCGTCGGCGTGTATTTATCCTTCAATCCAACGATCCGGTTGAAGATGGGGGCGCCGGGCTTCGAATCGGCCTCGTCGGCGATGAAGTAGCCGTTGCGGATGAACTGGAACCGGTCCCCGGGCGCCGCGGACCCGAGGGCGGGTTCGACGAGGCACCCCCGCAGCACCTCGACCGAGGCCGGGTTCAGGAAGTCCTTGAACGTCTTCCCTTCCTCCACGTTCTCGGGATCCGCGACGGTGAACAGGCGGTCGTACAGGCGGACCTCGGCCGGGACCGCGTGCGCGGCGGACACCCACTGGATCGCCGTCGTCTTCTTCCGGTCGCCCTTGGCCGGCGCGCCGAGCGACTCCGGGTCGTACGAGCAGCGCAGCTCCGCGACGTCGCCGGTCGCCGGGTCGCGGACGACCTCGTCGCACCGGATGAAGTAGCCGCCCATGAGGCGCGTCTCGCCGCCCGGTCGCAGGCGCCGCCAGTCGGCGGGGGGATCGGCGGAGAAGTCGGTGCGCTCGATGAGGATCTCGCGGGCCAGGGGGACCGTGCGCGTCCCCTCCTTCCCGGCGTCCTTCGGCCAGAGGGGGATCTCCAGGCCTTCCACGCGGTCGTCCGGCCAGTTCGCGATCGTCGCCTTGAGGGGGCGCAGGACCGCCATCGCGCGGGGAGACCGTGCGTTCAGGTCGTCCCGGATCGCGTCCTCGAGCAGCTCCATGCTGACCCGGCTGTTCGCCTTGTCCACGCCGATCCGCGCGGCGAAGAGCCTGACCCCTTCCGGGGCGTAGCCGCGGCGGCGCATCCCGGCGATCGTCGGCATCCGCGGATCGTCCCAGCCGGAGACGAGCCCCTCCTCCACCAGTTGGAGCAGCTTCCGCTTGCTCATCACCGTGAAATCGAGGTTCAGGCGCGCGAACTCGTACTGCCGGGGGCGCGGTTCCGGGAACAGGTTGTCGACGAGCCAGTCGTAGATCGCCCGGTTGTTCTCGAACTCGAGCGTGCAGATGGAGTGTGTGAGCCCCTCGATCGCGTCGGAGAGCGGGTGGGCGAAGTCGTACATCGGGTAGATGCACCAGGCGTCGCCCCGGCGGTAGTGCGTCGCGTGGCGGATCCGGTAGAGCAGCGGGTCGCGCAACTTCATGTTCCGCGCCGCCATGTCGATCTTCGCGCGCAGGACGTGCGCCCCGTCGGGGAACTCCCCCGCCTTCATGCGGGCGAAGAGATCGAGGTTCTCCTCCACCGGGCGGTCCCGGTACGGTCCGGGGACGCCCGGTTCCGTGATCGTGCCGCGCCCTTTCCGGATCTCCTCGTCGCTCCGGCTGTCCACGTACGCCTTTCCGTCCCGGACCAGGCGGACCGCCAGTTCGTAGAGCGGTTCGTAATAGTCCGACGCGAAGAAGAGCTTCTCTTTCCAGTCGAACCCGAGCCAGCGCACGTCGCGCTGGATCGATTCGACGTATTTCATGTCCTCGGTTTCTGGGTTCGTGTCGTCGAACCGCATGTGGCAGACGCCGCCGAACTCCGCCGCGATGCCGAAGTTGAGGCAGATCGACTTGGCGTGTCCGATGTGCAGGAAGCCGTTCGGCTCGGGGGGGAAGCGCGTCGCCACCCGGCCGCCGTAGACGCCGGATTCGGTGTCGCGCCGGACGATCCCCCGGAGGAAGTCGGCGGACTCCCGTATTTCGGGTCCTTTGGGACGAAGGGTCGGGTCGCTCATGGCGGGGCCCATTATACCGGAACATCGAAGCGTGATGAATGTCCCGGTCCCGGGGTTGTTGCGGGATCGGGGCAATGCGTTCAATATAAGGGCTCAGATCCTATCTCCCGGGGAGTGCATGCGGAAGCCGGTCTACATGGTTATCGTGGGGTTTTCCATCGTCGTGGCGGCCGTTTCGCTCGGCGTCACCCTGACGCGCTTCGTCGGCCTGCTC
>JACZKY010019804.1_pt1 | contig 21445 bp, 16 predicted proteins | sample 8237611 | NCBI WGS metagenome assembly JACZKY01 (sample SAMN16148055, study PRJNA663545) | marine sediment metagenome | biome: sediments and biomass from bioreactor inoculated with such sediments; feature: coastal sediments; material: methane- and iron-fed bioreactor; isolation source: Bothnian...
TGCTCAGCCTGTTCCTGGCATCCATGGAATCCACTGTGGTCGCCACCGCCATGCCCACCATTGTCGGTCAGCTTGGTGGATTGGAACATTATTCCTGGGTCTTTTCCGCGTACATGCTGGCGTCCACCACCACGGTTCCGCTTTACGGAAAGCTTTCGGATATTTATGGACGGCGAAAGTTGTACGTCTTTGCAATGGCTCTCTTTCTGATCGGCTCCATCCTAAGCGGACAGTCGCAAACCATGACGCAACTCATTTTCGCCCGTGCCTTGCAGGGACTAGGCGCAGGCGGGATCATGCCCTTGGCATTTATCCTCATTGGTGAGATGTTCTCCCTCGAACAACGCGCCAAAATGCAGGGATTTTTCTCCGGAGTATGGGGAGTCTCGTCCATTGCAGGCCCGCTTCTCGGCGGCTTTATTGTAGACCGACTCTCATGGCATTGGATATTCTACGTCAACATCATTCCGGGCTTGCTTGCAGCAGCGTTGGTCGCTTTTGCGTGGCGTGACCAAATTCAAAGTCAGGGAAGAGCCGTAGTGGATTACGCCGGCGCAGCGCTTTTATCCGCCAGCGTGGTCATGCTTTTGCTTGGGCTGATGGACTTCGGCACATCCAGCAGCTGGATGTTGCTTGCCCTGTCGGTCACGCTGTTTGCCGCCCTGATCTGGGTGGAAAGCCGCGCCGCAGACCCGATCCTGCCGATTTCGCTTTTCCGCACCAACCGCCTGTTTTCGATAGCCATTTTGCACGGGGTATTTTCGGGCTGGGCTCTGTTCGGGAGCATTTCATTCATCCCCTTATTCGTGCAGTCTGTGCTCGGCACAAGCGCAACGCAGGCGGGCATTACCATCACACCTCTTCTGCTTGGCTGGGTCGCATCAAGTATCATCGGCACACGTTTGCTGCTGAAAGTCGGCTATTTCAAGCTGACGATCATCGGCACGTCTTTGCTGGCAATTGGCGCATTTTTTATGTCCAGAGTGGGAGCAGATACCAGCCAAAACCTGATCATGGTCTACGTTACTTTGATGGGTACCGGCATGGGCTTTTCCGTCCCGCCATTTTTAATTGCCGTGCAAACCATTGTGGAACGCCGCCTTCTCGGTACTGCCACATCCTCGATGCAATTCAGCCGCTCGATTGGCGGAACAATCGGGGTGAGCGTGATGGGAGCGGCTTTGAGCATACGCCTCGCCTCGAACTTAAGCGCCTCCGGCCTGGACCCGGAACTGGTCACCCATCTCCTCGATCCATTGCCCGGCGCTCAAACAGTGATCGATGAAGGCTTGCGTTTCGCCGTGGCAAACGCTATTCATATTGTCTTTGTGATCGCGTTCATCGCCGCCGCGCTGGCACTCGTTACCGTTTTCTTCACTCCGCGTATCGATCTAAGGGAGAGATCTTCCCACGCATCAGAAGATATGCCAGTTTCCATCAGTGCAGATTAAACGTACAGTCCACACCTAAAATTGGGCGAACATTTTGCGATAGGACGATAAAATGAACTTATGCAAACTTGGTCTTCATAAATGGACATATACTTCCGAAGGCAAAAATCGCACCTGCGCAAAATGCCGCAAGAGACAGGAAAAAGTTGACAAAGGCAAATGGGCTGAAAGAATCCCGATCAAACGCACTGAAGACCCATCAAAATACTGTCAATGTCCGCGGGATTACACGATCTCGATCAGAACCAATGTTTGCCAAAGGTGCGGGCTTCCGCGCCAACTTAGATAAGCTCTCAGAGAGTAAAGTGAATATGGATGCAATTCTTATACATGGAATGGGACGCACGCCAGCCGCCATGTCCCTTTTGGCGGTGAGGCTGCGGGCTTCCAATATTCAGCCTCATCTTTTTGGCTATTCGGTCACCTTTGAACGATGGGACGAATGCATCCAAAGATTTAATAATTTCATTGGGAAGAAAGTGAAGACAAAGGACTATATTATTATCGGTCATTCGCTGGGAACCGTAATAACTCGCGCAGCACTACCAAGCCTCTCCCACAAACCAAAGGCGTGCTTCTTCCTTGCGCCGCCAACACAGGTATCCAAGGCGGCTCGAAACTTTGCCCATCGCCGCCCGATTCAAATCCTGATGGGCGAAATTGGGCAAGTCCTTTCCGACAAGAAGTTCATGGAGACATTACCAGTGCCCAATGTCCCTACGAAAATTTACGCCGGGATTGCAGGTCCACGTGGACGATATTCCCCCTTTGGAGAAGAACCCAATGATGGTCTGTTGACGGTTAAAGAAACGCTTTTGCCAAGCGTCCCTGTGAAAACTGTCCCTTCGCTCCACACCTTCATTATGAATTCAAAAATCGTCACGCAAGATATTGTGAAGATCGCCAAATCAAACTGATCTCAAAAATAAAGACCTCCGAGTTTTAAAACTCGGAGGTCTTTTCATGTACGTAGTGCCGAACTACCCATTCTTCTTCTGAAAATCCTTCATGAACTTAACCAATTCCTGTGTGCCTGCGAGATCCATCGCATTGTAAATGGAAGCACGCATGCCGCCTACAGAACGATGTCCCTTCAAACCGATCAGGTTTTCCTTCTTGGCTTCCTTCGCGAAAGTATCTTCAAGTTCTTCGCTCGGCAGACGGAATGGAACATTCATTAAGGAACGGGCTTCGGGCTTCGCATGTCCGCGGTAGAAACCTCCGCTCTCGTCAATGGCACCGTAGACCAATCCAGCTTTGACGCGGTTGTTCTTTTCCACGGCCGCAAGTCCGCCCTGCTTCTTCGCCCACTTAAAGACCAATCCCACCATATAAATGGCAAAGGATGGCGGAGTATTGTGCAATGAACCGCTCTCTGCCAATGTTTTGTAATCCAACATCACAGGCAAATTCGCGGGAACGCGCTCGATCATATCGTCGCGGATGATGACAACGGTCACGCCGGAAGGTCCGGCATTCTTTTGCGCGCCCGCGTACAGCAAGGCATATTTTGAAACATCGATCGGGCGGCTAATGAAATTGGAGGATGTATCGCACACGAGAGGAACACCGGCAGGAGGAGTTGGCTCATTAAAAAACTCCACGCCGTGGATGGTCTCGTTGGATGTGAAGTGCAAATATGCAGCTTTCGGGTCGAGGTCTACGCTGGCAGGAATACAATTGAAACCTTCGGCTTCTGTAGTAGCAGCAATGTGTACCGTGCCAAGTTTCTTGGATTCTTTTACAGCGGTCTTGCTCCACGAACCTGTCACAATATAATCAGCAGAAACGCCCGCAGGACGCAGGTTCATCGGAAGCATTGCAAATTGCAAAGTCGCGCCGCCTTGCAGAAACATCACTTTGTAGTTTGATGGAATGCCAAGAAGCTCGCGCAAATCCGCTTCCGCAGTTTGGATCACAGCCTCGAATTCCTTTGAGCGATGGCTGATTTCCATCACCGACATGCCTGTACCTTTGAAATCCAGCAATTCTGCCTGGGCTTCCTGTAAAACTTCCAGCGGCAAGACGCCGGGACCGGGGTTGAAATTATGGGCTCGTTTTAAATCAGACATTGATGGGACTCCTGTTCATAATTATAGTTTTACGGTTCATTTGTGACCGTTGAATTGATTCTGTTTTCTAACAGAGTACATTATGCTGATAGTTTAAGGCACTCCGCTACCAATCTTCTCTTCATTATAACAAGTTGTCAGACAAATCTACAAGAACAAAAAGCATGATTCCAGCCTGATGGTTGTCGTTGACAAAGGTTTTTCTCGTTGTTAGAATGAAAACCGTGTTCAAAACGCCTTTCCAAACAGGAATTCAGCCGAATCGTCGGTTGGGTTCCTGTTATTAATTTCAACCCCATTAAGGAGAAATACAATGAAAGTTTTAATTTGCGACAAGACCGAGAAGGAATATATCGAACAAATGCGCTCCGCAGGCCTGACCGTGGACGTGCGTGACGACATCACCCCTGAAGAATTGATGACCGTTCTGCCCAATTACGAAGGTATGGTCGTTCGTTCCCGCACAAAGGTGAGGCAGCCGCTTATTGATGTTTGCCCCAACCTCAAGGTTATAGTAAGAGGCGGCGCAGGTCTTGATACCATCGATCACGAATATGCCAAATCCAAGGGCATTGCAGTCATGAATACCCCGCTGGCAAACTCCGCATCTGTGGCAGAAATGGCAATTGGTTATATGCTCATGATGGCACGCTCACTTTATCAAGCAACTGCCTCCATGAAAGCTGAGAAATGGGAAAAGAAAAATTTCAACGGCGATGAGATCGGCGGAAAAACACTTGGCTTAATCGGCGTAGGCAATATCGGCAAGGAAGTTGCCAAGCGCGCATCTGTGATGGGCATGACCGTTCTCGCCTACGATCCTTATGTAAAATCGATTGACGGCATCAAACTTGTTACATTGGACGAGCTTCTCAGCCAGGCTGATTACATCAGCCTGCACCTGCCCAAGACAAAAGAGTCAACAAATATGATCGGCGCAGAACAATTTTCAAAGATGAAGAACGGTATTCGCATTGTCAACTGTGCCCGCGGCGGTATCGTCAACGAAGATGCGCTCTACGAGGCACTGACCAGCGGCAAGGTCGCTGCGGCGGCGCTGGATGTCTTTAACGAAGAACCCCCCACCGACTGGAAATTGCTCAAGCTGGATAATGTCATTGGCTCCCCGCACATCGGCGCTGCCACCAAAGAAGCACAGGGCCGTGTTGGAGCGGAAGTAGCTGAAAAACTGATTGCGTTTGCAAAGAACGGAAAATAACCAACAAGTCATATCATTGCGAGGAGGACTTCATTTCCTCGCAATGATATTTTATTTTTAGGAGAATCCATGAAAATTATCAGTGACATTGGTATTCAAATTCCACAGATTTATCTACCCAAGGCAGGCGTGGATTTAAAGAAATGGGCCGTGATCGCCTGCGATCAGTTTACATCCGAGCCTGAGTACTGGCATGATGTGGAAAAAATCGTCGGCGACGCTCCATCCACCTTGAATTTGACGTTCCCAGAAGTGCATCTCGAAAAGCCAGGTGCCGAAGAACGAATTCAAAGCATTCAAATGGCTATGCGCAAATATATGAACGAGGGTATTCTCCAGCCGCGCGATGGACTTATCTATGTGGAACGCACTGTTTCAGGGAAGACCCGCAAAGGGATTATTCTCTGTCTCGACCTCGAACGATACGATTACAACAAAGGCTCCTCCAGCCTCATCCGCGCCACAGAAGGAACGATTGTGGATCGCCTCCCTCCCCGCATCAAGATCCGCCAGGGCGCAGCCATGGAATTGCCGCATATTCTTGTGTTGATTGACGATCCAAATCATACGGTCATTGAGCCATTAACTACCGCCAAATCCGGGCTTGAAAAACTTTATGACTTCGATTTGATGCTGGATAGCGGCCATCTTACTGGATATGCCGTCAATGACGCTTATGAAAAACAAGTCATTGAAGCCCTGCGCGGACTTGCCAAGCCTGAAACCTTTGCATCCAAATACGACATAGGCACCGACCAGCCCGTCCTATTGTTTGCAATGGGCGACGGCAACCACTCGCTGGCAACCGCCAAAGCGATTTGGGAAAAGATGAAACCAGAAGTCGGGATGGATCATCCATCACGTTATGCGCTGGTTGAAGTTGAAAATGTCCACGATGAAGGATTGGAATTTGAACCAATCCACCGCGTGTTGTTTGGTTTGAAGAAGGATCTCTTCGTGGAACTTGAAAAAACATTTGGCTCGAATTTCAGCTACACTCCGCTTGTAAGCGGCACGGAGATGATGAGGCGTGTGGATAATGCTGATGGCGGGAAGCAGGCAATCGGTCTGGTGGGAGGCGGAAAGCAATTTGGCATGATCGAGATCGCACATCCAACTTCTAATCTGGCAGTTGGAACCATCCAATCCTTCCTTGACGCCTTTTTAAAAGACGGGGGCGCGGAAAAGATTGATTACGTGCACGGCGAAGATGTAGTGGAACGCCTTGCTTTGCAAAACGGCAATGCTGGCTTTTATCTGGCAGGAATGCACAAGAATGAGTTGTTCAAAACAGTGATTCTTGACGGCGCTCTGCCGCGAAAGACTTTTTCGATGGGCGAGGCGCGAGAAAAACGCTTCTACATGGAAGCAAGAAAAATTTCGTAATTACAAAAACTCCCTTCACGATGAAGGGAGTTTTTGTTTTATTTTTTATTTCGATTCCAGGGAAATCGAAATGGCAGCATCAAGAGAAAGCCCAAGGCGATAACGCCCTGCCCGATCAACACCCCTGTTGCCTGCCACGGCCCGAAATAAGGGACCGCAGGAAAAGATTGGGAGCCCATCCCAACCACATCCGCCAGACCCGCGAAGACGGCAACGACGTATCCTGTACCAACAAGCCTTGAGCCGATATCCGATGTGATCGTGCGCTCCATCCCCCGCCAGAGTGTGTGCAGGCCAATATATCCGCCGAAGCAGATAAGCGCAAGCCCTATGAGGAATACCACAATTTGGACGAATCCTACTACTGGACTGCGATCCCACGAGAAAAGACCGGGCTTGGCGCCAACTACAAAGATGAACAGTCCCACAAATGTAGTGACCATGCTGACAAGTATTCGCGGTGAAGACGCGTCATCCAAACGTGGCGTAGTATCGACAGGAGTTGAAGCTGGAACAGGTTTATTGCTCATGTTAGGGCAGATCTCTTTTGAGGCGCGCCAGCCAGTTTCCACTGAGAATATTTTCAACATCGGTTTCAGAATAACCGCGCGCCTTGAGCAAGGATACCAGATTTTGCAAATCTGCAACGGTGTCAATTTCCGGCGGAACGGATTGCAAGCCAAAGCCGCCATCGAAATCCGAGCCGATGCCTGCGTGGAGAGAGTCTCCTGCAAGCTGGCAGATGTGGTCAATATGATTGACAACAACATCCAATGGAACTTCGCTGCGAGGATTTTTATCCGAGACCCAGCCGACTTTGAGATATGAATTGAACGGAACGACCCCCACCACCCCATCGCGTTCGATAACGCCTTCGATAATGCGGTCTGAAAGATGGCGGTTCGAATTGGAGTTTGGCATGAGCGCAGCACAATTCGCATGCGTGGCAACGATGGGTCCGCGATATCTGTCCAATGCTTCGACAGCGGCGCGTTCATCCATATGGCTAAGGTCAAGGATGAAGTTGTAATCTGCCATGGCAGAAAGCAACTCACGCCCATCATCTGTCAGCGGACCTGGTTCCTTCCAACCGCCGCAATAACGTGTCCCTACCCAGGCGGGACCAATGAGGCGCACGCCCAAATCATGCCACTCATCCAATTCGGAGGGATGGCGGATGCCTTCCGCGCCTTCCATGAGGACAACCATGCCGACAGGATGCCCCGTCTGCTGGGATGTGGGAGATGCCCAATGATCGAGAATCAGGTTCAGGTCGGAGCAAGAGGCGATGAGACGAAATTTGTCGGGGGTTGCATCGGTCATGCGATGATAGGTCAGCAACTGTTCGCGATACAGTTCGTGAGCTTCATCGAAATTTTTATAAACCTGCTTTTCTGTTTCGCTTTTTCGAAAACGGTGCGGCAGGGCAAAGAGTGTGGAAAAAATAACAGCCACTTGACCGCGCTGATAATCATCCCAGCCAAGCAGGGTGTCCTGATTATCGAGCACGGTTTGAGTGCCCGCTTCAAAGCGACGGGTTTCGGCAGCAGAACGCGTATAATCGCGCCCATATTTCAGCATGTTATAGGCAATGTCTGCGTGGGCATCAACAATTAAAGTCATGGTTATCAAAAGCGCACCTTGCGGTGCGCTCTGTTTTTATTCCTTGGTTTCTTCTTCATCCTGCTCATCACCGAACCCCTGTGTGAGCATTTTGAAATCTTTGTCGGCGAAGGCTGCCGAGTCTACCTTGCGGAGACTCAAACCAATGCGATGCTGTTCTGAGTCGATGCGAATGACACGCAGTGTTTTGACATCGCCTTCCTTGAGAACTTCCTTGGGATGTTCAACGCGGTTCTCGCTCAACTCGGAGATGTGGATCAGACCTTCGATATCACCTTCGAGACGGGCAAATGCGCCGAACTTGGTCAGGCGGGTAATAACGCCTTCGACGAGCTGGCCAACACTGAATTTCTCCACGCGACTCTTCCACGGGTCATCCTGCAAGGCGCGGATGGAAAGTCCAATGCGCTTCTTCTCGCGGTCAATGTTGATAACCTTAACCTGGACTTCCTGGCCGATTTCGAGAATTTCCTTGGGATGTGTGAGATGATCCCAGGAAAGCTCGGAGAGATGAACAAGGCCGTCCGCGCCGTTGACGTTGACGAATGCGCCAAAGTCAGCGAGACTGGTAACGCGGCCCGTGTAGGACTTGCCTTCTTCGAGCTCACCGATCACGCGGTCTTTCATGGAAGAACGCGACTCAGTGTTGGCGGCACGTTCAGAAAGAATGAGACGGCGGCGTTCGCGGTCCACTTCAATGATCTTTACGGAAATGGGCTGCCCAACCATCTTCTGCCAACGCTGCTCAGGCGTATCACCTGTTGACTGTGTACGGCGCGTAGCACTGATCTGGGAGGAGGGAACAAAACCGCGCAAGTTGCCAACTGCAACGATCAAACCGCCTTTGTTGAAGCCAATGATCTTTGTATCGATCACGGTTTCATCAGCAATCATTTTCTCAACATTTTCCCAGGACAACTGCTCCTGGGCACGTTTGAACGACAAAACCACATTGCCATTCTGGTCTTCAGGGTTAACGACGTAGACGTTAATTTCCTGTCCCACTTTTAACTCAGCGCGTTCTTCCTCGGTGAGTTGTTCCAACTCACGCCCTGCAACAACGCCTTCGGATTTTGCTCCGATGCTAATGAGAATCTGATTCGGGCCAATACTCGCGATCATGCCCTTGCGTATCTCGCCTGCCTGAGGCAGCTCAACACTCAAGGATTCTGATTCAAGCAAAGACTCCATGGTTTGATGATTATTAGGCTGGTCTCCTTGCGTACTAGTAGCCCCGTTCAGGGCTTCGTTTTGATCCATCACTCGTGACTCCAATTAACTGAAATGTAGACTGGATTATACAAGTTAATGGTGAAGTTGGCAACCCTGCCATGTCCTCTAATTGATTTATCTCTTCATATATTAAGATTTACCGCCCGAAAGACCCGAAACTTGCGAAAAATCAAATTTAAAAATTCGGCATTTACACAGTACCTATTGAGTGAAACAAGCGTTATAATCACGGGCTGGAGTAAATAAATGCCCGCAATATTTCCCTTCACAGCCATAGTTGGACAAGAGCGCATGAAACGCGCTCTCATTTTGAATGCAGTTGATACCCGCATCGGCGGTGTGTTGATCCGCGGCGAACGCGGTACTGCAAAATCCACTGCTGCTCGTTCCCTCGCAGCACTCCTGCCGCATGTCCAAGTCGTACAGGATTGCCGCTTTGGATGCGATCCTGATAAACCAGGAACCTGGTGCACGGAATGCAAGGAACGCTACGCAGCGGCAAAAAACTTGCCGACAGCAGATCGCGCCACACCTTTTATCAACCTGCCTGTTTCCGCCACCGAGGATCGCGTGGTCGGTACGCTTGATATTGAAAAAGCCATTCAAAAGGGCGAACGTCATTTTGAACCCGGCGTGCTTGCCTCCGCAAACCGTGGATTGCTTTATATCGACGAAGTTAATCTGCTCGACGACCATGTAGTGGATATTCTGCTCGACTCAGCAGCCATGGGAGTGAACACAGTCGAACGCGAAGGCATTTCCTTCGCCCATCCAGCGCGCTTCATTCTTGTCGGGACGATGAATCCTGAAGAAGGAGATCTCCGTCCTCAATTGCTGGATCGCTTCGCCCTCTCGATGGACATTGTCGGCATCCGTGATGCGCGTGAACGCGTTACCATTATGGAGCGAAACATCTCCTACGAAAAAGACGCGGAAGCCTTCCGAAAGCATTGGCTTCCAAAAGAGGAAGAACTTTCAAAGAAAATTGCCCGTGCCCGCGAACTTGTGGATCAAGTCACCTACTCCAGCCGTGACCTGCTTTCCATCGCTGCGTTGACCGCCTCCCTGAATGTGGATGGTCACCGCGCAGACTTGGTCATCCTCAAAGCCGCGCGTGCTGAAGCAGCCTTCGAAGGCCGCACCAAGATCAACGATCACGATATTGCTCTCGCTGCAGAATTGGCATTGCCGCATCGCATCAAACGCACGCCCTTCCAGCAAGCTGAAATGACCACTGAACAGCTGCAAGAACGCATCGAGCAGCTGGCAGGTCAATCGGTCCCGAGCGAAGCGGATGATGAATCCGAAAGCAAACAAGACGGCGAATCAACAGAGGAAAAAAAAACTTAAAACTCGAAGATGAGCAGCAGGAAGGTCCGCAGCAGGGCAACCCTGAACCCATGCAGCAGCAGGAAGTCTTTGCAAGTTCCAATGCGAATTGGTGGGACGGCGGACAAAAAGTAAAAGCTGGCGAGACCTTCCAGCCTCGTAAGTTAAACACCCCGCTCGATAAATTAACCAGAAAAAAAGCTGGCCGTCGTTCGCTCACCAAAACGGAGCGAAAACATGGGCGTTATATTAAGGCGCGTCCCGCAGGCGACAATCTCACTGATATCGCTTTCGATGCGACCATCCGTGCTGCCGCGCCTTTTCAAAAGCAGCGCACCGAGGAACGCAAGAAGCTGGCTTTCTCCATCAAGAAGGGTGATCTGCAGCGCAAGGTCCGCGTAAAGCGTGTGGCAAACCTGGTACTCTTTCTCGTGGATGCTTCCTGGTCGATGGCGGTTGCAGAACGCATGAATGCCACGAAGGGTGCCATCCTTTCACTGTTGACAGACGCCTATCAGCGCCGCGACCGTGTGGGACTGATCGTCTTCCAAAAAGACCGCGCCACGCTCGTGCTCTCCCCCACTAACTCCGTTCAACTTGCCCAACGCGCACTCATGGACATTCCCGTTGGCGGAAAGACTCCGCTTTCGGCGGGTTTGTTCATGGCGCACGATGTACTGACTCACGAGAAGCACATCCATCCTGATGTGGAACCGTTGCTCATTGTGCTGACCGATGGCGCGGGAAATGTTTCCCTCGGCACGCTTCCACCGCAAGAGGAAGGATTCAAATTTGCAGAAATGATCGCAAATGAAAAGACCCGTTCCGTGGTCATCAACATGGAGCACGCCGCATTTGACCAAGGGCTTGCCCAGCAACTGGCAGACCACCTCGAAGCGCCGTGTTACTCGCTCAGTGAATTAAAAGCGGAGAGTCTGTACAACGCAGTCGTTGGCGAGATGGCAAAGCCTGCGAAAAAGTAGGAAAATCAAGAGACAGTCACCTTAAAGGTAACTGTCTCTTTTATTATCGGAAATTTGCGTCAGCCATACATAAGCCCCAGCACACTAAATTTACGGCGTTGTGGTGTTCCCCATCAATTCGTTATATCTATTGGTGTCTGCAGCGGAATTTTCCATCTGTCCAAGCGCTTCATAAGCTTTGCCTCGATTGAGATAAGCATCGGCATAGTCTGATTTGAGCTTAATCGCCTGATCAAAATCCGCAATCGCTTTTTTGTAATCGCCAGTACGGGCATACGCCACGCCACGCTGCATATACGGTTGTGCATCCGCCGGGTTGATCTTGATAGCCCGGGTGAAATCATCAATCGCCGGTTGATATTGTGCATAGTAAATATATGCAATCCCACGGATCACATAAGCCTGTGCATCATACGGGTTGGCATCAATGGGCTGAGTGAGGTCTGAAAATGTCTTTTCCTGTGCCGATTGCTCGGTAGGTGCCGCAGTGGTCTCAGCGATAAATTTCCGAAGGTCTGACGAAGATCCATTGAAAACATTCATATCCGCAGACGCATTAATGCCTGGCACAACACCTTTATCTGAATACTGCCAAAATGCCCAGTCTGACCAACCATTCGGCAAAGCAAAAGGGTCCAAGCCATCTGAGTAGCTGGCAGGGTATTGTGCCAACCAAAGTGAATATTCAGAAACCCAGTCAGGCGGAGTACCATTCTGAGTGGAAAAATAATTTTCAAGAAAGAACTGTGGAGAATAAATAATAGGCTTCTCACCAAAAGCCTGCTCTACCAAGTCAAGCCATATCTTGGCACCTGCCATTATTTCTTCCCGGGATTTTCCATCATTTGTTTCCATATCAAATATGGGCGGCAACTCGGTATCGCTATTCGCGGCTTCAAGAGTCCGTATATATGATTCCGCCTGCTTGATAGGGTCAACATTTGCACGGAAAAAGTGATAAGCGCTTCGCGGAAGGCCAACGGAATTGGTCGACGCCAATCTCTCAACCAGTGTTGGATCTTGATAGTAATCACCTTCGGTCGCTTTCATAAATACAAATTCAACACCAAAATCTTTCACACTGACCCAGTCAATCTCAGCATCCCAATAAGAAACATCAACTCCTGCAGCACGGACAAAGACATCCTTATATTCGTTGCTGACAATGGATTTATTCCAGTACTCTGAAAAAGATGGAGTGGCACCTGTATTGTAGGCGTCTGCGCGGCGAGATCTATCAAGGCGCACCATCCTCGCCAAGTCTGCGAGCGCATCAGGATAATGTTCCTCCCCCAGACTAATATATGCCTGAGCACGGTCATAATACATGGCAGGGTTTTTTACATTCTTTTTGATGGCAAGCGTTAATTTGTCCGCTGCACCTTGAATATCCTTTTCATTCAAAGCCCTGCGCCCCTCCAGCCAAAGTGAAATCTCATCAGCATGCGAAGGAACCGCTCTTGCCATCTTCGCCAGCAGTTCATTTTCCTGGCCGGTATTATATAAATAGGTATACAGCCCTTCAACCACAGCAGCTTGATTCTCGCTCACTCCCTGGACGGTACCTGGTTCGAACAAGGCCAGCTTATCATCCTGAGAGAGGCTGGCAAATAATCCTCTTGCCGTGGCAGAATAAACACCTTCCTTCAAACTAAATAAGCCTGCCAGATTTTTCAAACGAGCCTCAGGAGATTGAGCAGTTTGGAAGTTGCTTATTAACAGAGATGCACGTCCTCCAGAGAAATTATTTATTAAGTGGTACGCATCCGAACCACGGCTTTCATCGAGACGCATCATAGTATTCAGATCCGCCAGCGCTTTTGGGTAATAGCCTTCTCCCCACTCCATATAAGCCTGCGCTCTATCATAAAAGACAGCTGGGTTTTGATCGTTCTTCCCGATGGCTAGTGTTAATTTTTCAACAGCGGAATCATAATCTTTCCCAGTCAATATGATCCTGCGGCCTTCCAGCCAACGCTTGATCTCATCCGCAAAGGGTGGAGCAACGATTGCCATTTTCTCCAGTAGTTGATTTTCGTTCTCCGAATTGCCCAGGTGAGTGTACAGTCCTTGAACCACAACAATTTGATCCTCACTTACACTTTTCGATTCACCCGGAACAAACAATGCCAGCTTATCTTCCTGGGGCAGATCATTAAATAACTGCCTTGCTTCGGCGGCGTAGGTTTCATCCTGCAATTCAAACAAGCCAGCCAAATTTTTCAAACGTTCTTTGGGAGTTTGAGCATTCTGAAAGTTGCCATCAAATTGAGCAGCGCGTTCCGCCGGCGTGCGGGTGTAGCTCTGCCATGCAAAAGCGCCAGCAATAGCCAATGCAATAATGGCAACAATTGAGGAGGCGATCACCAGTTTACGCGCCGTAGTGGATGGTGTGTTTTCCTTGATCCATTTCAGGTCAAAATTACGTTCATAAATTCGGTTACGGGTCGAAAGATTTACATCGCTTCGGCGCACGACGCCAGAAATCTTCAAATGCGACTTGGGCATGGAACGTTCATCGTCTGGCACTTTTTTGCCTGAGCGGACATCTTTGTATGTTTTCAACACACGCTGGATATCAGGCGCGCGTTTGGTCAGCATGTCGCGTACGAATTGCAGATTGTTATCCTGTTTGCCCTGCTCGCCTTCGAAGATATCTCTGACAGCGGCCGCAACAGTCTCTTCAGTGTGTTCTACTTTATTCCTGGCGAGATACGCGCAAAGTCTCTGGGTGAGATAGGGATGGCCGCCTGTCCAAGCGAAGACCCAGCCCATAGTTTTTGCACCCAGCTCTCCCGCGAGAGGAAACGCTTCTTCAGGCGTGAAATCGGTCAGGTCGACGCGATGTCCAATGTTGAAGGGAGTACGCTTGTCGTCTGCGATCAAATCGCTTGGTGTTGCCACGCCGATCATGACAAAGGACAGGCGCTTGAAATCCGCGACGGTGGAACGCGCATTGTAAATGGCGCGCAGGGCGGCGAAGAAATCATCGGCGAAGGGGATGCTGAGTGTGCTGTCGATCTCATCGAAAAATATAACGACGGGCTCACTCACCTCTTTGAGCAGAACATCGCGGAAGAAATTGGTCAGGCGCTGCGCAGGACCAAGACCAGCGCGGTCGGACCACCATGAAAAAATATCCGTTTGCAGATTTAACGTGTTGGAAATATCGTTCAAGATACCGAGATACCATTCATCGGCAGATATTTTCACGCCAATGCTGCTCAGGTCAATAATGACGGAGCGGATATTTTCCTGCTCAAGCTGTTGCGCCGTGCGAACCATGAGGCTTGATTTTCCGACCTGCCGCGAGGAAAGAATGAATGCAAACTCACCCGCACGACAATACTCAAGCAGTTCATCATCGGCTTTGCGTTTGATGTAAAATCCGCCGCCCGCCTGAACCGTGCCACCTACCGTGTAAATGGTTTGATTAGTCATTGAGGCGTTTCCCAAAATAATCAGCATACAAAGTATTACGAGGCAAGACCTTATCACCCACTCGCATCACCAGACCTGCGCCTCTCAAGCGGAAGAAAATATGCTCATCCGAACAACGTTGATATTTGATAATTTGACTCAAGCCAGATTTCAAATCCTGAGAATCGCTCATGCGGAAAAGGTGATTGCGGAGATGGTCGCCAAAGGGACCGTCATCTTCGCAGGCGTTTTTCATGAGGGCGTCAAATGTGGTGCGTTTGCTGGCAATGAGATATAACGCCCTGCGCGTGAGATAGGGATGCCCATCCAGCAGGTCGCCAACTTTAGTGACTTGGTCGGCTGAAAGTGGATTCCCGTGGCGAGTGTTCAGGTCTTTGACCTGCTCGGGTGTGAAATCTTTTAATTCAACGACCGACCCGACATTGAACGGTGACTGATTGAGATCGGCGATCAACTGATAAGGTTCTGTGGAAGTGACGAGTGCAATATTGAAACGAGACCAGTCCCCGCCGCGGGCGCGGTTGTTGTGCCAGCTTCGTAACATGCTGAAAAAGTCCGAGCGGAAGGGAGAAGTAAACATGCGCTCGACCTCGTCCATTGCCAGCAGTAATTGGGCATCCTGCAATTCCTTAAACAAATGCCGAGTGACATAATTGGTGGTCTTCTGCACCTGCCCAAGAGGATTCTTCCAGAATTCCTCGGTGCGGTCTTCCACGCCGAATTCGTAGGAGAGCAAACTGCAAAACTGCGGATAAAAGATCTCAGGCTTTTCGATGGCGGAATTTTCGATCATTTGAAAATCAATGAAGGCGGTCTTCATGCCGTGTTCCGCCCCGTCCGCCATGAGACGGTTGAGCAGGGAACTCTTGCCCATCTGACGCGGCGCTTTGATGGTGATGGTGACGCCCTTGGTCTCGTTCAAGGCTTGCAACGAGTCACGGTCTGAGTCGCGCTCAATGTAAAAGATGGATTGGTGCGGCATTGTGCCTTCGGGTGACCCGAGGTCGCGCGGCGGGATGTTGGCGAAGGCGGTCGGGACTTCGTCCACGGTTGATACGGCAGCTTTTGTCTCCGTCGTTTTACTTGGCAGGCTTCCGCCTGAAACTGCGCGCTGTAATTCTTCGATCAAACGCGGGGTGTCTGCATCCTTGTCCCATAATGCCCACTGCAAGGGATTGAGATAAGCGCTGATGGGATAGACCAACGACTCGTTATATGCAAGGCGCACAGGCAGGATGGCGGGCTTGCCGTTGGCCTTGCCTGTGTGGTGCGCGGTTTCAATTTCCGCGATCACCATTTCGCTGTGGACTGAATTTTCAGAAAGGAAGATGATGAGGTAATCTGATTCTTTGATGGCGTTCTGGATGCGGTCTGCCCACTTTTCCCCCACCTGAAGGGTGACATCCATGAAAACGTCGTGCTCGTTGCGCAAGGCTTCATATACTGCGGTGGCAACTGGCGTGTCTGGTGTAACGTTGCGTTTGTAACTGATGAATATTTTTGCCATGCGAACCATTCCTTTAAAGTCGGTTTTATAGCTAAATACGATTCAGGCACTATTATTTTTTTATGATTATACGGTATTTGGGTGGTGAATACTACCAGATCAAGAAAAGGTTATACAAAGACCTCCGAGTTCTTAAAGAACTCGGAGGTCTTTTAGATTAAGAATCAAACCCCAGCCCCAACGCATCCAAAGTTTTCAACCAGAGATTTCTCTTCCCCGCATTTCGATCTGCTTGATCGAGCGACCACCTTGTAAAGTTGATGATCGGCGAACGGAAAGGTTCAGGTGGGAATGGGAATGGTTTGGATTTCACCATTTGTAACTCAGTGCGTTCTGTCTTTTTGCCTTCGAGCAAATCCAACATCACCTGCGCGCCGAAACGGGATGCGCCAACGCCGAGGCCTGTGTAGCCCATCGCATACACAACTTTGCCGCCATAGGCTTTACCCCAAAACGCGGTGTAGCGCGAACAGGTATCGATCACGCCGCCCCAGGCATGGGTGAAGCGCAGACCTGTCAGCTGGGGGAATGTTTGGAAAAAATGTTCAGCCAAACGGGTGAAAGAAGCGGGATGATTTTCCAGATGCGGCGAGACTCCGTTATTGCGATAATAAATCGCATCGTATCCACCCCATAGAATCCGCCCATCTTCCGAAGTGCGATAATAATGAAATTGATTCCCGCCATCTCCCACGCCTTCGCGGCCGTGCCAGCCAATCGACTCACGCTGCGATGTTGATAGCGGCTCGGTCATCAACACATAATCGTAGACGGGCACCATGTAAAACGAAAGCCTCTTAAGCAAAGGAGGGAAGGCATTGGTGGCAAGCGCAACTTTTTTGGATTCAACTTCGCCGTATTGCGTTTTGAGGATGACAGCCCCGCGCCTCTCTTCCAACGCCGTTACCTGGGTGTTCTCAAACAAGCGGACGCCAAGCTGTAAACAGGCTCTCCTCAACCCCCATGCTAACCGCGCGGGATTGAGCATGGCAACAGAGGGATCAATGACGCCAGCAAGATATGTAGGCGAATTGACACGCGCACGGATTTGATCACGTTCAAGAAATTGAATGTGTTCCCCCATCGCCGCGGACTCTTCCGCTTCTTCGCGCAATTCATCCACTTGATATTCTTCGGTAGCGGCGTTGACCTCGCCTGAGCGCAGAAAATCACAATCGATATTAAATTGTTTAATCGTTGCTTCAATGCCGTCGAGATTCTTATGCCCGAGTTCCACCAGTTTGGGCATTTCCTTTGGCCAGCGATTCATTCCATTTTGAAATCCGTGTGTGAGAGAAGCGGCGCAAAAGCCGCCGTTTCGTCCGCTGGCACCGATGGCGGTTTCCCCCGCTTCGAGTAAAACCACATCACTGTTGGGGTCGGCTTGCTTGGCTTGCAGTGCTGTCCACAGACCCGTAAAGCCCGCACCCACAATGACGAGATCGGCTGTGATCTTTTCGGTGAGCGCGGAAGCAGGCTCAGGCTTGTTCGTGTCGTCCAACCAGAACGGCGTGAGTTTCACATCCGCAAGAGACTTGAGGGTCTCGGCGCGCGGAGTGTTTGAAAATGGCATGATGTCTCCAAGTTTCGCGGTCTGCCCGAATTCATCGGGTAGGTTCATAGATTTTGATTAGTGTAATGGGAAGTTGAAGGAAGCGTCAAGCAGAAGTGTTTGAGAATAGTTTCCCCAGTTCAACCACAATTTCATCCACGGCGGTTTGAACAGCGGGACTGAGTTTGGAACCGATCTCATTTTGCGCAGGCTGAATGCCGAGGACAGAAACTTCACAGCCAAGCTCAGCCGTGAGATAACCTGCGAGCATAGACAGCGGCAGAGAATGAGAGGAAGCGCTCATGCCGTCAATCGATTCGAGCGGAATCCATTGGATGGCGCCAGACGGCTCATTCATGTGAGCAGCGTCAATTAAGATAACAAGGTCGGGATGAAAGGCTCGGATCTGACCTGTCACGTTTTCAGGCGCAGGGCCGCCCTCGATGATGAGCAGGTTGTCCACGTGAGGACGTTTAAGCAGCTGGCGGACAACCATCAGCCCGGCGGAGTCGTCTCCGCGCAGGTCACTGCCAACTCCAACGAGGCAGGTTCGGGGTAGCGTGAAGCGGTTATCCCTCCGGCTGCGAAGGAGGTTCTGGGTGAGCAAGTTTATCCATGAGGTTTGCAACATCGTCATCTTTTCCATAATAGGCGGTAAATTTTTCCTTGCTCAGTGCGGCGAGCTCCCAATCGTCGTTGGGCATGGTGATGCATTTGAATTTGCAGGATTGAATGCATTGGCCGCAATAGGCACATTTGTCTATGTTGTAGCGGGCGACGTAGCGTTTTGAGGCGCGGTCGAGAATGACAATCTCCAATGCATCGGCGGGACAATCTTTGGCACAGAGGTTGCACCCCGTGCATTTGACAGGGTCGAAGTGCAGGCGTCCGCGAAAACGCGGGGCGGTCTTTGGTTTTTCAAAGGGATATTTTTCCGTAACGGGTGGAGTAAAAAATGATTTGAAAATATCCATGAACATGGCTCCGAGTCTCATGCCAGCCATCCTTTCAATAAAACGATCACTAAAATTTGCAGAAGGGCAAGCAGCGCACCGAAACGCCACCACATGCCTACGGTCTGGTCGATGCGCAGTCGGGTGAGCATGGATTGCAGCATTGCCATGAAGAGCAAGATGATGAGGGTCTTGAGCAGGAAGATCAACGGGTTGCCAACGCCGCCTAAATAGAAAGCGGTAACGAGGCTGATGGCAACGACGAGTTCAACGGATTTACCGATGTGAAAGAGCGCCAGTCCGCGGCCTGAGTATTCGGTAAGCGCGCCAGCGACAATTTCTGTTTCTGCTTCAGGAGCGTCGAAAGGCGGGAGTTCAAGCTTGCCCATCAAACCAATCAGAGCGATGACGAAGCCGACAGGCTGGGCAAGGAACATCCAATGATTTCCAGCATAAGCGCTGATGTCTCTAATATTCCATGTTCCTGCGGCCATGGCAGGACCAAGAAGCGCAAGCAGGAAAGGCGCTTCATACGCAAAGAGTTGTGTGAGAGAACGAGTCGCACCGATGAGCGAGAAGCGGCTGGCGCCATTCCAACCTGCGAGTCCTGTGCACATGGTGAGAAGAGATAGCAGATAAAGCGCAACGATCAAATCACCCTGGAAGGAATAGGCAGGAGAGAAACCTAAAATTGGCGTATATAAGGCGGCGGTCAATGCACCTGACAAGGCTACGATAGGCAAACCGTAAAAAAGCAGGTTATTCACACCGTGCGGTTTGATCTCTTCTTTTGAAAGTAATTTGATGGTGTCGGCCAACGGCTGAAACCAACGAGGACCGATACGGTTTTGGAAGCGAGCCACCAATTTTCGGTCAGCCCATTCGTATAACATACCGCTCAGAATCAAACTGATACCTGCGGGAAAGAACATGAGGGCAAAGAGGGAAGCAAGTACGTTCATTTCACCCCCCGAGTTTCGGCGTATTTTTTGATTCCATATTCACGCATTTGCGACCAGCTGAGAGTTTGCGAGTCGTTCTTCCTGCGGACGGTGATCATACGGTCATTGCAAGAGAAGCATGGGTCCATGCCCGCGATGAGCATGGGTACATCTGCCAATTGATGCCCAATGGCTTTATTCAAAGCTGAAGTCCAATTGCACAGACTGGGCGTGCGGATCTTGAGGCGGGTCGGGCTTTCGCCTCCCCCACTCTTGATGTAGTAGAAGACTTCACCACGTGGAGCTTCGACGCGGCTGATGGTCTCGCCTGCAGGAATTTTGCGCGGGAAACGGACAGCGAGTTCGCCAGCAGGCAGATTATCCACAATGGTACGGATGGCGAAACAACTGACCAGTAATTCTTTCATACGGACTTCGAAGCGTGCTTCGAGGTCACCGTTCTCGGCTGTGATGAGACTGACCGGGAAACGATGATATGCGCCATAAGGCGAGTCGATGCGTACATCGCGTTCAAGCCCCGATGCGCGCGCGGTTGGACCAAGCGCGCCGAAATGCTTTGCTTCTGCCAATGTCATTGTGCCAATCCCGCGCGTGCGTTGCAAGAAGGAGGCGTCTGTGGTGACAATGTGAAGGTAATAACGGATGCGTTCTTCGAGATAATCCATCGCCTTGTGAATGGCATGAGAATGTTCCGCCGTGAAATCATATTTCACGCCGCCCAGCACACTGATCGAATAATTGACACGGTTTCCCGTCAGCGTTTCAAGCAAGTCCATAACGGTTTCGCGGTCGCGCCAGGAATACATGAAGAGGGTATCAAAACCAGCTTCGTGAGCGGCAACACCGAGCCAGAGCAAATGGCTGTGGATACGTTCCAGGCCTGCAACGATTTCACGAATAGCCAAGGCGCGCGGCGGGACTTCTACTTGAGCAAGTTTTTCAACGCCCATTGCATAAGCGCTGGTGTGAGTGTGGGAGCAAATCCCGCAGATACGTTCGAGCAGATATAGGTTCTGGATCCAGTTACGCTGTTCCGTGGCTTTCTCAATTCCACGGTGGACGTAACCCAAACGCATGCGTGCACCTGTGATGATCTCACCGTCCACAGCGAATTCAAAATGACCGGGCTCTTTCAACGCGGGATGCTGCGGACCAATCGGGACGGTGAATTTATTGCCGACGCGACCCAGTTCAGGAAGGGTTTCACGCGGCGCGACAGGTGCAGCTTGTTCGATGGTGAAATCTTCTCTCAATGGGTAGACGCCATCAGGCCAATCATCTGGCAGAAAGAGGCGGGATGAGTCAGGCGTACCAACTACATGTACACCAAGCATTTCGCCGAGTTCACGCTCAAAGAAAGAAGCCACGGGGATCTGGTCACTAATGGAAGGAATATCTGGTTGATCTTCACGCGGAAGATGAATCCGCAAGCTGGTGATGGCCGCACCTTCGCAGAAGTGATAGATGACTTCCAGCTTGTTCACTTCCTTGCCCAGGTCTGTGGGCGTGATCGCGGAGAGGTATCCCAAATCATTGCTCAGCATTACAGCGGTGGCAGCAGGTAAATCACTAGCTTCGATCTGCACATCGAGACGGTTCGTTTCGGGAGTCGTGTTACCTTTGGAAAATGGCGCAAGAATTTCTCCCGCGCGTTGAAGGATAGTTTCAGTGGTCATGCAGTCTCCTGCGGAACGAACGTAATTGGTTCAGGGCGGGTGCCGTTTTGTATATGGG
>JACZKY010092024.1_pt1 | contig 21415 bp, 21 predicted proteins | sample 8237611 | NCBI WGS metagenome assembly JACZKY01 (sample SAMN16148055, study PRJNA663545) | marine sediment metagenome | biome: sediments and biomass from bioreactor inoculated with such sediments; feature: coastal sediments; material: methane- and iron-fed bioreactor; isolation source: Bothnian...
GTCGACGACCTCGATCTTCCAGATCGCCTCCATCCCCAGCTCGGGGTACTCAAGCGGCTCGAGCTTCCGGATGTTTTCGTGGGCCAGGAGCGCCGCCGGGCCGCCGATCGAACCCAGGTAGAACCCGCCGTGCTTCCTGCACGCGTCGGTCACCGCCTGGGTCCGGTTTCCCTTCGCGATCATGACGAGCGAGGCCCCGTGGGACTGGAACCGCTCCACGTACGGGTCCATCCGGGCCGCGGTGGTGGGGCCGAAGGAGCCCGACGCCAGCCCCGGCGGGATCTTCGCGGGGCCCGCGTAGATGACCGGGTGGTCCTTGAAGTATTGCGGCAGCCCCTCGCCCCGGTCGAGCCGCTCTTTGAGCTTCGCGTGGGCGATGTCCCTGGCCACGACGATCGTCCCCGTGAGGGCGAGCTGCGTGGTGACCGGGTGCTTCGAAAGCTCCGCGAGGATCTCCTTCATCGGCCGGTTCAGGTCGATCTTGACCGCGCCGCGGTCGTGCTTCCCGCGGTATTTTTCCGGGATGAGCCGGCCCGGGTCGCGGTCCAGCTCCTCAAGCCAGATCCCGTCCCGGTCGATCTTCGCCTTGACGTTCCGGTCCGCGGCGCAGGAAACCCCCATCGCGACCGGGCAGGAAGCGCCGTGCCGCGGCAGGCGGACGACCCGCACGTCGAGCGCGAAATGCTTCCCGCCGAACTGGGCGCCGAAGCCGATCCGGTGCGACGCCTTCAGGAGCTTCTCCTCCAGTTCGAGGTCCCGGAACGCCTGACCTCCGAGGTTGCCTTTCACGGGCAGGCGGTCGAGGTACCCGGTGGACGCCAGCTTCAGGGCTTTCAGCGCGGCCTCCGCGGAGGTCCCGCCGACGACAAACGCCAGGTGGTACGGGGGGCAGGCGGCCGTCCCCAGCGTCTTCATCTTCTCCACCAGGAACGTTTCGAGCGACGCGGGGTTGAGCAGCGCCTTCGTCTCCTGGTAAAGGTACATCTTGTTCGCCGAGCCGCCCCCCTTGGCGACGAAGAGGAAGCGGTATTCCATCCCTTCCGTCGCGTAGAGGTCGATCTGGGCGGGGAGGTTGCACGCCGTGTTGACCTCCTCGTACATGTCGAGCGGCGCGTTCTGCGAATACCGCAGGTTCTCCTCCGTGTAGGCCGCGTGCACCCCTTTCGAAAGGAACTCCTCGTCGCGCGCGCCGGTCCAGACCCGCTGCCCCTTCTTCCCGACGATCGACGCGGTTCCCGTGTCCTGGCAGAACGGGAGGACGAAGCTCGCGGCGACCTCCGCGTTCCGCAGCATCGCCAGGGCGACGCCCCGGTCGTTCGGGGACGCCTCGGGATCGGAAAGGATCGCCGCCATCTTCTCGTTATGGGAGGGGCGCAGGAGGAAGGAGACGTCGCGGAACGCCTCCCGGGCGAGGAACGCCAGCCCTTCCGGGTCCACTTTCAGGATCTGCTGCCCTTCGAACGATCCCGCGGAAACGTAGTCCTTCGCGAGGAGCCGGTATCGGGTGGTGTCGCTTCCCAGCGGAAACGGCTCCTGGTAGGTGAATCCCGGCATGAATTCGCTCCTTTGCAGGGTGGTGTGGCGCGGCGGCGCCCGGTTCGCGAAAGGATATATTATAATGCCCGCCCGGGGGAAGACGGGACGATGCGCGAAAGGACCGGAGAGAAAACCTGGTGGGTGTACATGATCGCCTGCCGCGGCGGTATGATCTACACGGGCACGGCGGTCGATCCCGAGGCGAGGTTCCGGGCACACAAAGAAGGGAAAGGCGCGGCGTTCACGCGGGCGAACCCCCCGGTTTCCTTGCTGCGATGCGTGCCGTTCGACAGCCGCGGGGCCGCCTGCCGGGAGGAGGCCGCGCTGAAGAAGCTCCGCCGGCAAGGAAAGCTCTCCTGGTCGCGCGGAGAAAATCCGTTCAAGGAGGAATGAATATGGCGCGTGTTCCATACGTCAAGAAAAGGGACTGCATCTCCTGCGGCGTGTGCGCGAGGACCTTGCCCGCCGTGTTCCGGATGGATGACGACAACCTGGCGGAGGTGTACGACCCGAACGGGGCGGACGAGGGCTCGATCCAGGGGGTGATCGACCTTTGCCCGGTGACCTGCATCTATTGGGAGGATTAAAGGGTGACGGGTGGGGGCGGCGCCGCTTTTCCCCGCTTCCCGGCGGCGGTCCTGGCGTTTTGCGCCCTGCTGTCGGCCTCCGGGTGCGGGGGAAGGAAGGATGTCCGCCCGCCGCCGACGGCGCCGGTCCTGCACGCTGGGCCGAAGGTGGCGGTGGCCCCAATGGAGAACAAGAGCAACGACCTGTCGGCGTCCGACATCATCCGCGACGCCTTCGTCGAGGGGCTGGGCCGCCGGGGGTATGCCGTCCTGCCGGTGCTGGAGAGCGACCGGCTGCTCCGGGAGACGCTGGGGATCAGCTACGGGGGGCAGCTCCCGAGCACCACCCCGGCGGAGGTGTGCAAGGCGCTGGGGGTCGAAGGGGTGCTCTACGGGGAGGTGCGGGAATTCCACAAGACGACCACGGGGGTCTACAACAGCGCCACCGTGTCGGCCTCCTTCCGGCTGTTCGGTAAGGACGGGAATCTCCTGTGGGAGGGAGACGACCGGCAGGTGCGTCAGGACGTGGTCCGCGGCGGCGGGCGGGACCTGGGCACGGAGATCCTCGTCCGCGGTCTCGGGAATATCCTGCTGAACCCGTTGACGCCGATCGGCAGGCGGGTCGGGGAGAACATCGCGAGGAAGATGCCGTCCGGGGCGCTTGACCAGGCGATGAAATAATCCATTCGTACAGGGAAGGGAGCGAATCGATGAGAAAGAGACTGTTGCTGGCGGGGACCCTGTTCGCGTTCGCCGCGGCCGCCGGGTGCGCCACGGCGCCGCCCGTCACCGGGCCTTCCACCCGGGATTCGACCCCCGCCGGGGAGATGCGGCACGTGAAGCGGCAGGCCGAGGCCCCCATCATGACGCAGGGGCCGAAGCTGCGCGTCGCCGTCGTCAGGTTCCAGGACAAGAGCGCCTATGGGCGCGGCAAGCTCGGCGGCGCCGCCCAGGACGTCCTCACCACCGAGCTGGCCCGCTCCGGCAAGTTCATCATGATCACGCGGCAGGACCTGAACACCATCCTCGACGAGCAGGACCTGGCCAGGAGCGGGACGATCAAGGCGGGGACGGGCGCGAAGTCCGGCGAGGTGCTGGGGGTCAACGCGATCGTGACCGGCGTCGTGTCGCAGTTCGGCGTGAAGCAGAAGTCGGCCACCTATCTCGTCGGGGCCAGCAAGACGCAGACCGCGGAGGCGACCGTCGACGTCCGGGTGGTCGACGCCACCACGGGGCGGATCATCTACGCGGAGAGCGGGACCGGCGTCCATGAGACGTCCTCCACGGAGGTCCTGGGGATCGGGGGGCGGACCGGTTACGACGAGACGATGGAAGGAAAGGCGTTCCGGGCGGCCATTTCGAAATTCATCGACAACCTGATCCAGAAGATGGAGTCGATCGAGTGGGCCGGGAAGATCGCCTCCGTGGAAGGCGGCGAGGTCACCGTGAACGCGGGGAGGAAGACGGGGCTGCGGATCGGTGACCGCCTCAAGGCGTTCGGAGAGGGGAAAGAGGTGATCGATCCCGACACGAAGGTCTCCCTCGGCCGCCGGCCGGGGCCCCAGAAGGGCGAGGTCGAGATCGTGGATTTCTTCGGCGAGGACGCGTCGATCGGCAAGGTCGTGAGCGGGAGCGGGTTCGCCGTCAACGACATCGTGCGGTTCGGGAAATAGGGGGGCGGCCATGAGGAAACGTTTCGATCGGATCGTCCCGCTTCTCGTGCTGATCGCGGCGCTTGCGGCCGTCGTCCCGGGGCTTTCGGGATGCTATCCCAAGAGCCAGGTCTACGGCGTCGGCAACGAGGGCGGCCTGGTCTTCAACGTGAACCCTCCGGAGGCGGAGGTGGTGATCGACGGCGTGTCGCAGGGGCCGGCGTCGGCCTTCACCCAGGAGCGGTACCTTAAAGTTTCCCCGGGGACCCACAAGCTGGAGATCCGGATGAGCGGGTACGAGACCTACTCCCGGGAGATCCACGTGGCGAACTCGCTGCTGCGGGTCGAGACGGGGCTGATCAGGAAATAGGGAGGGTCATTTCCGGTCAGGGATCGAGGACGGGGTCTCGGGCATCGGTCCGAGGCCCCGTCTTTTCCGGAGAAGAGGCGGCTTGTCATCCGCTTTCAAGATGGTCCACATGGCGTATCCCGTTCCGTTCCATTCGGTTCGATGGGCAGCCGGAAGGTGAGAACGCTGCCGGCTCCCGGTTCGCTGTAGACTGAAATCGTCCCGCCCATGAGATCGGGAAGTCGTCTGCAGATCGACAGCCCCAGCCCGGTCCCCTCGTACTGGCGCGACAGTCCCGTCTCGACCTGTTCGAACGGCCGGAACAACCGCCCCGCGATGCGGCAGGCGACCGTCACCCCCCGTTCTCGGTGAACTTCACGGCATTGCTCAACAGGTTCATGAGGGTCTGATCCACACGACGCCTGTCGCTTGCGACCACGAACGTTTTCATCTCAAGAGGAACCATATTCGTGTCGTCTCCGTTGCGCAATTGCGGTTCCGCAATGCCCGGGCCGTGGTCGTGACATTCGGCGGGAATCGTGTGATCGTTGTTCAATACACCCGGAGGGCCGCATGCCGGGAAACGAACCCGAGCAATTGCATGCCTGGTCGATTACCTTAAGGATCGTCGCCCCGTACGCCATCGTCGGCGCACTGCAGTTCCTGCTGATCAACCGATACATCGCGAAGATCCGGCGGGACGAGGATGATTTGCGTGAGAGCGAGCAGCGGTAATTCACGGTCTTCGAGAAAAGCCACTCCGCCGTCCTCCTTATCGACCCAGGAACGGGGCGCGTCGTCGACGCCAACGCCAAGGCATGCTCTTTCTACGGGTACGACAAGGAGGCGTTGACGGGGAAGAGGATCGGGGACTGGTTCGGCAGATCCTCGAACAAAAAGGCTACAACGTGCTGGAAGCCTCCCATGGGCCCGATGCGCTCGCGAGGAGGGTTCGCGAGGTGCGGGCTGCGCCCTTAGCTCAACGGATCAGAGCATCAGACTTCGGATCCGAGGGTTGGGGGTTCGAATCCCTCGGAGCGATTCAACGTCAACGGCCAACTTGGCTTGTCCGCCACACAAACGGGATGCAATAGCCGCTGAAGGGAAAATCAAGGCTCAAATCCGCGAAGGACGATTCTTCTTTTTGGTCTTGACTATTTAATGCAGGTGAATATTATCGGATTATTTTAACAGCATGTCTTTGATTATTGGAGGGGATGAATGAGAATCATTGGTAGCTGCCTTGTTTCTTTGCTTCTTGTTTCTCTACTTATACTTGGGTGCGGTGGCGGAGGCTCTAGTTCTTCGGGATCGGGCGCGGGTGATATCGCACAGGTGTTCGGCTCCGGATGGGTTCAGGAAGCAGGGAAAAGGATCGAGGATCCGCAGGCGTGGAACCCCGACATCATCCGTCTTGCCGGAGGGGGGTTCAGGATGTATTACGAGTTCGATTCCGGCGGCGGAAACCGCAACATCCTGAGCGCATCTTCGAACGACGGCCTCGTTTGGGATGAAGATAACGGCATACGTATCCCCGGTGCGAACATGCCCGCCGCAGTCGTCACCGGTACAGGCGTGAGGCTCTACTTCAATGATGCGGGTACGATCCGCAGCGCCACTTCGAGCGATGGCTTCACGGGTTTGGCCTTCGTTGAGGATGCCGGGGACAGGGTCGCCCCGGCCGGTTCCGGCGACGAGTCCGGGGGGATCAGACATCCCTGCGTGATACGCCTCGCCGCCGGCTCCTATCTTATGTATTACGACGCCACGGATTCGGGTGGAGCCGTCAGAATAAAAGCCGCATCCTCCGCCGATGGGACAACCTGGACAAAGCAAGGGGTGGTCATCGATCCTTCCATGGCGCACGACAAGGGATCTCCTCTGGCAGATGTCACCTTCACACCCGGGGCTGTCGTGGATGGGGATGGCCTGATCCGGCTCTTCTTCAGCGTGAACGAGCCGAGCTCGCGTACCGACAGGATGGGCGTCTACATGGCCACATCAGGGAACGGGCTCGATTTCACCATCCAACCGGGACCCGTTGTCAGCGGGTATACCATATCCGGACAGAACCATGGCGTTCAGGACCCTGCCCCGGTTTTTACCGATCTGGGTCTGCGAGTATACTACTGGGTCGGAACCGGGGTAGTGCTGAACGACAGCGCGATTTACAGCGTGAAGAACAGCTCGCTTGCGGAATAAGCTTCGACGCTTGTGGGTCGGACCAAGGAATGCGTATGCATGGCTTTAAGGCGAGAAAAAAGCGATCGCGACTTGATCAGTCAAATGCCGACAGTCTTTTCGAGCCGCTCGTCTGCGCGCCTACTTCCGGTCCCACCAGTTCTTCAGGCGTTCGGCGATCACCTTTTCGTGCCCCGCCTCGGAAGGCCGGTAATACGTCCGGCGGCCGAGCTCCTCGGGGAAGTAGTTTTCCGGGACGAACCCGTCGGCGAAGTCGTGGGGGTACTTGTACTCCTTCCCGTATCCCAGCTCCTTCATCAGCCGGGTGGGGGCGTTCCTCAGGTGCAGCGGCACCGGGAGCGTCCCACCGGTTTCCGCGTCCTTCGTCGCCCTCTGCCAGGCGACGTAGGTCCGGTTGCTCTTCGGCGCGGTGGCGAGGTACACGGCCGCCTGCGCCAGCGCAAGATCCCCTTCGGGGCTCCCCAGAGTCCGGTACGCCTCCGCCGCCGCCAGCGTGACCTGCAGCGCGCCGGGGGCCGCGTTCCCGACGTCTTCCGAGGCGAACCGGATCATCCGCCGCGCGATGTAGAGCGGGTCCTCCCCGGCCGAGAGCATCCGGGCGAGCCAGTACAGGGCGGCGTCCGGGTCCGAACCCCTCAAGGATTTGTGGAGCGCGGAGATCAGGTTGTAATGCTCCTCGCCGTCCTTGTCGTACAGGAGCCCTTTTTTGCGCAGCGCTTCCTGCGCCGTTTCCATGTCGACCGCGTTCAGTCCCTTGTGCAGCGCGATCGCGGCCGCCGACTCGAGGGCGTTCAGCGCGACGCGGGCGTCGCCGTCCGCCACCGCGACGATGTGTTGCAGCGCGTCGGGATCGAGGAACGCCTCCGGCCGTCCCAGCCCCCGTTCCGGTTCGGCCAGCGCCCTCCGGAGGATCGTCTCGATGTGGGAGGGGAGCAGCGGCGCGAGCACCAGCACGCGGCAGCGCGACAGCAACGCGTTGCGGATCTCGAAGGACGGGTTCTCCGTGGTGGTGCCGAACAGCGTGACGGTGCCGTCCTCCACGAAGGGAAGCAGGGCGTCCTGCTGCGCCTTGTTGAACCGGTGGATTTCGTCGATGAAGAGGATTGCGGGACGCGGGTCGTCCGGCGTTCCCCGGGAGCGGGATTTCCGCAGCTCCGCGAGCGCTTCCCGGATCTCCTTGATCCCCGAGAGGACGGCGGAGTACGGCAGGAAGACGGCGTCCGTTTCCCGGGCGAGGATTCGGGCGAGCGTCGTCTTCCCCGATCCCGGCGGTCCCCAGAAGATGAGAGACGGGAGAGGACGAGCGGAGAGGACGGAGGAGAGGAACTTCCCCTCCCCCAGGAGCTCCTCCTGCCCGACGAAGTCGGAGAGGACGGCCGGGCGCATGCGGTCGGCAAGGGGGGCGCGCATCACTTTCCTTTTTCCTTTCAGATATATTATCCTGATCCTCCATGAAGTGCATCGGGATCATCGCCAAGCACACCGACCCGCGGGCCGAATCGATCGTCTTCGACCTCTGCAAGTGGCTGGGAGAGCGGGGCCGGGAGGTCGCGTACGATCGGGAAACGGCCGCCATGCTCGGCCGGTCCGACGGCGTGGTCCGTTCGCAGCTGCCCGGGCGTTCCGATTTCCTGGTCGTGCTCGGCGGGGACGGCACGCTGCTGTCCGCCGCGCGCGTGGTCGGCGCCTCGGGGGTGCCGATCCTCGGCGTGAACCTTGGGGGGCTCGGGTTCATGACGGCGGTCACCATCGACGAACTCTACCCGGTGCTCGAGCGGATCCTGCGGAACGAAGTCGAATACGACGAGCGGATGATGCTGTCGGTCCACGTCCACCGGCTGGGGGAGCGGGTGGCCGACTACACGGTCCTGAACGACGTGGTGATCAACAAGGGGGCGCTGGCGAAGATCATCGACATCCAGGTTTCCGTCGGGGACGGGCACCTGGCCACCTACAAGGCGGACGGCCTCATCATCTCGTCGCCCACCGGGTCCACGGGATACTCCCTTTCCGCCCAGGGGCCGATCGTCCACCCCTCGCTGCACACGATCCTCATCACCCCGATCTGCCCGCACATGCTGACCCTCCGTCCCCTGCTCGTTCCCGACTCCATGGTCGTTCGGGCCGAGTTGATCTCGCAGGGTACCGACGTGTTCCTGACCCTGGACGGCCAGGTGGGATTCGGGCTGCGGGAGGGGGACGTTATTGAAGTAAGAAAAACCAATGCAACACTGCGGTTTATACTGTCGCCCTTCAGGGATTACTTTACTGTCCTTCGGACCAAGTTGAAGTGGGGAGAGCGTTGATCCTGAGTCCCAGATGCTGATCGAGCTCGCCGTCCGGAATCTCGCCATATTCGAAGACGTTCGCGTCGCTTTCGCCCCGGGGCTGAACGTGGTCACCGGGGAGACGGGCGCCGGGAAGTCGATCCTTGTGGAGGCGATCCGGTTGGCGCTGGGGGAGAAGGCCGACCCGTTGGCGGTCCGCACCGGCGAGGCGGAGGCCGAGGTGTCCGCCCTTTTCGACCTGTCCCGGCGCGACGACCTGCGGGACGGCTGGGAAGACGCCGGTCTTCCATGGGAGGAGGAGGTCGTCCTGCGGAGGGTCCTCCCCGTCGGCGGCCGCAGCCGCGCATATATCAACGGGCGTCCCGTCGCCCAGCCGGTGCTCGCCGTACTGTCCCCCCTCCTGCTGACGATGGTGGGGCAGCACAGCGTGCCGCAGCTGCTGTCCCGGTCCGCCGCGCTATCCGCGATCGACGACTTCGCCGGGGCGGGGGCGATGGCTTCCGATATGCGGAAGCGGTACCGGAAGGTGGCCGCCCTGAGGCGCGAGGCCGACGAGGCCGCGGCGCGCGGGGCCGGCGCCCGGAGCCGGAACGAAACGCTCGACTTCGAGATCGGGGAGCTGTCCGGCGCCGCGCTCGTGCCCGGCGAGGAGGAGGAGCTGGCTTCGCTGCTCCAGGCGTCGCGCAGCGAGGGGAAGGTCCGCGAGGCGCTTCGCGCGGCGGACGACGCCCTCTCCTCCTCGGAGGGCGGGGCCCTCGCATCGATGGGTTTCGCCCTGTCGCGCATGCGGGAAGCCGCGGCGCTCGACCTGCGGATCGGGGAACTCGCCGGCCGGCTCGGGTCTTTCCGCGAAGAGGTGATCGAGATCGCGCGGGAGATCGCCTCCCTGGCGGGAAAAGCGTCGGAGGACCCCGAAGCGCGGGAGCGCGCCGAGGAGCGGCTGAGCGGGATCCGGCGCCTCGAGCGGAAGTACGGGAAGGACATCCCCGGCCTGATCGCCCACCTCGACGGCCTGCGGAAGGAAAGGGAATCGCTCGCCGGCGTCCTGGAGGAGGAGTCCCGCCTTCGCGAGGAGCTGCGGCGGGAGGAGGCGGAAGGGGTGCGGTTCGCCGCGGGGCTCTCCGCCGCGAGGCGGGAGGCCGCCGGGAAGATGGGGGCCGCCGTCGAGAAGGAGCTGGAGAGGGTTTCCCTTCCCGGTGCGCGGTTCCAAGCCGTCGTGACGTCCCGGGAAGCGGTCCCGGAATCGCTGGCGGAATCCGGGTTCGACGAGGCGGAGATCCTGTTTTCGGCGAATCCGGGCCAGGAGCCGCGCCCGCTGGCGTCGACCGCCTCCGGGGGCGAGCTGTCCCGCGTGATGCTTTCGCTGCGCAACGCCGCAGCCCGCGGGGGCGAAGGGCGAACGCTGGTGTTCGACGAGATCGACACGGGGATCGGCGGGCAGGTCGCGGAGCGGGTCGGGGCTCGGCTGAAAAGCCTCTCAGCCGTGTCCCAGGTCGTCTGCGTCACCCATCTTCCACAGGTGGCCGCCTTCGCGGACCGGCATCTCCGGGTGATGAAGCGCTCCTCGGGGGAGACGGTGGCGACCGGGGTGAAACCGCTGACGAAACAGGATAGGATAGAAGAATTGGCCAGGATGATCTCCGGTGCGGAGATCACTGGGCAGGCGAAGGCGCACGCGAAGGCGCTGATCGAAAGGGCGGGCGGGAAATGATCCGGAAAGCGCGGATGTCGGACGTCAAGGCGATCCAGAAGCTGATCGGGGAGTACGCCCGGAAGGGCGACATGCTCTCGCGGTCGTTGAGCGAAATCTACGAGAACCTGCGCGACTATTTCGTGTGCGAGGACGAGAACGGCGTGGTGATCGGCTCGGCGGCCATCCACCTCATGTGGGAGGACCTCGCCGAGGTGCGCTCCCTCGCGGTCCGCGAAGAGGAAATGCGGCGCGGAATCGGGACGAAGCTGGTGGAGGCGTGCATCTCCGAGGCCATCGTCCTCGGGATCACGCGCGTCTTCGCCCTGACCTACCGGCCCGATTTCTTCAAGCGGATCGGGTTCCGGGAGGTCGACAAGTCGGAGCTTCCCCACAAGATCTGGTCGGATTGCCTCAAGTGCCCCAAGTTCCCCGATTGCGACGAGGTGGCGTTGGTGGCCGATTTCTCCGGGAGTCCGCGTGTCGCATAGGCGGTTCGAGGTCGTCCTTCGGGAAGTGGCTCGGCGGGGCGGTGGCGATGCGGAACTGCACGTGGTGCGTTCCCGCGCGCGCAGGTATGAGGCCCGCGAGGGCCGTCTCGACACGATCGCTTTTTCCGAAACCCGCTCGCTGGGGCTGCGCCTGTTCCGCGAGGGCAGGATGGGCTTCTCCTACGGGTTCCTGGGGGACGACGCCGACCTGGTCCGGATGGTGGAGGAAGCGGCGTTCTGCGCCGGGGCGTCCGATCCCGACGGGGCATACGGCCTGCCCGACATCGAGGGGCAGCCCCCGGAGCCCGCGCTGTACGATCCCGCCGGAGAATTCGTATCCGAGGAGGAGAAGGGGGAATTCGCCCGATTTCTCGAGGCCGGCGTCCTGGCGCGCGATCCGCGGATGAAGCGCGTGCGGACGGCGGCCCTGCACGACACGGTCACCGAGATTTCCCTCGAGAATTCCCGGGGCGTTTCCGCCGCGCGGCGGGAATCCCGCTGCTTCGCGCACGTCGAAACGGTCGCCGAGGACGGCGGGGAGGGGCAGACCGGGTACGGCTTCGGGTTCGCGCGCTCGCTACCGGGACTTGCCGCCGGCCCGATCTCCTCGGAAGGGGCCGACCGGGCGTTGCGCATGCTCGGGGCGGTCCGCCCCAGGACCGGGGAATACCGCGCGGTGCTCGAGAACGGCGCCGCGGCGGAGCTGCTCGAGGTGCTGGCCCCGTCGTTCCTCGCGCCCCAGGTGGTCAAGGGGAAGTCCATGCTGGCGGGCAGGATCGGGGCACGGGTGGCCTCCGGGGAGGTCGCCGTCGCGGACGATCCGCTCGATCCCGCCGGTTCCGGGGCGGAGCCGTTCGACGGGGAGGGGACGCCCGCGCGGCGGCGGGAGCTGATCGCGGGCGGGGTGTTGCGCGGCTACCTGGCGGACGCCTTCTGGGGGCGGAAGATCGGGAGCGGGTCCACCGGGTCGTGCCGCCGGCCGGGCGCGAAGCAGCCGCCCGCGGTGGGCGCGTCCAATATCCGCATATCCCCCGGCGCCCTCGCTTTCGACGAGCTTCTCCGGGCCGCGGGGGACGGGATCCTGCTCACGGAGTTCCTCGGCATCCACACGGCAGATCCCGTGTCGGGCGATTTCTCCGTGGGCGCGTCGGGAATGCGCATCGCGGGCGGCGCGCTTGCGGAGCCGCTCCACGGCTTCGCGGTCTCCGGAAACGTTCTCGACCTGCTGGGGAAAGTGGAGGCGGCGGGGGCCGATTTCCGCTGGTTCGGTCCCGTCGGCGCCCCCTCGCTCCTGGTGGGCCGGATCCTGCTGGGGGGGGATTGAACCCGATGCGTTCGCCCCTGTTCATCTTCGATCTCGACAACACGCTCTACCCGCGCGAGCTCCCCATCTGGCGGATGGTGGACGAGCGGATCGAGCGGTACGTCGCCGACAGGCTCGACACCGACGCGGAGTCCGCCCGCCGCATGCGGATGGACTACCTCGCCGACTACGGCTCGACGCTGCGCGGATTGATGCGGCACCACGGCGTCCGGCCGGCCGAATACCTCGAGTACATCCACGACGTCCCGGTGACCGATCTCGTCCCCGGCCGCCCCGAACTGCTGGAGATGCTTTCGGGCCTCCCCGGGCGCTGCGTCGTGTTCACCAACGGTTCGCTGGATTACGCCCGGCGCGTTCTCGCCGCGCTGGGGGTGGAAGGCAGGATGGAAGGGATTTACGGGATCGAATTCATGGAATACATCGCCAAACCGTCGCCGTACCCGTACGCGAAGCTGCTGCGGGCCACGGGGGCCAGCGCGGAGAACTCCTGTTTCTGCGAGGACAGCCGGCGGAACCTGCAGCCCGCGCACGAACTCGGAATGTTCACCGTGCTGGTGGGCGGGAGCGCGGAACCGCAGGCGTCCCTCCTCAGGAGGGTGCCGCCGCCTTCGTTTCGGCCGCACGCCGTCATCGACGACGTGTGCGACCTGCCGAAGGCGCTCCGCGACTTTCCGCCGATGACCCGCGGGGAAGACGGGAATGGCCGGAGGGCGCGCCTCGCGGTGTCGCCCCGCCAGACAGGAGGAGAGGAATGACCGAAGGGGAAGCGAAACGCAGGTTCTGGAGACGCGGGGGGAAGAAGAAGGCGGTCTCCGGGAATTCGGGCGCGGCGGCGGAAACGTCGTCGGCCGCGGAGGGAGCGGAAGCGGCCGGGATCCCGGAAGACCCGGAAGGGAGGTCGCCTCAGTCGGGGTACGAGCCCCCGGAGCCCGCCGCGGGGTCCGGGTCGGAAGGCATCGGAGAAGCCCCGGTCCCGTCCACGGAACCGGGCGCGGCGCAGGAATCGGGCGCCGCGCCGAAGAAGGGGCGCCGCAGGGGCCGCAGACGCAGGAAACCGTCGGATGCGGCGACGCCTCCGCAGGGAGCGGACGTTCCCGACGAGGCTCCGGAGGAGCAGGTCGAGGAACCCGAGACGCCGGCCCGTCATTTGGGGGGGGGCGCAGCCCCCGTGCCGGCTTTGACGGGGGGACCGCAGCAGGGCGAGCCCGGCAAGAAGCGCCGACGCCGTCGTCGCCGCCGGAAGACGAAGCCGGGGACGCCAGGGGAGGCCGGGGGTTCGGCGTCCGCGGACGCCGCCGAGGGGGACGGAAACGACTTCCACGCGGAGGGCCTCATCGAGGTCGAGGAACCGGAATCGCCCGTGCGGGAGTCCGCGGAAGCCGAAGAGGAGGAATTCGAAACCGGGGAAGAGGAAGGCACCGGCCCCCGGAAGGTGATGCTGATCGACGGCCTGCACCCCGAGGAGAACCGGGTGGCGATCGTCGCGGAGGGGGTCCTCGACTACTACGAGGTCGAGAACCAGAGGAAGAAGGCGTTCAAGGGGAACATCTACAAGGGGAAGGTCGTCAACGTCGCCCCCGCCATCGAGGCGGCCTTCGTGGAGTTCGGCGGCGGACGCCACGGGTTCCTTCCGCTGAACGAATATTGCGCCGGGGCGCTGATGGACCATCTCGGGACGTGGAACGAGGGGGAGAAGCGCCCGCCGCTGCGGTCCGGGATGGAGATCCTCGTCCAGGTGACGAAGGAGGAGTCCACGATCAAGGGCGCGGCCCTCACCTCCTATATCAGCATCGCCGGCCGGTACATGGTGATGATGCTGGGGATGAAGCGGTTCGGCATCTCAAAGAAGATCACGGGGGAGAAGGAGCGGGAGCGGATCCGCAAGCAGATGGAGAAGCTCGATTATCCCGAGCACCTGGGTTTCATCGTGCGCACGGTGGGCGCGGCCCGTCCCCTCAAGGACCTGAAGGCCGACCTGCAGAACCTGCTCAAGCTGTGGGACCGCACGGTGGCGGGTGCGCGGGAGAACAAGACCCCGGCGCTCCTGTACGAGGAGCAGGACATCGTCATCCGCACGCTGCGGGACAATTATTCCGCGGACGTCGCCGAGGTCATGATGAATTCCGAGGCCGCCTTCAGCAAAGCGTCGGCATTCTTCGACGTGTATTACCCGAAGCAGAAGGGGAAGCTGAAGCTGTACCGGCAGAAGCGCCCCCTCTTCGCCCGGTTCAACCTCGAGGAGCAGGTGGAGCGGGTGATCGCCCGCAAGGTGCCGCTGCCCTCGGGAGGGCACATCGTGATCGACCGGACCGAGGCGATCTGGACCATCGACGTCAACTCCGGCCGTTCTTCCAAGGACCGGGACATCGAGGACACCGCTTACCGGACCAACAAGGAGGCGGCGGCCGAGGTGACCCGCCAGATGCGGCTGCGCGACATCGGCGGCCTCATCGTCGTCGATTTCATCGACATGGAGAGCAAGTCCCACAACAAGGACGTCGACCGGATCCTCAAGGAGGGGCTCAAGAAAGACAAGGCGAAGAGCGACGTCACGTCGCTGGGCAAGTTCGGGCTGGTCGCCATCAGCCGCCAGCGGATGGGGACCTCCTTCTACGACATCCTTCTGAAATCGTGCGAGGTGTGCGGGGGCCTGGGCGTGATTTCCACCCGGGACGCCTCCGTCGTGCGGCTTTTCCGGCGCCTGCACGACGAGCTGACGAAGGAGGGGAAGGAAGGCGCAAAGGACGTCGTCGTGCGCGTGGCGCCCGGCCTGCTCGAGACGCTGCTCAACCAGAAGCGGGAGGAGGTTTCCCGCATCGAGCGGCTGTGCGGCGGCAAGGTGGTGTTCGAGGCCGACGCGACGCTCCCGTCGTCGTCGTTCGCGATCGGCGGCAACGGCGGGAACCACTGAGATGAGCGCCGCCGGCGCGTACCGGCGGATCGCCCGGCGGTACTTCCGCGCCGCGCTCCTCTACCTGTCGTTGGGCACGGTCCTCGGGGCCTTGATGATGTGGTTCGGTAACGACAACTTACAGTTCCTCCACGGCCACATGCTGCTGATCGGCGCGGCGCTCTTCGCCGCTTACGGAGCGGGGTATTCATGGGTCGCCGGGCGCGCGGAGGCATCGCCGCCGCCCGGCACCGCCGCCTCGTCCTCCTCCTTCGCCTCCGCCCAATTTTGGCTCGCGAACGTCGGCCTTCCCGGCATGCTGATGGGGTCCGTCCTCCCGGTGGGGCTGGGCCTCGACCGGATCGGCATCCTCTTCGGATTCATGGAAGCGGCGGCGGCGGTGATGTTCGCGGTGGTGATCCGCAGAACCGCAGAACCGGGACGTTCATGAGTTCTTCCGCAAAATAGGGACAGAGATGCTGTCCCGTCGCTACGGCACCAGCGGCTCGCCGGGCCGGAATGCCAGGAAACCATGCGCGCCGTTCGTCGCTATGTAGAAGTAGCGGTACTGTTCCTTCCATGACGGCAGCACCGCAAGGATCCCCCTCCGGGCATCCATCTCTGTCCCCGAACTGCGGGAGAACTCATGAACGTCCCGGTTCTGCGGTTCGAGCCGCTCCTGATGGAAGTGCCCCAGCACGATGATGTCGGTGCCGGCGCCGAACAGTTTCGTCGCGTAGCTCCGGCATTCCGCCTCGGGGAACGATTCCTTGTGGCGGCGATTGTACCGCTTCAGCTTCCGTTCGACCCGGTCCGCCAGGGGGAGGAAAAACCAGGCGGGCAGCCGTGCGACTGCCCGGTTGGCAAGGCGGTTCTTGGAGATCCCTTTCCAGAAACGGTAGGAGAAGTCGGCCTTGTTCACGGTGTCCCCGTGGGACAGGAAGACACGCTTCCCGCCGATGGTCGCCCGCAGGTCCCCCTCCGAAACGAGGTCGAACGTGGTCCCCTCGTGCTCGCTCTTCAGGTAGAAGTCCCGGTTTCCTTCGATGTAATAAAGGCGGAAGCCTCCGCGCCGCAATTCCCTTAAACGATCGATGATCGGCCGCTGGAAGGCGAAGGTCAGGCCCCGGTTCCCGAACCAGAGGTCGAACATGTCTCCGAGGAGGAACATCGGGACCTTCTCGGCGGTTGCTTGGGCAGCCATCTCCAGGAAGCGGCGGCAGTGGATGTCGTCCTGGTTCAGGTGGGCGTCCGCGAGGAAGATCGCCCGGTCGAGGGGGTTCGGGAGGCCGTTTTCCATAGGTTGTATAAAGATAGCACCAGATCGCATCCGTCGGAATCCGATAGAATCATACCAAGGGAAGAGGGCGGGACGAAGGAGGAACCGATGGCGGGCGGGGAATCGATGGCGGTGCTCGACAAGTATACAGGCGAGGCGATCGCGGAGGTCCCGGTGGCTTCCAGGGAGGCGGCGGACCGGGCCATCCAGGCGGCGCGAGAGGCGTTTCCCACATGGTCGCGCACTCCCGCCCACAAGCGGTCGAAGATCCTGACGGAGGCGGCGCGGCTCATCGAGCTGCGCGCGGAGGAGGTCGCGACGACGATCTCCCGCGAGGCGGGGAAAGCATGGAGATACTCCGTCGGCGAGGTTTCCCGGTCGGTCGAGACGTTCCGGTTCTCCTCCGAGGAGGCCAAGCGGATCCACGGGGAAACGGTGCCGATGGACGCCAGCCCGACCGGCGAGGGGCGGATAGGCTTCTGGCTTCGCTGCCCCCTGGGCGTGGTCGCCGCCATCACCCCGTTCAACTTTCCCCTGAACCTGGTCGCGCACAAGGTGGGGCCGGCGCTCGCGGTCGGGAACACGGTGGTCCTGAAGCCCGCCTCCACCACGCCGCTGACCGCGATCCGCCTCGCGGAGATCCTCGCGGAGGCGGGGCTTCCCCCCGGGGTCCTGCATGTGCTCGTGGGTTCCGGCGACACGGTGGGGGAATGGCTGACGACCGATCCGCGGATCGCCAAGATTTCCTTCACCGGGTCTCCACCGGTCGGGGAGGCGATCCTCCGGAAGGCTGGCCTGAAGAAAGTGACGATGGAGCTGGGGAACAACTCGGGGACGATCGTCGAGCCGGACGCGGACCTTTCGGCGGCGGTCCCCCGGTGCGTGACGAGCGCCTTCGCCAACTCCGGCCAGGTGTGCATCTCCCTGCAGCGGCTCTACGTCCACAGGGCGATCTCGAAGGAGTTCACGGAGCGGTTCGTCGCGGAGACGAGGAAGCTGAAAGTCGGCAACCCGCTGGACAGGGATTGCGACGTCGGCCCGATGATCGACATCAAAGAGGCGGAGCGAGCCGAGGCGTGGGTGAAGGAGGCGGTCGGCGAAGGCGCGAAGGTGCTTATCGGCGGCAGGCGCGAGGGCCGGATGATGTACCCGACCGTGCTGACCGACGTACGGGCGGAAATGAAGGTGATGTGCCGCGAGGCGTTCGCCCCGCTGGTCTCGATCTACGAATACGGGAAGTTCGAGGACGCGGTGGCGATGGTCGAGGACTCCCCGTACGGGCTGCAGGCGGGGATCTACACCAACGACATCCGGAAGGCGCTCCACGCGGTGGACCGGATCAACGCGGGCGGCGTGATGATCAACGACACCTCGATCTTCCGCGTCGACCACATGCCGTACGGCGGGAACAAGCTCTCGGGCCTCGGGCGCGAGGGGGTGCGCTTCGCCTGCGAGGAGATGACCTCCATCAAGATGGTGATGATCCGGCCGTAAATCGCGTATTGCCTGATTGTTCCCAAATAGGGAGCATGATATTCTTACACCGTGCGCATCATCGCCCGGAAGACGTTGATGGATTTCTGGAAGAGGCATCCCGAGGCGGAGCAGTCACTCCGGGCGTGGTTTTCGGAAGCCGTACACGCCTTATGGGAACAACCGAAGGACATCAAGGCCCGGTTTTCTTCAGCGAGCTTCCTTACGAACAGCCGGGTGGTGTTCAATATCGAAGGAAACAAGTACCGATTGGTTGCGCATGTTCGATATGAAATGGGAAGGATGTATATCCGCTTCGTCGGGACGCATGCGGAATACGACAAGATCGATGCGGCGAAGATTTGACGGGGGGGGTACGCGATGGAGTTGAGGCCGATCCGGACGAAGGCCGACCACAAGGCGGCGCTGGAAACCATTTCCTCGTTGCTCGACGCGCCGGAGGGGTCGAGGGAAGCCGGGATGCTGGAGGTCCTTTCCGTTCTCGTGGAGGCGTATGAAGAGGATCACCACCCGATCGCCCCCCCGGACCCCATCGAGGCGATCAAATTCCGGATGGAACAGGAAGGTCTTACGCGGCGCGACCTGGAACCGTATCTGGGAAGCCGCGCACGCGTGTCGGAAGTGCTGAACCGGAAACGTCCCCTTTCCGTCGAGATGATCCGTCGCCTGAACGCGGGCCTCGGAATTCCGGCGGAGATCCTGATCCGCCCCTACAAGACCGGACGTGCGGCATAGGGCGGAATCGTCGGGGTGCGTTTCCATTAAAATAGTGCTTGCGGCTTTGGAGGGGAGGAGGACCGGATGAAACAGTTCGACCTCTTGGTGATCGGGGCGGGGCCCGGCGGATACGTGGCGGCGATCCGGGCGGCGCAGCTCGGGATGAAAGTGGCCGTGGCCGAGCGCGGCAAGCCGGGCGGCGTGTGCGTCAACTGGGGGTGCATCCCCTCGAAGGCGATCCTGTCGTCGGCGGGGCTGTTCGAAGACATGAAGAACGCCGCCGCCTTCGGGATCCGCTGCCAGGGGGTCGAGGCGGACTACGGCGAGGTGATCCGCCGCAGCCGGAAGGTGGCCGACCGGATGTCCCGAGGCGTCGCCTTCCTCTTGAAGAAGAACGGCATCGAGCTGTTCGCGGCGGACGCGACGGTCGCCTCGCCCACCACGGTGCGGGTCGGCGGGGAAACGCTTTCGGCGCGCAACATCCTCGTGGCCGCGGGGACGTCGGTCCGCGGGCTCCCGGGAATCGAGCCGGACGGGCAGAACATCCTCACCAGCGACGACGCCCTGGCGCAGGAGGAGCTCCCGCGCTCGGTGACGGTACTGGGCGGCGGGGCGGTCGGGGTGGAGTTCGCCTACATCTACCGGGCGTTCGGCGCCGAGGTCTCCCTGGTGGAGATGGAAGACCAGATCCTTCCGCGGACCGACCGCGAGGTGGCGGAGGCGCTTTCGAAGTCGCTGCAGAAACGCGGCATCCGCGTCCTCACCTCCGCGCCGGCGAAAGGGTACGACAAGGGCAGCCGGACCCTCACGGTGACCCGGGAGGGGAAGGAGGAGACCCTTGTCGCGGACAAGCTGCTGGTGGCCGTGGGGCGGAAAATCCTGTCCGCGGAGCTCGGGCTCGAGGCATGCGGCGTGGAGATCGACCGGGGCGCCGTGAAGGTCGACGAACGGCTGCGGACCTCCTGCCCGACCCTCTGGGCCATCGGCGACGTGACCGGAGGGATGATGCTGGCCCACAAGGCGTCCGCGGAAGGGGTGGCCGCCGCGGAAGCCATCGCGGGGATGGACTCGCGCCGCCCCGATCCGGACCGCATCCCGGCGTGCGTCTTTTGCCGCCCCGAGGTGGCCACGATCGGGCTGTCGGAGGAGGAGGCCGGGCGCAGGGGGGTGGAATGCAAGGTGTCGAAGTTCCCGTTCACCGCCCTGGGAAAGGCCGTCGCCTCCGGGCACACGGAAGGGTTCGTCAAGATGATCGCGGAGGCGAAGTACGGCGAGGTGATCGGGTGCCACATCCTGGGAACGGGCGCTCCGGACATGATCGGCGAGCTCTCGCTGGGACGGTCGCTGGAGGCGACCTTCCGGGAGATCGGCCGGACGGTGCACGCGCACCCGACGCTCCCCGAGGCGATCCGGGAGGCGGCGCTGATGCTCGGGGGCGAGGCGATCGACATATGACGAACGACGCGAGGCGGCCATGACCGAGCAGAAAGACCGGGAACTGTACCACTGGCTTCGCCTGATCCGGGAGTTCGAGGGGCGGATCTCCGCGCTCGACAAGCAGGGCAAGCTCTCCGGCGGCGTCTACTCCGGGAAGGGGCAGGAGGCGGTGACGGTGGGCTTCTGCCACGAGCTGCGGAAGGACGACTGGATCTTCCCGCTCCACCGGGACCTGGGCGCCTTCCTCGTCAAGGGGTCCGACCCCAGGCGGCTGATGGCCCAGATCTTCGGCCGGCGGGAGGGGTTCTCGAAGGGGAAGGACTCCTACCTCCACGGCGGCGACCTGGCCAACGGGATCTTCGGCGCCACGTCGATGCTGGGGGCGACCTTGCCGGTGGCGGCGGGGATGGCCTTCAAGTTCAAGATCCGCAAGGAGGACCGCGTGGCGTTGGCCTTCTTCGGGGAAGGGGCCAGCAGCCGGGGCGACGTCCACGAGGCGATGAACTTCGCGGGCGTCCACAAGCTTCCGGTGGTCTTCGTCTGCGAGAACAACTTCTACGCGTACTCCACCCCGAACGAGCTCCAGTTCGCCGTGGACGACGTGGCCGATCGCGCCGAGGGCTACGGCTTCAAGGGGGACGTGGTCAACGGAAACGACCTCCACTCCGTGCTGAAGGTCGCGCGGAAGGCGATCGACCGGGCCCGGAAGGGGGACGGCCCCACGCTGGTGGAATGCAAGACCTACCGGTACCACGGCCACTCCGAGCACGACCGGGCGGACTACCGGGAGGCGGAGGAGGTCATCACCTGGGAGAGCCGGGACCCGTTGATGCTGTGGGAGGTCTACCTGGAAAAGAAGAAGTACGACGCGGAGGCCATCCGCAGGGAGACGGGGGAGAGGGTGCGGAAGATCGTCGACGAGGCGGTCGCCTTCGCGGAGGCGAGCCCCCCGGCCGAGGGGCCGGAGGCGATGGAGGACCTGTACGCCATGCCGATCGACACGGAGGGCCATTAAGCCATGCAGGTCACCTATATCGAGGCGATCCGCCAGGCCATGGAAGAGGAGATGACGCGGGACCCGAACGTCATGCTCCTCGGGGAGGACGTGGGGGTCCTGGGGGGCGCGTTCAAGGTCTCCGCGGGGCTGCAGGAGAAGTTCGGCGCCGACCGGGTGGTGGACATGCCGATCTCCGAGTCGATGATCGTCGGCGGCGGCGTGGGGCTGGCGATCCAGGGGATGCGGCCGATCCTCGAGATGCAGTTCATCGATTTCATCTCCTGCGCCTTCGACCAGATCGTGAACAACGCGGCGACGCTTCGGTACCGGCACGGGGGGCAGACCGCCTGCCCGATCGTCGTCCGGGGCCCTTCCGGGGGCGGCGTCCACGGCGGGCTGTACCACTCCCAGAACCCGGAGGCGTGGTTCTTCCACGTGCCGGGCCTCAAGATCGTGGCGCCGTCGACCGCCTACGACGCGAAGGGGCTGCTGAAATCGGCGAT
>JACZKY010105194.1_pt1 | contig 21354 bp, 24 predicted proteins | sample 8237611 | NCBI WGS metagenome assembly JACZKY01 (sample SAMN16148055, study PRJNA663545) | marine sediment metagenome | biome: sediments and biomass from bioreactor inoculated with such sediments; feature: coastal sediments; material: methane- and iron-fed bioreactor; isolation source: Bothnian...
GGGTGATGCTGGGCGCGAAGTCGGGGGTGGCCGTCTCGCTCTCGTCGGACGAGACCAGGGCGTGGTCCGGAGTCCCCGCGATGCCGCACAGGACGTGGCTGAAAATGGTGACGCTCCTGCCGAGGCTGCCGGAGCTGTTCCGGCGGGTGAAGCGGCTGGAGGGCGGGAACCCCGGCGAAGGGGAGGGGTGACGTGTTCCGGATACAGGAAATCATGGAGCTGTTGCCGCACCGGTACCCGTTTCTGCTCGTGGACCGGATCGTGGAGTGGGATCCCGGGAAACGGATCGTCGGCATCAAGAACGTGACGATCAACGAGCCGTTCTTCCAGGGGCACTTCCCGGGGCACCCCATCATGCCCGGCGTCCTGATCATCGAGGCCATCGCGCAGGCGGGGGGGATTCTCGCGCTCAAGGCGCTGGGGGGGGGGAAGCGGATCGCCTACTTCACCGGGATCGACAACGGCAAGTTCCGCCGCCCCGTCGTGCCGGGAGACCAGCTTCGCCTGGAGATCACCGTGATCGCCCACAAGGGACCGATGTGGAAGATGCACGGGGAGGCGAAGGTCGGCGGCGCGCTCGCCGCGAAGGCGGACGTGACCGCCACGATCCCGGACGGGATGGAACCGTACGGGGAAGGGGACGGGGAATGATCCATCCGACCGCCATCGTCGACCCGGGGGCGGAGCTGGGGAACGATGTCAGCGTGGGGCCGTACGCGGTGATCGGGCCGAAGGTGACGATCGGCGACGGGACCACCGTCGGATCGCACGCCGTCGTCGAGTCCCACGTCCGGATGGGGAAGGGGAACCGCATCCATTCGTTCGCTTCCGTCGGGGCGATCCCGCAGGATCTGAAGTTCCGCGGCGAGGAGTCTTGGGTCGAGATCGGCGACGGGAACATCATCCGCGAATTCGCCACCGTGAACCGCGGGACGTCCGGAGGCGGCGGCGTGACGCGCATCGGGAACAACACCCTCGTGATGGCGTACTGCCACGTCGCCCACGACTGCGTCGTGGGGAGCCGCGTCATCATGGCGAACGCGGCCACCCTCGCCGGCCACATCACGATCGAGGACGGCGCGATCATCGGCGGGTTGACGGCGGTGCATCAGTTCGTCCGGATCGGCGCGCATTGCATCATCGGCGGGATGTCGGGCGTTTCGCAGGACGTCCCTCCGTATGTCACGGCGGTCGTGTCGCGCCCGCAGCGGGGGTACGCTCTGTACGGGCTGAACCTCGTCGGGCTCCGGCGGAACCGCTTCTCCGCGGAGACGATCTCGGCGCTCAAGCAGGCGTTCAAGATCATCTTCCGCGCGGAGGTGCCTCTCAAGGAGGCGCTGGCGCGCGCCGAGGCCGAACTGCCTCCGCTGCCCGAGGTCGCCCACCTGATCGCGTTCGTCCGCGGGAGCAAGCGCGGGGTCCTGAGGTAAGGGTCTGTCCGGGAAGCCGAAAACCTTGTTCCTCGTGTGCGGGGAGCCTTCGGGGGAAGCGTACGCCGCGCGGGTGGCGCGCGCGTTTCGGGGCCGCTTCCCGGGCGTCCCGATGGAGGGGATCGGAAGCGGGCTCCTCGCTGCGGAGGGGGTGGGACTCCTGCGGGATTACGGGGATATCTCCGTCATCGGAATCACCGAGGCGCTGCGGCGTCTTCCTGCGATCCGGGCCGCCCTGGCCGCCGCCACGGAGCGCCTGAGTCGTCCCGACATCGGCGCCGTGCTGCTGGTCGACTTCCCCGACTTCAACTTCCGGGTCGGGATTTCCGCCGCCCGGCGCGGAATCCCCGTGGTCTACTACATCCCCCCGCAGGTGTGGGCGTGGCGCGCAGGCCGGGCGAAGACCCTCGCCAGGTTCACGAAGGGCGCGGTCGTCCTTTTCCCGTTCGAGGTGGAGTTTCTCCGGAGAAGCGGCGTCAACGCCGTGTTCGCCGGGCATCCGATCCTGGAGGAGATCGCCCCGTTCCTCGACGCCGCCCCGGACCCGGACCGGTTCGGCCTGCCGGTCGGGAAGCGCGTGGTCGGCCTTCTCCCCGGAAGCCGGCCGGGGGAAGTCGCGGTCCATCTCCCGATCCTGCTCTCCGCCGCCGGCCTCCTCCAACGGCGGTTCGCCGACCTCCACTTCGCCCTTCCCGTCGCGCGGCCGTCCCTGCGCGGGGCGATCGCGCGCGAGGTCGCGGGGGCGGGTCTTCCGGTCACCCTGGTGGACGAGGGACGGCACCTGCTCTTCCGGGGGATGGCCGCCGCGATGGCCGTTTCGGGGACCGTCACGCTCGAACTCGCCCTGCTCGGGACGCCGGCGGTCATCGTCTACCGGACCTCCTGGTTGAGCTACCAGATAGGCCATCGCCTGGCGACGGTCGACTGCATCGGCCTTCCCAATATCGCCGCCGGAGAGAAGTTCCTCCCTGAGCTGATCCAGGACGACTGCGCCCCTTCGCCGATCGCAGACGCCGTGACGGAGATCCTGGCGGATTCCACGCGGAGGGAGAGTCTGCGCGCGAGGGGGCTTTCCCTGCGGGAGAAGCTCCGCGGGCCGGGCCCCGCCGGGGCGGTGGTCTCGATGCTCGAGAAGGAGGCGGCGGGCGCATGGGTCTGAGCCTCTACCGGCGGATGCTGGGATACGTCCGGCCGTACGTTCCGCGGCTCCTCCTCGCGATGGTCGTGATGGTGGGCGTGTCCGCACTCAGCGGCTCGACCGCCTTCCTCGTCAAGCCGATCCTCGACGACATCTTCATCCGGAAGGACGCCGCCCAGCTGACGTACATCCCGCTGCTGGTGCTGGCGATCTACGTCGTCCGCGGGGGGCTCGAGTTCACCCAGAGCTACCTGATGAGCGGGGTCGGGCAGCGGGTGGTCCGGGACATCCGGGAGCACCTGTACCGCCACATGCAGTCCCTTTCGCTCTCTTTCTACCTCCGCCACCCCACGGGGGTGCTGATGTCCCGCGTCCTGAACGACGTCGGCCTGATGCAGAGCGCGATCACCGACGCCGCGACGGGGCTGATCAAGGACATCTTCACGGCGGGATTTCTCGTGTTCGTCGTCTTCTACCGCGACTGGAAGCTCGCGCTGATCGCCCTGGTCGCCTTTCCGCTCGCCTTCTGGCCGATCGCGCGGTTCGGCCGGAATCTCCGGCGCACGAGCGTCAAGGCGCAGGAGATCACAGGCGGGCTCTCGTCCCATCTGCAGGAGACGATCAGCGGGGCGAAGCTGGTGAAGTCGTTCGGGGCGGAAACGTACGAGACGGAACGGTTCGCCACGAGGAACGACGAGCTGTTCCGCCTCAGCATGAAGGTGGTGAAGGTGCAGGCGATGACCTCCCCGCTCTCCGAGATGTTCGCCGGCGTGGGGGCTGCGGCCGTCATCTACTACGGCGGCTACAGCGTGGTGAACGGGCACAGCACGCCGGGAAACTTCTTCTCCTTCATCACCGCGCTGTTCATGCTGTACGAGCCCGTGAAGCGGCTCTCCCGGATCAACAACGTCGTCCAGCAGGGGCTCGCCGCGGGGAGCCGCGTCTTCGAGGTGATCGACACGCTGCCCGAGGTGCGCGAGAAGGAGGGCGCGGAGCCGCTCCCGCCGATCCGGAAGGAGATCGCCTTCGACGGGGTGGATTTCCGGTACGACCGGGAGGGGGAGTCGGTCCTCAAGGGGATCGACTTCCGCGTCCCCGTCGGGACGATGGTCGCCATCGTCGGCTCCAGCGGGGCGGGGAAGACCACGCTCGTCGACCTGATCCCCCGGTTCTACGACCCGCAGGCGGGCGCGATACGGATCGACGGGAGAGACGTCAGGGACGTCAAGCTCTCCTCCCTTCGCGAACAGATCGGGATCGTCAGCCAGCACACGGTGCTGTTCAACGACACGGTGCGGAACAACATCGCGTACGGGATGCCGGACGCCCCGATGGAGAAAGTCGTCGAGGCGGCCCGCCGCGCCAACGCCCACGCGTTCGTCGAGAGGATGCCGGAAGGGTACGGGACGATCGTGGGGGAGCAGGGGCTGCGCCTTTCCGGGGGGGAGCGTCAGCGGCTGGCGATCGCACGCGCGCTCCTGAAGGACGCCCCGCTGCTCATTCTCGACGAGGCGACCTCCGCGCTGGACACCGAATCGGAACACGTCGTCCAGGAGGCGCTGGACACCCTGATGCGCGGGCGCACGACCTTCGTCATCGCCCACCGGCTCTCCACGGTCCGCAACGCGGACGTGATCTTCGTGGTCGAAGAAGGGCGCATCGTCGAACGAGGGCGGCACGAGGAACTCCTCTCCCGGGAGTCCCGCTACCGGTCCTTCTACCTGAGGCAGTTCGAGGAGAGGAAGGCCGATCTGCCGGGCGGCGTCCCGGGCAGGGGATAAGCCGTTGGATCGACCGTTCCTTCCCGGGAGCCCCGGACACCTTCTCTACAACATTGCGCTCGGCGCGGGGCTGATCGCCGGCGCTCCGGTCTGGATCCCGTGGGTCCTCCTCTCCAGGAAGCGGAGGGCGAACCTTCCGGAGCGTCTCGGACTGCGGGCCGTTCCCCCGCAAAGGCCCGCGGACGGCCGCCCCACCGTGTGGGTGCACGCGGTATCCGTGGGGGAGACCCTCGCGGCGGTCCCGCTCTTCCGCAGGCTGCGGCGACTTGCTCCCGACGCGCGGCTTCTCGTTTCCAGCGTCACGCTCACCGGGCGCGAGACCGCGGTGAAGGTCCTTTCCGGCATCGCCGACGACGGGTTCTACTTCCCGTTCGACCTGCCGGGACTCTGCCGGCGATACCTCGATCGATTGCGCCCGGACGTCGTCGTGATCGTGGAGACGGAGATCTGGCCGAACTTCATCGCCGCGTGCGCGTCCCGCGGGATCCCGGTGGTGATCGTAAACGGCCGCCTGTCGAAACGATCCTTCGCCGGGTACATGCGGCTCCGTTGGTTCTTCGCGCCCATTCTCCGGACGCTTCGGACGATCTCGGCGCAGACCTCGGAGGATGCGGAGCGGTTCGCCGCGCTGGGGGCGCCGCGCGGGATCGTCACCGTCGGAGGGAATCTGAAGTTCGACGTCTCCCCCCCCGAAATCGCCGCGTCGCCGCTTTCGTGCCTGCTCCTTCGGGAAAAGGCGGCGGGATCGGCGTGGATCGTCGCCGGGTCCACGCACGAGGGCGAGGAGGCGCTGATCCTGCGGGCGTTCCTCGCCGCGCGCGCGGGGAATCCGTCGATCCGCCTCCTCCTCGCCCCGCGCCACCCGGAGAGGTTCGACGCGGTCGAGACGCTGATCCGTCGGGAAGGCGTTCCCGTGACGCGCCGAACGGCGATCCCCGAGGGGGCGCAGGGGCTGCCCGATCCGGTGCTCCTGCTGGACACGGTGGGCGAGCTTTCGGGCGCATACGCGGCGGCGGACCTCGCGTTCGTCGGCGGAAGCCTCGTTCCGAAGGGAGGGCACAACGTCCTCGAACCGGCCTGGCACGGCGTGGCGACGATCGTCGGGCCCCACATGGAGAATTTCCGGGAGATCGCAGATGCGTTTCTGGCCGGGAACGCCCTGATCCGCGTGGCGGGGGAGGAGGAACTCAAGGACCGGTTGACGCGGTTCTCCGCCGATCCGGGCGTCTTCCGGGAGACCGGCCGGCGCGCGAAGGAACTGCTCGAAACGTTCCGCGGGGCTTCGGAGGCGAGCGCGGACGCCGTCCTGTCGGCCCTTCCGCGGCGGGAGGCGCGGCGATGATCCTCGGCGCGGCCGCCAGGGTGCGCCGCCTCCTGTACGCAGCGGGGATCCTGTCGGCGGAGAGGCTTCCCCGCCCCGTGGTGAGCGTCGGGAACCTCGTCATGGGCGGCGCCGGGAAAACTCCGCACGTCATCCACCTCGCACGTTGGCTCACCGGGCAGGGGAGGCGCGTCGGGGTCCTCTCCCGCGGGTACGGACGGAAGAGCCGCGGCGTCCTGTGGGTATCCGACGGGGAGGGACCGGTCGTCCCCGCGGCGAAGGGAGGTGACGAACCGGTGCTGATCGCCCGGTCCCTTCCCGGGATCCCGGTGGTCGTCGGGGAGTCCCGGGCCGCCGCCGGCCGGGAGCTCCTGTCGAGATGTCCGGTCGACGCGTTCCTCCTCGACGACGGCTTCCAGCACCTGGCCTTGCGGCGCGACCTCGATCTGCTCCTGGTGGAGTGCGGGAGGGGGCTCGGGAACCGGAGGACGGCGCCGCTGGGCCCGCTGCGGGAGCCGCCGTCCCACGCCCGGTTCGCGGACGCGCTGGTGATCACCAAATGTCCCGACGCGGTCTCCGGGGCGCTCGCGGCGAGGGGCGTCCCCTTCCCGGAAGGCCGGCCGGTCGCTTTTTCACGCCTGCGATCCTGCGGGATCGTGGGAAGAGACGGCGGCGCCCGGGAGGGAGCCGGGCCGGGGGAAGCGGTGTACGCGTTCTCCGGTCTGGCGAGAAACGCTCCGTTCCGGGACACCCTGTCGGCGGCCGGATTCCGCGTGGAGGGGTTCCTTCCGTTTCCGGACCACCACGCCTACGGCCGCCGGGACCTCGAACGGATCGCCCGGGAGGCCGGGGGTCTTCCCGTGATCACGACCGAGAAGGACATGGTCCGCCTCCCCGCGGATGTCCCGTTTCCCGTGATGGCGCTCCGGGTGGACGTTGAGTACCTCGCAGGCTGGGAGGCGATCTCCCGGATGATCCTGGAGCGGCTGGACGGGGGATCAAAACCGTGAAGGAGAAGCTCGCCCGCGCCGTTTTGCGGATCCTCGAGGCCGTGCCGCTGCGGGCGCTCGCCTCTTTCTGCGAGGCGGTGATGCTCCTCGTGTACGCCGTCGACCGGAAGCACCGGAGGATCGCCAGGATCAACCTCGGGATCGCCTTCCCGCAGATGGGGGAGGCCGATGCGGATCGGATCATCCGGGCGTGCTACCGGCAGATGGGGACCTCCGCCGCGGAGTTCATCCACATCCCCAGGATGGACGAGTCGTACATCCGCGACCACTTCCGGGTCGAAGGGGCGGAGCACATCCGGGAGTCCCTGGAAGGAAGGAACCAGCCGGCGATGGTGATGACCGGCCATTTCGGGAACTGGGAACTCCTGTCGCACGTCTACGGGAAGGTGATCGCCCCCGCGGCGTTCATCGTGCGCCCGTTGAAGAGCGCGATCCTGGACCGGATCGTCACGGAGCGCAGGGAGTGGGCCGGGAATGAAGTGATCCGCAAGGAGGATTCGGCGAAGGCGGTGATGAAGGTCCTGCGGAAGAGGATCCTGGTCGGGATCCTCATCGACCAGAACGTGGGCCGGTACAAGGGTATCCTCGTCGACTTCTTCACGCGCAAGGCCTACACCACCTTCGGGATCGCCCGCCTCGCGCTGGCGATGAACGCCGCGATCCATCCCGGGTTCATCTTCCGGGATCCGGAAAGGAAGTTCCACCACGTTCTCCGGTTCGGGCCCCCGCTGCCTGTCGACCCCCTCGCTCCGCGGGAGGAGGAGGTGGCGCGGGTCACCCGCAGGTGCAACGAGGAGCTGGAAAAGGCGATCCGGGAGGCCCCCGACCAGTGGATGTGGTTCCACCGCCGCTGGAAGACGCGCCCCGACGGCGAGCCGGACATTTACACGGGGATTCAGTGAGAGGGATCGTCTTCCTCGACCGGGACGGCACGCTGATCGAGGAGGCCGGCTATCTTCGCGACCCGGCGGATCTCCGCATCCTGCCGGGCGTCGGGGATGGCTTGCGCCGGCTTTCCCGGGAGGGGTTCCTCCTCGCGGTGGTTTCCAACCAGGCGGGCCTGGCGAAGGGAATATTCTCCGAGGGGGAGATGGAAGCGGTCCACAGGGAGTTCGTCGCCGCGTTCGCCCGGGAGGGGGTGGTCTTCGATGCCGTGGAATATTGCCCGCACCACCCGGACGGGGCGGTGGAGGCGTACCGGCGAGCGTGCCGCTGCCGCAAGCCCGGAACCCGGATGGCCGAGAGGATCCTGCGGCGGCTGCAGGTGCCGGATTCGTGCCCCCGCTTCATGGTCGGTGATAAAATGAGCGACGTTTTGATGGGGATCCGGATCGGGGCGGCGACGGCCCTGGTCGGAACGGGGTACGGAAACGAGGAGAACGCATCGGGGGAACGTTCGGGGGTCGCCCCGGACGTCTTTCTCCCGGGGATGCGGGAGGCCGCCGGGTGGATCTTGTCCCACGGAAACGGGTCGTGAAACGACGGGTCGGCAAGGGGGAATCCGCGATCCTTTTCCGGATCCTCCTCCTGGTCCTTCTCCTTGCCGCGGCAGGTTGCCACCGGGGGGCACGCGTGGAGATCCCGCCGCCGGCCCCGCCCCCGATGGACGTCCCGTCCGACAACGCCGCGTCCGCCGCGCCGAAGGAGTGGATCCCGGCGGCGGTTCCCGTCCTCGAACGGGGGTACGACAACGACGCCGGTACGGCGAGGGAGCCGGAACAGGCCGTGGTCACGGGGGAAGCGTCCGACAACGCCGCGATCCGTTCCCCCGACGCGGTCGCGGACGCCCCGCGGCCCGTCGATCCCGCCGCCGCGGGGTTGGAGGCGGCAGGGACGTCGCCGGAGCCGCCGGGTCGCGTCGTATCGCCCGCTCCCGCGAAGAAGGCGCCCCCGAAACCGGCCAGCAGGGAGGAGACCGCCACCGCGCGGAAACCGGCGTTGGATGTCGCGCCGCCCATGATGACGGCGTCCGCGCCGGAAGCGTCGGTCGCCGCCGCACCCCCTGCGTGGACGAGGGGCCGGGAAGAGCTCGTGTACCGGGTGGATTTCATCGGCATCACCATGGGGTACGCCCGGTTTCGATACGAGGGGAAGGTTTCCATCGCGGGCAAGATCGCGTATCACCTGAACGTGAGGGCATGGACGTCGGGGGTCCTCTCGCTCATCTACCCGATCAACGATACGATCAACTACTATCTCGACACGGAGACGCTCGCGCCGATCCGGCTGGAGTTCACCCGTACGGATAGGGAGAAGGACGACGTGGCCCTGTACGACCAGGAAACGGGGACGATCACGTACCGGTACCGGCAGTCGGGGAAGATCCGGAAGAAGGTCGACACCGTTCCCACCGTCTACGATCCGGTGAGCGTCGCCTACTATTTCCGGTGGCGGGATCTCGGCGTCGAGGATCGGCCGCGCAACGTCTACGGGGGCCGGAAGCTGTACCAGATCTCGTCGCGGGTGCTTGGGAACGAGAGGATCCGGACGGAAAACGGCGAGGTGGACACGATCGCGGTGCAGCCCGTGATCCGCCGGGACGGGAAGCTGGACAACAAGGGTGACCTGAAGGTCTGGTTTTCGGGCGACGAACGGCGGATTCCGGTCCGGCTCTACGCGAAGTTCCACAAGATCAAGGATTGGACGCTGGTCGGCGAGCTGATGCCGAAGGCGGGGGGGTAGGCGATGGAGATGGACAAGGAGTTGCTCGATATCCTGGCGTGCCCGAAGTGCAAGGGGGAGCTCCACCTGACCGGCGACGGGAGCGAACTCCGGTGCGCGACGTGCCGGCTTTCGTACCGGATCGACGACGGGATCCCCATCCTGCTGATCGACGAAGCCACGCCGTATGAGTGACGTCCCGGTCCTGTCCCGCGCTCCGGAGGTGGTGGCGCGGTTCCCCTCCTGCCGTGTCCTCGTCGTGGGGGACATCATGCTCGACGAGTACGTCTTCGGGACGGTCGGGCGGATCTCTCCGGAAGCCCCGGTGCCTGTGGTCGCCGTCACCCGGGAGACGAAGGTCCCCGGCGGCGCGGCCAACGTGGCGCTCAACCTTCGAGGGCTGCGCGCCGGGGTCGAGATGGCGGGGCTGCTGGGAAACGACGCCGCGGGCCGGTTCGTAGCGCGTACGCTGAGGGGGAAGCGGATCGGAGTCTCCGCCGCGATCGTGGACCCGGACCGTCCCACGACCGTGAAGACACGGGTGATCGCGCATGGCCAGCAGGTCGTCCGCGTGGACCGGGAGCATAAGACGCCCCCCTCCCGGGCGACGTGCGACGCGCTTCTGCGGAAGGCGCTGATCTCCCTCGCCGACGTGGACGGCGTCGTCCTCTCGGATTACGGAAAGGGGGCGCTGACCGGGGAGCTGGTCGGGGAGGTGACCGCGGCGGCGGCACGGAAAGGGATCTTCGTCGCCGTCGACCCGAAGCGTTCCGATCTTTCCTTCTATCGGGGCTGCACGGTCATCACGCCGAACAAGGGGGAGGCGCAGGCCGCGCTCGGGGGGCGGGAGCTGGCGACCGACCTCGACGTGTGGGAGGCCGGGAAGGATCTCCTCCGGGCCGGGCGGTCCAAGGCGATCCTGATCACGCGGGGCGATGAGGGGATGACGCTGGTCGAGCGCGGCCGCAACGCCTGCTTCCACGTTCCCGCGTTCGCGCGGCAGGTATTCGACGTGACCGGCGCGGGGGACACGGTGATCGGGACCCTGGCCGCGTGCCTCGCCGCCGGGTCCTCGATGCGCGATGCCGCGGTTCTCGCCAACCTCGCCGCGAGCGTGGTGGTCGGCGAGGTGGGGACCGCGCCGATCACCGCGGAGAAGTTGCTCCTGGCGGCCGGGATGCGCGAACGGGGGATGTAATGGGGAAAACGTTCACGTGGATGAGCATGACGGGGTTCGGTCGGGGCGAGCGCCACGGGGAGGAGATCTCCGTCACGGTCGAGGTTCGCACCGTGAATCACCGGTTTCTCGATCTCCACACCCGATGCCCCGGACGCTTCCTCTCGTGGGAGTCCAAGATACGGGGGCTGGTCCGCGAGACGATCCGTCGGGGCAAGGTGGACCTCCACGTGAACGTGCGGGAGTGGGGGAAGCTCGGCGCGAGGCTGCTGGTCAACGACGGGCTGTTGCGGTCGTTCATCGCCGAGGCGAGGCGGATCCGGGAGGAGCACGGGGTCGGCGGCGAAGTGACGCTGGGGGACCTGCTGGCGGTTCCGGACCTGTTCCAGGCGGCTCCCGTCGGGTACGATCCGGCGGAACTCCTCTGGCCGGTGGCCGAGGGGGCCGCCCGGGACGCCCTCGGCATGCTTACACGCTCACGGGCGGAGGAAGGGGATCGGATGAAGCGGGTCCTCGAGGGAGCGGTGGGGCGCCTCGCGTCCATCGCGGGCGAGATCCGGTCGCTGACCGCGGAGAACAAGGAGCAGGCGGTCACGCGGTTCCGGGACCGGATCGCGGGCCTTTCGGCCGAGGCGGGGATCGATCCGGTCCGCCTCCACCAGGAGGCGGCGATCCTGCTCGACCGCCTCGACATCACCGAGGAGTGCGATCGCCTCGCATCCCACCTCTCGGCCGTCGAGTCGCTGTTCCGCTCGCCCGGCGAGGCGGTGGGGAAGCGGTTCGACTTCCTCGTCCAGGAGATCTTCCGGGAACTGAACACCGCGGGAAACAAGTCGGCCCACGCCGGCGTGTCGGGCCTTGTCGTGGCCGCGAAGACCGAGCTGGAAAAGGTCCGCGAGCAGATTCAGAACGTGGAGTGAAGATGGAGGCCCGGGTGGCGCGAGGGGACATCTTCGTCATATCGGCCCCTTCGGGCTCCGGGAAGACGACGATCTGCCGGGAGCTCCTCTCCCGCGTGGAGGGGCTTTCCCTGTCCGTCTCCTGCACCACCAGGGAGAGGAGGCCTGGGGAGAGGGACGGGGTGGATTATTATTTCGTGGATGAAGAAAAATTTGGTAATATGTTAAATTCGAACGAGTTTTTGGAGAGCGCTTCGGTATACGGGTCCCGGTACGGAACCTCTCGCGGAAGGGTCGAGGCGATCGTATCGAAGGGGCTGGACGCCGTGCTGGAGATCGACGTCCAGGGGGGCGCCTCCGTCAAGGCGGCGGTCCCCGACGCGGTGCGGATCGGCATCCTGCCGCCGGATTGGGAGACGTTGCGGGCGCGGCTCACCTCCCGCGCGCGGGACAGCCGGGAGGAGATCGAGCGTCGGCTCGCGGCTGCGCGGCGCGAGATCGTCGCACTGGGGGATTACGATTACCTGGTCGTAAATGACGACCTGGAAACCGCGGTCCGGCAGGTGGAGTGGATCGTCCGCGCCCGGCGGCTTCGGCGGGAGCGGACGATCGACGCCGTCCGCCGGATCCTTGGAGAGGGAGAGGAACGGGATGGCTCGAGTAACGGTTGAGGATTGCCTGCGGCAGGTCGACAACCACTTCCAGCTAACGGTCGTGGCGGCGAAACGCGCGAAGGGGCTTTACTCCGGGCATGGGGCGACGATCGAAACAACGGCCCGCAGGGAGAAGCCGACGGTCATCGCGCTTCGGGAGATCGCCCAGGGAAAGGTCCGCGTAAAATAACGCCGGTGCGGGCGGTTCCTCTTGCTCCGTCTCATGGATATCACGGACCGGGTGCAGATGACCCACCCGTCCGCGAACATCGAGCTCATCCACAAGGCGTACGTCTTCACAGCAAAGGTGCACCACGGGCAGGTGCGCCAGTCCGGTGAGCCGTACCTCATCCACCCGCTGAACGTCGCCTTCCTGCTGGCCGACTGGAACCTGGACGAGGAAACGGTGACCACCGGGCTCCTGCACGACACCGTCGAGGATACGGTGGCGTCCATCGAGGAGGTGCGGGAGCTCTTCGGGGATTCGGTCGCGCACCTGGTCGACGGGGTCACCAAGATCGGCCGTGTGTCCCTGTCCGACGCCGCCGCGCAGAAGGCGGAGTCTCTCCGGAAGATGATCCTCGCGATGGGGAAGGACCTGCGGGTCATCCTCGTCAAACTCGCCGACCGGCTCCACAACATGCGCACCCTGAAGCACCTTCCCCCCGACCGGCAGGCGGTGATCGCGAGGGAGACCGTCGAGATCTACGCCCCGATCGCCGCCCGCCTCGGAATGTCCCGGATCCGCACCGAGCTCGAGGACCTCTGTTTCGAGGTGCTCCATCCGGACCAGTACCGCGAGCTGGCCGTCCTCGCGGACGAGCGGAGGCGCAACCGTGAGGAGCACGTCCGGAGCGTCGTCGCTCTCCTCGAGTCGAAGTGCCGTGACGCCGGGATCCAGGCGACGGTCACCGGCCGCTCCAAGCACCTGGCGGGGATCTACCAGAAGATGACCCGGCAGGAGATCGATTTCGACCACGTCTACGACTTCATCGGCTTCCGCATCACCACGACGACGCTCCGGGAGTGCTACGAGGCCCTCGGTATCGTGCATAACCTGTGGAAGCCGGTCCCCGGTCGCTTCAAGGACTACATCGCCATGCCCAAGGCCAACCTGTACCAGTCGCTCCACACGACCGTCTTCGGGCCGAACTCGGAGATGATGGAGATCCAGATCCGGACGGAGGAGATGCACGCCCTCGCCGAGAACGGGGTCGCGGCCCACTGGAAATACAAGGAGGGACGCAGGACGGCGGAGAAAGGGGACCAGATGTTCCTCTGGCTGCGGCAGATCCTCGAGCTGCAGCAGGACATGAAGGATCCGCGCGAATTCCTGAACACCGTCAAGGTCGAGCTGTTTCCCGAGGAGGTGTACGTCTTCACGCCGAGGGGGGACGTGAAGGAGCTGCCCAGGGGGGCCACGCCGATCGATTTCGCGTACGCGATCCACACAGAGGTCGGGAACCAGTGCGTCGGCGCGAAGGTCAACGGCCGCATGGTCCCGCTGAGGGCGCAGCTGAAAAACGGCGACGTCGTCGAGATCGTCACCCAGCCGTCCCACAAGCCCAGCCGGGACTGGCTCAAAATCGCGAAGACCAGCCGCGCGCTGAGCAAGATCCGCGTGGTGCTGCGGGAGGAGCAGCAGGAGCAGGCGCTCGCCCTCGGCCGCCAGATCCTGGAGAAGGAGTTCCGGAAACACTCCCTGAGCTTCAACAAGGTGATGAAGGGGCCCGAGTTCGCGGAAGCCTTGCAGGAGTCCCGCTGCAAGACTCCGGAAGACTACCTGAGGACGCTGGGGTACGGGAAAATGTCGGTCATGCCGCTCCTTCGCCGGCTCCTTCCCGCTGATCAGCTGCAGGAGAAGGACAAGGAGTCGCGGCTTTCCACCCTCATCCGGAAGGTGGTGACGCGCCGGCCAAGCTCCGTGATCGTGAAGGGGATGGACAGCATCTTCATCCGGCTGGGAAACTGCTGCCACCCGGTGCCGGGGGATCCGATCGTCGGGTTCATCACCCGGGGGCGGGGGGTCACGGTCCACTCGAAGGAGTGCCCGAAAGTCCTCGAGAGCGACCCGGCGCGCGCGATCGAGGTAAGCTGGGAGGCGGGGACGAAAGCGGTCCATCCCGTCAAGCTCCGCGTGGTGTGCGCCGACAAGCCGGGGCTCCTGGCCGACATCTCCCGGAGCATCACCTCGAGCGAGGTGGACATACGGAGGGCCTCGGTGATGACGACGCGCGACCGGCGGGCGATCTGCGATTTCGAAGTGTCGGTCAACGACGCCGACCACCTCGCGTCCCTCATGAAATCGATCGGGAAGGTCCGGGGGGTGCAATCGGTCGAGAGGGGGAAAGGGTGACATGAAACGGGAGACGGTGGGAACCGCGGGGGCCCCTGCGGCGATCGGCCCCTATTCCCAGGCGATCCGCGCGGGGGATTTCCTTTTCTGCTCGGGGCAGATCCCACTGGATCCGTCGACGGGGAAAATGGTGGAGGGCGGGATCGAGGCCCAGACGGAGCGGGTCCTCAGGAATCTCGAGGCGGTGCTCGCCGCGGGCGGGGGAAGTCTCGCATCGGTGGTGAAGACCACGGTCTATCTCGCGGATCTGGGGGATTTCCCCGCGATGAACGCCGTCTACGGGAAGTACTTTCCGCTGGATCCGCCGGCGCGGGCGACCGTGGAGGTCGCGAAACTGCCTGCGGGAGCGCGGGTCGAGATCGATGCGGTCGCCTCGATCGGGTGAATCAGGCCGCTTTGACGACCCGCCCGGACTTGATGCAGTGGGTGCAGACGCGGATGTGGCGTACCGTCCCGTTCTGGACCGTCTTCACTCGCTGGATGTTCGGCAGCCATACCCTCGCCGTCCGGTTGTTGGCGTGGGAGACGTTGTTTCCGAAACTGGGGCCTTTACCGCAGATCGCGCACTTGGCCATGGCATCCTCCGTAAATTGAAACCTCTTTTTCTACCACGAACCCCGTGAAAACACAATCCCCCCGCTTTTCGGAACGCCGGCGGAGCCGGGGAAGGAGGTTCCGGGCGTTCCTTTGGCCGCTGGCCCTCCTGCTCCTCCCTCCGGCGGTTCCGTACCTTCTCGACGTGAGGAATCCCGCTCCCCCGCCGCGCCCCGCGGACGCGATTTTCGTCCTCACCGGGGGGGAGGGGAGGATCCAGGAGGGGTACAGGGCCTGGTCGGCCGGCGCGGCGAGAGAACTGTATATCCTCGGCGCGGGGCGGAACGTCCCCGTTTCCAGCATCCTGCCCGCCGTCGTTTCGCTTCCCGCGGAGATGCTCTCCCGGATCCATGTGGAAGGGTGGTCGGAGAACACGCTGGAGAACGCCTTCTCCGCGAAGTCCTCGGTGGGGGAAGGGAAATACTCCTCGGCGATCCTCGTAACCTCCGACTACCACGTGCCGCGCGCGCTCCTCGCCTTCCGCAAGGTCCTTCCCCCGGGAGTCTCGCTCCACGTGATCCGGGTGCGGGGGGAGGGGGGCGCCGGCGCCACCTGGCGATGGGTCCGGCGGCACTACATCGAGGGGTGGAAATACTGGGGCTACCGCCTGCTGCTCCGGTGGGAGTGAAGGATCAGGCGTCGGGGTTCCGGCGGGAGAAGTCGGGGATCTTCGACGTGTCCGCCGTGAACACCCTTCTCCCCGAGACGGTGAGTCTTCCTTCGAGAAACAGGCGGATCGCCATCGGGTAGATCCGGTGCTCCTCCTTGAGGATCCGCGCCGCGAGGGTCTCCTCCGTGTCGTCCTCGTGCACCGGGACCACCGCCTGGACGATGATCGGACCCGTGTCGACCCCCTCGTCGAGGAAGTGGACGGTGCAACCGGAGAACCGCACGCCGTACCGGAGCGCCTGCCCCGGCCCGTGCGTCCCGGGGAAGGAGGGGAGCAGCGCCGGGTGGATGTTGAGGATCCGGTGGGGGAAGGCGCGCAGGAATACCGGCGTCAACACGCGCATGAAGCCCGCGAGGCACACGAGGTGGGCCCCCGAGGACCGGATCACCTCCACCAGCTTCGCGTCGAACTCCTCCCGGTTCCCGTACATCTTGTGATCCACCACCGCGGTCGGGATATCGTGCTTTCTCGCCCGCGTGAGGCCGTAGGCGTCCGCCTTGTTGCTCACCACCAGGCCGACCCTGCACGGGATCTCCCCCCGCTCCGAGGCGTCGATGATCGCCTGCAGGTTCGAGCCGCTGCCCGAGACGAGGACGGCGATGGTCGGATTTTCGTTCATCTCTTCCCTCCGGCGATGATCACGGCCGGTTCCCCCCGGCGTCTTTTCCGGACCTCGCCGATGACGGCGGCCGGAACGCCGGCCCGGAGGAGATGGGCCACCGAGCGGTCGGCGTCCCCCGCGCGGAGGATGAGCACCATCCCGATCCCCATGTTGAAGGTGCGGAACGCCTCCTCTTCGGGCAGCCGTGCTGCCGTGCAGATCGTGCGGAAGACCGGCGGGACTTCCCAGGCGGAGCGGTCGACGACCGCCGTGACGCCGTTCGGCAGCGAGCGCGGAACGTTCCCGGTGATACCACCGCCGGTGATGTGCGCCATCCCGGCGACGTTCACTTTCCGGAGCAGGGAGAGGACGGGGCGGACGTAGATGCGGGTGGGCCGCAGGAGCTCTTCCGCGACCGTCGCGCCCCACTCCTGCACGCGCTGGCCGATCCGCATGCCGAGGACGTCGAAGACCACCTTCCTCGCCAGGGAGTAGCCGTTGCTGTGAAGACCCGAGGAGAGAAGCCCCAGGAGCAGGTCCCCGGGGCGAACGTTTCGGCCGTCGATGATCGCGCGCCGGTCGACCGCTCCCACCGCGAATCCCGCGAGGTCGAACTCTCCCCGGGCGTAGACCGAAGGCATCTCCGCGGTCTCTCCCCCGAGGAGGGCGCAGCCGGCCTGCCGGCATCCTTCCGCGACGCCCGAGACCACCTGGGCTCCCTGGTCGGCCGAGAGCTTCCCGGTGGCGTAATAATCCAGGAAGAAGAGCGGCTCGGCGCCGTGGACGAGGATGTCGTTCACGCACATGGCGACGAGGTCGATCCCCACCGTGTCGAACTTCCGGGCCGCGGCGGCGACCTTGACCTTGGTGCCGACGCCGTCGGTGCCCGAGACGAGGACGGGGTCGCGGTACTTCCGGGAGGGGAATCGGAAGAATCCCGCGAAAGAGCCGATCTCCCCCAGAACCTCCTTCCGGTGCGTGGCGCGGACCAGCGGTCTGATCCGGCGGACGAGGCGCTCCCCCTCGTCGATGTCGACGCCGGCGTTCCTGTACGTGACGGGTTTTTTCAACGATTCGCTCCGGGAGGAATGTACCCCACGGTACCGATTCGCCGGAGGGGATGTCAATGATTTTCCCCCCCCTCCGGGGGTAAGATAAAGCGATCCGGAAAAGGGGGGGAGCATGGCGACGAGAGTCGGGATCGTCATCCTGGGGGACGAGGTGCTGAAAGGGGAGATCCGGGAGGCGAACATCGCCTACATGATCCCGCTGCTGTCCGAGTGGGGGGCGGAGACGGCGCTGTGCGCGATCCTCCCGGACGACATCCCCGTCGTGGTCCGCCACCTGCGCAGGTACCTCGAGGAGGTCGACCTCCTCGTCCTGACGGGGGGGATCGGTCCCACCCCGGACGACATCACCCGGGACGCGGTGGCCGAGGTCGCGGGGGTTCCGCTCGTCGTTCACCCGGAAGCGAAAGCGGCCCTCGAGGCGCGTCCGTACAAGGGGGCGAACCCGGAGTTCCGGCTGCTGATGGCCCAGGTTCCCCAGGGCGCGAAGCTGATTCCGAACCCGCTCTCTCCGGCCCCCGGCTTTTTCATCCACCGGATGGCGATCTTCCCGGGGGTCCCGCGGATGCTCCAGGCGATGTTCGAATGGGTGAAGCCGTTGGTTTCCGGACGGCGCAAGAGCCGCGTGACCCTTTACGCGATGGCCCCGGAATCGTCCTACGCGGGCATCATGAAAGAGGCGATGACGGCGTTCCCCGAGGTCGGCATCGGGTCGTATCCGATCAGCGAGGGAGCGTACCGCGTGCGGATCGTGTTCCGCGGCGACCGGTTCGGCCGGACGAGCGACTGCGCAGCCCGGTTTACGCGGCTCCTCGAGGGGATCGGTTTCGAGGTCCTCCGCCGGGAGGAAGAGCGAGGCGACGATGCGTAGCCCCCGGCGGATCGCGCTGATCCTTCTCGTCTGCGTCGTCCTGATGCCATCCTCGGGGAAGGTTTTCGCCGGGGGGCCCGCCCCGGGGAAGTGGGAGGAGTCCACCGCGGGGCGCTGGGAGTCGCTTCCGGAACGCCATGTCGGGGGGACCGACAACGGCATCTCCGTGGAGGTGACGATGGCCCCCGGGACCGGCGTTTCATATGCGCGCGCGGGGCGCTGGGAACCGGGTTCCGCCGCGATGCGGTTCGCCTCGGACAACGTCAACGCCCGGGGGAACGACTATCTGCCGGGCGAGGCGGCGTTCCCCGCCTCGGTCACCTTCGCCTTCGGAAAAGATTCGTTGGATCTCGGCGCGAAACGGCGCGTCTGGCTCTTCCTGCGGCAGGTCTGGACCGGGTTCACGCCCTCCGGGATCCGGCTGACCTACGCTTGGGGAAACGGTCTCCCCGTCGGCTCGATGTACCGGCTATGGGAAGAGGAGACGGTGTTCGTCGTCGCCGGGCCGGAAGAGGCGGGAAAGACCGTCTCGGCGACGCGCCGGCTCGGCGACGACTTCCTCGCGGCGTACGGGCGCCCCCCGAAAGGTCCGATCACGGAAGTCCGGGTGAGCGCCCGCCGCCCCTCCCGGGAGAAGGGGCCGTTGCGCGCATCCGTCACGCTCCGGTTCCCCGCCGCGCAGGAGTGACGCCCCGATACGAGCTTCGCGCTGCCGGGGTACCTATTCGTACCGAAGCGCCTCGATGGGGTCCATCCGCGACGCCTTGCGCGCAGGGTAGAAGCCGAAGAAGACGCCGACCGCGGCGGAGAAGCCGAACGCGAGGATGATCGCGGCGGGGGAGAGGACGGTCGACCACCCTGCGAACACCGAGGTGAGGTACGCCCCCCCGGCGCCCAGCAGGATCCCCACGGCGCCTCCCGTGAGCGCCAGCATCACCGCCTCGATCAGGAACTGGGAGAGGATGTCCCGTTCTTTCGCCCCGACCGCCATCCGGATCCCGATCTCCCGCGTCCGCTCCGTCACCGACACCAGCATGATGTTCATGATCCCTATGCCGCCCACCAGCAGCGATACGGAGGCGATCCCCCCCAGGAGCAGACTCATGACCCGCGTGGCGGACTCTGCGAGGGCGAGCATCTCGGAGAGGTTCCGGACCGAGAAATCGTCGGTATCCTGCGGTCCGATCCGGTGGCGCTGGCGCAGCAGTCCGATCACCTGCTGCTCGGCCTCCTTGACGCGGTCTCCGTCGACCGCCTGCACCATGATGACGCCCACCGCGCCCGCGTGCGCGCTCCCGGACAGCTTCTTCTGCATCGTGGTGACGGGGAGGACCACGACGTCGTCCTGGTCCTGTCCCTGGGGCGATTGCCCCTTCCGGTCGAGGACGCCGACCACGGTGAACGGAGACCGCTTGATCCGGACGATCTTCCCCACCGGGTCCTCGGAGCCGAACAGGTAGTCGGCCACGGTCTGCCCCAGGAGGCAGACTTTGGACGCCGCCTCCGTCTCCTGCGCGGTGAAGTTCCTCCCCGAGACGATCTTCCACTCGCGCATCTCCAGGTATTCCGGCGCGGCTCCCTGGAGGATCGTGCTCCAGTTCTGGTTCCCGTAGACGACCGGTCCGCTCGAGCGCATGGTCGGGGAGACCGCCCGCACCGAGGGAAGCTCCTTCCCGATCGCCCGCGCGTCCGACAGCGTCAGCGTCGGGGCGCCCCCGAACCCCGACCGCAATCCTCCGGACGTCGTGCTCCCGGGGAGCACCAGAAGCAGGTTCGACCCGACGGAGGCGATCTGGGCGGAGATCCGCTGATTCGCCCCTTCGCCGATCGCCACCATGACGATGACCGCCGCGACCCCGATGATCATCCCCAGCATCGTCAGGAGGGAGCGCATCTTGTTCGCCCGCAGCGACCGGAAGGCGACCTTTCCCGCCGAATAGAGGTTCATCCCGCGGGCGCCTCCCGGGGCGCCGATCGGCGACGGTCCGGGACGGGACGATCCTCGACGATCCTGCCGTCCAGGAACCGGATCACCCGCTTCGCGAAGAGGGCGATGTCCGCCTCGTGGGTCACCAGCACCATGGTGATGCCGCGTTCGTCGTTCAGGCGCTGGAAGATCCCCATGATCTCTTCGCTGGTGACGGAATCGAGGTTTCCGGTGGGTTCGTCGGCCAGGATCAGGGAGGGGGTGTTCACGATCGCGCGGGCGATCGCGACGCGCTGCTGCTGGCCCCCCGAAAGCTGCGACGGGAGGTGGTGCGCCCGGTCGGCCAGCCCGACGGAGGAGAGGGCCGACAGCGACCGCTCGTGGCGTTCGGCCGCGGGCGTCCCGTCGTAGATCATCGGGAGCTCGACGTTCTCCCTCGCGGAGAGGCGGGAGAGGAGGTTGAACCCCTGGAAGACGAAGCCGAGACGGCTTCGTCGAAGGATCGCGCGGCCGTCGCGGGAAAGCCCCCCAACCTCCTTTCCGTCGAGACGGTAACTCCCCGACGTCGGGCGGTCGAGGCACCCGAGGATGTTCATCAGGGTCGACTTCCCCGATCCGGAGGGGCCCATCACGGCGAGGAATTCCCCCGATCCGATCGAGAGGTCCACTCCCTTCAGCGCCTCAACGAGAACGTCTCCCAGCCGGTATGTCTTGTCGAGGCCGGTGACCTCGATCGCCGCCCCCCCCATTTCTATCTGAACCTTCCGAAGCCCATCCCGGGCGGGGAAGCGTTTCCGGAAGCTTTCTTCCCCTCCGCCTCCCCGGTGATCAGGAGGTCCCCCTCCTTCAGATCCCCCTCCAGCAGGACGGTGAACGTTCCGTTGGAAACGCCGGTCTCGACCCGCACCGGAACGGGCTTGCCGTCTTTTCCGAGGGTGTAGACGCGCTGGCCCCCCGCCTCTTTGGGCTTCCCGTTTCCCCCGGGCTTCCCGCCGCTTCCGGCCTCGGCGGCCTTCGCCGTCGGGCGGTACCGGAGCGCGGCGTTGGGGATCTTCAGGATATCCCCGAATTTTTTCACCTCGATCGAAACGTTCGCCGTCATCCCGGGTTTCAGGAGCAGCTCCCGGTTGTCGACCAGGACGACGACGTTGTACGTGACCACGTTCTGCGTCACGATGGGGGAGTTGCGGACCTGGGC
>JACZKY010047623.1_pt1 | contig 21326 bp, 20 predicted proteins | sample 8237611 | NCBI WGS metagenome assembly JACZKY01 (sample SAMN16148055, study PRJNA663545) | marine sediment metagenome | biome: sediments and biomass from bioreactor inoculated with such sediments; feature: coastal sediments; material: methane- and iron-fed bioreactor; isolation source: Bothnian...
CCAAGAACACAAATCAAATCATCTTCTCAAATACATACAAAACACCCATAGCGCGGGGTGGAGCAGCCCGGTAGCTCGTCAGGCTCATAACCTGAAGGCCGCAGGTTCAAATCCTGCCCCCGCAACCATCTTTACTTGCGATAACTCCGCCCCCAAGGCGGGGTTTTTCGTTTGGGCGGAAATCGTAAGGATTCCAGCAAGATCGCCCTGAACGTCGATCTCCACCTTGCCCTCCACCGGCGTCAGAACGATCTGGTCCACCAGCGAGCGCAGGATGTCCGCCGCTTCGATCCGCTTCTTTTCTTCTTCGTCCTGCAAGGCTTCGTAGAACTGCTGGACCCGCTTGCGATATTGCAGCGCCATCGACGGGTGCAGCAGGGGAGGCGGTTCCTCAGCCTCGGCCAGGAACGCTCTCAGCTCCGCTTTCCGAGCTTCCAGCCGCTTCATGTCCTCCACGATTGCTTCGATCGGCCCGCCAGCCTTGATGGCGGTCAACAGCTTCGCCAGTTCACGCTCGGTCCTTTCGATCTCGGACTCGGCCGAGGCAATACCCGCACGGCCCTCCATGCGTAGGCGATTCATCTCCTGTGTGAAGATCTCGCAGAAGCGGGCGAACATGGCGGGATCGACCAGCTTGGTGCGCAGGGCGTTGAGCACCCGCGCCTCCAGCTCGTCTCGGCGGATGTTCACACGGTTGGAGCAGGTGCCCTTGTTGCGGGCCGTCGAGCAGCCGATCAGGGTCGCCGAGATCGCGGAATAGCCCCCGCCGCAGCAGGCGCATTTGGTCAGGCCCGAGAACAGATATTTGGGCCGGCGGCGATAGTTCATTGTTCGGACGTCGGCGACGCCGCTTTCGTCGCGCTCGGTGCGGTTCTCGCCCTGCCTCGCCTTCACGGCGTTCCAGAGATCGTCGTCGAGGATGCGCAGTTCCGGCGCTTCCTGAATGACCCATTCCGATTCCGGGTTGGGGCGGGCTTGTCGCTTGCCGGTATCGGGGTCTTTGACGAAACGCTGGCGGTTCCAGACGATCTTGCCGACATACATCTCGTTGTTGAGGATGCCGTTGCCACGCTTCGGGTTACCATTGATCGTGCTGAAACCCCAATCGCCACCGGACGGCGCGGGGATACGGTCCCTGTTCAGGGCGAAGGCGATGGTCTTGGCCGACTTGCCGGCTGCGTAGTCGCGGAAGATGCGGCGGACGACCTCGGCCTGCACCGGGTTGATGGTGCGGTCGCCACGGACGGGCTCGCCGTTGGCATCGAACTTCTTCACCACGTCATAGCCGTAGGAATTGCCGCCCCCGGACTTGCCGGCCTCGACGCGGCCGCGTTGCCCGCGGCGCGTCTTGTCGGCCAGATCTTTCAGGAACAGGGCGTTCATCGTGCCCTTCAGGCCGACATGCAACTCGCTGATCTCGCCCTCGGACAGGGTGAACATCTTCACATCGGCATAGCGCATGCGCTTGTAGATGCCGGCGATATCCTCCTGATCCCGGCTGATCCGGTCCAGCGCCTCGGCCAGGATCATGTCGAACCGGCCTCGGGCGGAATCCATGATCACCGCCTGGATGCCGGGACGCTGGATCATGCTGGAGCCGGAAATGGCGTGATCGGAATATTCCTCGACCACCGTCCAGCCTTCCTTCTCCGCCCGCAGGCGGCACATGCGGAACTGGTCGGCGATGGACGCCTCGCGCTGATTGTCCGACGAATAGCGGGCGTAGATCGCGACTTTCACTGCACATCTCCTTTCGGCATCAGGAGGTGCGCTTCCCCCTTCGACGCGTCATCTTCACTTCCTCGGCGTAGCATTCCCGCGCTGCCTGCCGCGCCAGAAACTCGACGAGACGCAGAAGGCGCGGATCGGGATTGCCGCACGGGGTGAACGTCAGTTCCGGCTCGTCGATCATCAGGGATTCGAGCAGCACTTCGCGCTCTCGTCCTGACATCTTTGCCGTGTTTCCGGGGGCTCGCAAGGTCATACTTCGCAGCATCGCCACCTGAAGCCAGCCAAGCAACTGAAATCAAACCCGTAATTCTGGCGGTGGAGGAGGCGTGATCGGCGTCTTCCGCGCGGTCTGGCGAAGCGTAGCGCATCACAGCATATGGAAAATACTGGCGGGAACGCGCAGTTTTCTTCTGCACTAACGGTCTATGGTGCGAGTCGCGCGGCATCGCTGACATCCCTTGTTTGTAAGGATAATATCGTCTATATATCAGGATATAGCACGGAGGCCAGCAATGAGCAATGCCGCACAGAAAAGAGCGATCGAGAACTACCGGGCGCGCCTGACGCAGCGTGGCTTCAAGCGCTTTGAGGTCCTGGCATTGGAATCCGACCGCGAACTGATCCGGTCGCTCGCCCGCCAACTGGCGGAGGAGGGACCGGAAGCGGATCAGGCGCGGGCTGCGGTCAAGGCAGCCCTCGTCGCGGGTGAGCCGCCAAAATCTGGCGGCATCCTGTCCGCGCTGCGCCGTTCGCCCCTTGTCGGCGCCGATCTCGATCTGTCGCGCCCGCGCGAGGAAGGGCGCCGGGTCGATCTGTGACGCGCTATCTCCTCGATACCAACATCATCAGCAACGTCGTCAAGCCGCATCCGTCGGAAGCGCTGTTGGCGTGGTGGGCGGAGCAGCGCGACGAAGACCTGTTTATTTCGGTGCTGACCATCGCCGAGATCCGGCGCGGCATTCTGGAGAAACCGCGCGGGAAAAAACGCGATGCTCTCGACGCTTGGTTCTCGGGACCGGAGGGGCCGCAGGAACTGTTCGCTGGCCGCATTCTCTCGTTCGATGACAAGGCGGGCCTGATCTGGGCGCGGTTGATGGCGGAAGGTAAGGTGGCGGGACGTCCGCGGAGCGCGCTCGATATGATCATTGCTGCTGTGGCGGGAGCAAACGACTGTGTGGTCGTCACAGATAACGAAAAGGATTTCAGGGGGCTTAAAATCGTCAACCCCTTGCGCCATGGAGCAGAAGGGGGAGAGATATGACACCAGCAGTGCCTGTGCCGATAGAATATCAGCTCATCGGCCCAACGGAGGGCGGCAGTGTTGGCGATCTGCTGATTGGCCTGGACCAGAGGCAAGGGCGCATTCGCCTCCAGGCGTTGATTTCTGAATGGCTGCGCATGGAAAATCTCGTCGTTTTGACGGGATCTGGCACCTCGGTCTCGGCGGGCGGCAAGACCATGGCCAACCTGGAGAAGGACGTTCTCGCAACCATTGAAGCGCTGCCCGACCTCCCGCCCTCAATCGCGCCCATCATAGAATCGCGGAAGAATGCAGTGGCGTTTGCGGACATTCTCGGTGCTCCAATCGGTTTTGAGGCATGGCTGTCCTTCGTCGCCAACGCCTTGGTCGTCACGGAATCTGCCGGCGCACCGTTTTCCGCTGTCGCCTGGCCGGCAACGCCGGCCCCAAATACCACCGATCTGCGTTGGTTCGTTCACCGCTTGCGGATTGCCATCTTCGCAGAATGTGCGCTTTCGCTGCCGGACACTAGCTCCGCGACCTCGGCGAAGGGGATCGCACCCCAACTAGCTTTTCTCTCAAAACTGGTCGCTCGTGACAGCAATCTTGGGCGAACCCATCTTTTTACCTTAAACTACGACACCCTCTTCGAACAGGCGCTGGAGCTTCTGGGCGTCCAGTACTTCGATGGATTCACGGGGCGCGCGGCGGCGCGCTTCGATCCGTCCGTCTATGGGCTCGACATCTATTATCCCGGCGAGGTGGCGGAAGGCCGTGTCCGCCGTTTCGACAAGTTTCTGCATTTCTACAAGCTGCATGGTTCGATCCACTGGTTCGAGCAAGGCGATGAAATGCGCGCCCGCCATCCCGACCTGACGCCTTTCCAGTCCTATGCAGCGAAGAGTCCGGCGGACAAGGCGGCCGCACTCGTGCCACTGGCCGACAAGGCACCCTCGGTGGGCATCCTGCCAACCGCCAACAAATTCGCGCAGACGCTGACTATGCCCTATGCGCATCTGTTCCGGTCGTTCCAGGTGCGGCTTGGCATTCCGCAGACCTTCTTGCTCGTCCTCGGCTATGGCTTCGGGGATGATCACGTCAGCCGGATCATCGAGAATGCACTGATGAACCCATCGCTGGTGATGCTGGTGATCGAGCCCAATCCCGACAGTCCGGTCATCGAACGCATCCGGCGCTACAAGGATCTCGGCAAACGGGCATTTGTTCTCTGTCCTACGACAGATGCTTTCACCGCCGCGCCGTTCACACTCGCGACCTTCGACGACTTTGCGACATTGGTGATGCCCGACGTGCAGTGGCTCGACGATTTTCTGCGGCTGCGGCGGTTCGAGAAGCAGATTGCCTCCTCCGAAACGCCAACTGATCTCAGTGCCGGCGCGGGGGTTTAGATGGATAATCCTCGGCTGGTCGGCCATATCGTCTCGGTTCAGGGCTTTCGGGTAAAGGTAGAACTTCTCCCTGAAACCCGTTCGGCATTGCGTGCCACTCTGGATGGCGTTCAGGTCGCAATCGCGATCAACGCTTACCTGACCTTCTCGCTCGGCGCCGGAGAGACCGTCATCGGCATCATCACCGATCTCGAGGCCCGTGAAACCTTCGATCCGAACAGTGGCGATGATCTCAATCTCGAACTGATGAAGCCGCGCCGCATCGCCAGCGTTCAACTTCTGGGCACCATCGAGCATGCGGATGATGAACCGTCGTTCAGTCCAGGCATTTCCGTTCTGCCGACGCTCGATACCCCGGCGGAGATCGGCTCACCCGACATACTGCGCGCGGTCTTCGAGATTCCTCCCCGGCGCAACAAACCGGAAGACTACGACGACAAGGACTTCGACTGTGACCTGAGAATTGGCTTTCCGACTGGCCAGGCCCGCAACGTCGTGCGCGCGTCCTATAATGACCTGTTTTCGCGGCCCTTGGCTATCGTAGGCAACACCGGTTCCGGCAAGTCCTTCTCCGTATCGAGCCTGATACAGAAAGCCATGAAGGCGCTGGATGGCGCGGCCGAGGAACCGCACGTCTTCATTCTGGATATAAATGGGGAATATGGCAAAGCCTTCCCGACGGCCGCAACGGCTGCGCGTTTGCCAGACCGCATCTATCTGAATGGCAAGGAGTTCGCTCTCCCTCTCTGGTTCATGAATGCCGAAGAGATCTGTTCCTGGCTCAGTGCCGCGGAACAGACACAGGAGCCTGTGTTGAAAGATTGGTGGGCGATCGCCAAGGGCGGTGATGCTGCGGCCGCTGTCAATATGAACGCCCTCCAAAACGCCATGAGCGCGCTCGATCAACTGTTGAGTGAACTGACCAAGATCAAGAAAAAGGCAGCGGGCTCTCACTGCGATGCCGTGACAGGGCATCTGGCGGATACCGGCGTTGATACTGCGGCTTTCGAGGTCCTGTTTCAGAACCACCGTCTCGCCAACGACTACAACACGGAGGTCATGAACAACCAAGCCGCAATTGCGACCGAGGCGGAAAAGCTCAAGGACGCCATCCGCAGCAAGATTGTGGGTGGAAGCGCGACGGCAGAGGCCGGAGTGCGGACAGCCGATTCTCCTCTGCCAATTGGTCGGGCTACGCTTACCGATCCTTCCCTTATCAACCGTGCGGTATCGAAGGAGGATACGTTTCGCGTTGACGCCCATCTGACGACGCTGAAACTGCGCCTCAAGACTCGTTTGGATGATAAGCGGTGGCGGGCCTTTCTCAACTACGAGGATGCCGACACGAAAATCGAGAATCTGTCAGACTGGTTCCGGGGTTTCGGACTCGGCGCAGCAACCGGACCAAAGGTTTCGGTTCTCGATCTCTCTATGCTCAGCAACGAGGTTCTGCCTTACGCCTGTGCGATAATCGGTCGTGTGCTGCTGGAAGCGCGGGAGCGTTTGCCGGCGGCTTCGCGCTACAAGAACCCTTGGGTTTTGGTGCTCGAGGAAGCGCACAACTATGCCCGTCCAGCTAGATCAGATGAGGATCGGGGACATCGCCTTGCGCGCCTTACCTATGAGCGGATCGCCAAGGAGGGGCGCAAGTTCGGCCTTTCGCTTATCATCGCCAGCCAGCGGCCTAGCGAGATCAGCCAGACCATCATCAGCCAATGCGCGAATTTCATCAGCCACAGGCTCCAGAACCCCGACGACATCGATCATTTCCGCCGGATTATCCCCATGCAGGCCCGCCGTCTGTTGGATCAGGTCACCATCCTGGCTTCCGGCGAGGCGATTGTTTTCGGCAGCGCCTTCCATATTCCGACGCGCGTACAGTTCGACCGGCCCGATCCCGGCCCGTATAGTCAGACCGCGGCCCCATTCCATGAATGGTCAAAGAGCAGCACGCCATTTCCCCTGGACACTGTGATTAGTGCTTGGGGCACCTGACCACGCTTGGCTGCGGCACACCACGAGGCCATATAGCATGCGGTCGTGGCGCCTGTAGAACGGCCCTTGGTTGGTGATCTTGTTTTTTGGGGGAAAGCCTTCCCCCTGGCCGGCACTTCGTTGCCGGCGCACCCCCTTCTGCGGGGCGCCCCCGCAACGCCCCCTTAAAGTGAGAGTGCGGACGGGTTTGCCGTGACGGGTTGAGGGCTGGAGAGTGGGTCTCCGGCGCCCGTCGCGGAGAACCGCGATGTCCAGACAAGATCGCTGCGCGCCCCCAGCCTCGGACCGGGCGAACCTTTACGACGAAATCACCGGCAAGATCATCGCCGAGCTGGAGGCGGGTCGCTTCCCTTGGGTTCAGCCCTGGGGTTCGTCCACGGCTCAGGCCCCGCTCGGCCTGCCGAGGAACGCCGCTACCTCCCGCGCCTATAGCGGCATCAACATCCTGATCCTCTGGGGCGCGGTGATTCAGCATGGCTTCCCCGGCCAGGGCTGGCTCACCTACCGCCAGGCGGCGGCCCTCGGCGGCAATGTCCGCAAGGGCGAGCGCGGTACCTCCGTCGTCTATGCCGACCGCTTTACCCCCGAGGATGAGAAGCGCCGCGCCCGTGAGACCGGCGAGGAGCCGGGGAAAATTCCGTTCCTGAAGCGCTTCACGGTCTTCAACGCGGCCCAATGCGAGGGTCTGCCCGAGGAGATCGCCACCGCCGCACCGCCGCCCCCGCCCGGCCTGATCGAGCCACAGGCCGAGGCGCTGATCCGGGCCACCGGCATCGACTTCCGCATCGGCGGGAGCCGGGCCTTCTACGTCCCGTCGCAGGACTTCGTGATGGTGCCGCCGCCGCAAACCTATTTCGAGCCGATAAACTGGCACCGGACGGCGCTGCACGAGATGGGTCACGCGACGGGCCACTCCACCCGCCTCAATCGCGATTTCTCCGGCTCCTTCGGCACGAAGAAATACGCTTTCGAGGAACTGGTGGCCTTATCCTGACTCTGTGATCCTGTCTCAGAATCATGCATTGGAGGCGCCTCACCACGGCTCCGGTGAAGCTCTTCAGACGTCCGGGTCAAGCGTTCCCGCAGCGTAGCGAGGACAACGCTTGACGCGGCGGCGGCACGACAAGCTGTTCATGGGGTGCAGGCTAAGTCCTGCACCCCTGCCACGCGGCGAGCGGGAGAGCGCGAGGGGAACCCCTCGCATTCTAAACAATGAAGTTGCGCCGAAGGCGCTCCGCTTGGGTATCGTGCGTGCATTTGTATTTTACCGATCTTGACACTATTTCGCGTCCGCTTTTCCTTGATGACCTTGCAGTGAGCCTCGCGCCCGGTGCGCTCGACGCGGTCGAGCGCACCGGGCTGATTCACGGCATGCCGTTCATCCTGATGGATGACGGCAGCTACGATCTCGCTCTCAACCGGTTCTTTCGTGCCTGTCCTGCTATGGGAGCGCGATCGCCGAACACGTGGCGCTCCTACGCCCGCGACATTCTCGTCTGGGCGCGCTTTCTTGTCGAACGGCGCGGCGGCAAGACGGTCTGGCAGGCCGGCCGCGACGATGTCCTGGCCTTTCACCGGGCGCGTCGGCTGTCGGCAGCTCCCTACCGCATCTCGGCTGCGAGCTGGAACCGGAGCGTTGCCGCGCTCGACAAGCTCTATCGCTGGGCTGTCGAGGAAGGAATCATTGCGATCTCGCCCTTCAGCTACGGCGCCACCCTTCGCAGGGCCGGCGGTAGCCGCGCAGTGCTCGCTGTGACGACGAACCGTGCCCGCGAGCGCGCCGCGCGGCGCCACGATACCCGTTACATCGATCTTGGCCGCTACCTGCTGTTCCGCGAGGTGGGATTGCGCGGCCGGCTTCCCGACGGCTCGGAGGACGCGACGTGGCGCGGCCGCAACGGCGAGCGCAATGCGTTGTTTGCCGAGCTTCTCGTCACGACCGGCCTGCGGCTGACAGAGGCCGGCAGTCTGCTGCTGAGTGAGCTGCCGCGCCTGACCGATCCCGAATCGCGCTCGGTGCCGTTCGATCTCCCCGGTCCGATCGCCAAGGGCGGACGACCACGGCGCATCCGCGTTCCCCGCCGGGTACTGAGATTGATCGGCGACTATGTCGATCTCGAGCGCACGGTCTCTGCCGCGCGCTCAGAGCCTTCGGTGTCCGATCCGCTCTGGCTGATGCTGGAGGACGGGAAGGCAACAGACGCGGCGGGCAAGCGTGTCCGGCTCGACCGTCTGACGCTGGGCGAACGCCGCCGCGTGCTGGTCGGCACGCCCGGCCAGGCGCAGCATGCCTTGCTCTGGCTGACTGAAGGCGGCAAGCCCGTGCCCTCGGCGACTTGGGAAGCTGCCTTTCGGCGGGCCTGCACCCGCTGCCGCCGTTTCGGCATCGAGGTCGAGGTGACGCCACACACGCTGCGGCACACCTTCGCCGTCAACATGCTCTCCATGCTGATCCGCGAGCAGATCGGATCCGTGTTCGATCCGCAGGACCAGCACGGCGCAGCCTATCGGCGGATTCTCGGCGATCCTCTGCAGAAGCTCCAGCACCTGCTGGGGCATGCGAGTATCACCAGCACCTACATCTATCTCGACAGCCTCGCCGAGGCGCAGGAGCTGGTCGAGGCCGCCGCGGATCGCTGGGCCGAAGACACGGCTGGCGGCGCGGCATGACCGCCGCGGCGGCTCCATCGGTGCGGCGGCCGGGTCGCCGCGCCCTCTTTCCCGAGGCGCTGCCCGATCCCGAGGGCGAGGCCGCCGCTGCGATCGCATCGCTGCGCTTTACCGTCACGCTGGCGGATCGCAGCAAGACGATCGACCTGACGATGCTCGCCGGCCGCAAGGCATTGGCGCGGACCTTTGCCGGCGCGCTCTGGCGCGCCTGCCAGGTCGGTGGTCCGGCCGGCTCGATCTCGACGGCCTACGCCTATGCCAATGCGCTCAAGACATTTTGGCGCTATCTCGATTCCGCCGGATCGCACGTCGCCCGTCTCTCCGACGTCAGTGCCGTCTGCATCGACGGCTTCGATTCCTGGATGGAGGGGAGCGGCCTGCATCCCAATCACCGCCTGCACCGCATGAGCAAGGTGCTCAACCTGCTGCGGCTTGCCGAGGCCGCGGAGCCCAGCCACCTGCCGCCCGATGCCTCACGCCGGCTGATGTACACGAGCGATCGGCCCGGCGTGCGCGCCAGGCCGCGCGATGCCTATGGCGATGATGTCGCCGCGGCATTGCGGAAGGCGGCGCGCACCGATCTCGCCGCCATCATCCGCCGCTTGGGCGAGGCCGATCGTATTCCGGCGGTCGAGGATTCCGATCGGAGCAAGGCGCTGGCAGCAACCCACAAACAGGTAATGGAAGTGATCGACGCGGAAGGCGTCATCGGGCACAGGCACCCTCTCTTCAAGCGACTCTACACGCTCCGCCGCGAGAGTGGCCTGCCGAACGATCGCCTGATCCACGATCTGCATGGCCGCCGGCATCTCATCGCCGCCGATCTCGTGCCGCTCATCGTGCTTATCTCGCTCGACACCGGCATGGAGATCGAAGCGATCAAGGGCTTGCGAGCGGACTGCCTGAAGAACCCGGCGGGCGGCTATGTCGAGATCGAGTATTGCAAGCGTCGGGCGCGCGGCGCCGAGTGGAAGCGGCTGCGTGTGCGCGACGGCGGTTCCTCGACGCCGGGCGGCTTGATCCGCAAGGCGCTGCAGTGGACCGGTCCGGCGAGAAGCCGGCTCGGCGCCGACACGCTCTGGGCGCACTGTGCCTGGGGCCGCCTGACCCCTCGGGTGCTCAGCATGAAGGAGCTCGCGGCTTCATGGACGCGCCGGCACGGCATCCTTGATGAGCGGGGCCAACGCCTTCGCCTCAATCTGACGCGCCTGCGCAAGACGCATAAGGCGGCATGGTACCGGCGCACGGGCGGCCAGCTCGACCGCTTCGCCGTCGGCCACACTGTCGCGGTCGCGGCCGACCACTACGCCGACATTCCCGCGCTTCGTCATCTGCACGAGGCGACAATTGCCGACGCCATGACCGATGCGCTCGACGCCGCGTTCCCCCCCTGTGTCCTGTCGTCGGAGGAGGAAGCGGCCGTCCAGACCGATCCCGACAAGGCGACCGGCCTTCCCGTTGTCGGCGCCGCCGCGGTCAAGGCGCTGTTCGGCGGCGAGCAGGACGTCTGGCTCGCCAGTTGCGGCGGCTTCTACAACAGCCCGTTCGGCTCGGAGGGAGAGGCCTGTCCGTCCCCCTTCTGGGGGTGTCTCGAATGCAGCAATGCCGTGGTCACCGCCCGCAAGGTGCCCGCGCTCCTGGCCTTCCTCAACTTCATCCGGGCGCAGCGGCAGGTGCTGAGCGAAGCCGACTGGATCGCCAAGTTCGGCCGGGTTCACGGACGCATCGCCGAACAGATTCTGCCCCGGTTCGCCGACGCCGAGATCGAGGAAGCCCGTCGGATTGGGTCATCGGACCCCGCGCTCCTCTACCTGCCGCCCGAAGCGAGAGCGCCATGATGCCGGCACCGATCAAGCTGCCGCAGCACGCGTCGCTGCCTTCGGCCATTTATGGCAACGACGAGCCCGTGCTTGCCGGCGTGGCGGTCAGGGACGATGCCGACCGCACGCGACTTCCGCGCTTCGGTGACGATCTTTGGGACCTGGGCGCCGCCATTTTCCGGGTGAACGCCCGCTACAGCAATTACCGGCTGAACCTCGCCCGCATCGCCGATCCCGTCACGCGGCGGCTGGCGAAGGAGTACGTGATCGCCCGCCTGCGCATCCATGTGCCGGGATATCGGGCGCCCTGCGGCGCGACCTCGGCGATCCGCCTGCTGCGCTACATCCAGCATTTCGCCGCGTTCCTCCGCGCAAGGACTGGCGCCGTCGATCTCAGCCGGATCGATCAGGCGCTGCTCGACGCCTATCTGGCGTATGCCCGTGACGGCGGACGGCGAACGCCTCACGAGACGGTGAAGTATGTCGAGGTGCCGATCGACCTGCATCACCTGGCGCCATGGCTAACCGGCGGCGGCATCGGTTTCCTGCCGTGGCGTGGACGTGCGGCGCACCGCGTTGCCGGCCGGCCGCCAGCGCCCGCCGAGAACGCCACGCCGCGCATTCCCGAGCCGGTCATCGGCGCCATGCTGCGCTGGGCGCTCAAGTATGTCGAGGTCTATGCGCCCGATATCCTCGCGGCGCGGGCCGAGCTTGACGCTCTCGAAGCCCGCTGCGCCCGATTGATGGCGCGGGACGCGCGGGCCGGACGGGCCGTGGCCAAGAACTATCGCGCCCGCGTGGCCAAGTGGCTCGACGTGCGCCGGGCCATGGGCCGAGGCGTGCCGATCTGGGAGCACGCGCCCAATGTGGCCCGCCGCATCGACCCGCTCACCGGCGAAGAGACCCCGCCCTACAATCTCCATCTGATGCGCCTTCACGCCGGCGCTCCGCAGAGCGGCCGCATCAGCCAGTCCGAGCCGACTGCACGACTGATCGAGAAGGCAGCCGCCGAGCTCGGAACCGAGATCGGCGGGCTCGATACGCCGATCTCGATCGATCCGGACACCGGACTGCCATGGCGCGAGCGCTTCGACGGCCTCAGCCTCGCCCGCGAAGAACGGATGTTGCAGGGCGCCTGCTATCTCGTCTGCGCCTACCTCACCGGCATGCGCGACAGCGAGGTGCAGGCGATGCAGCCGGGTTGCGTGTCGCCGGTGCGCAGCGCCGACGGCCTGGTCGAGCGGTACCGGCTGCGCAGCACGGTGTACAAGCGCCATGGCGCGCGCGGCGTCACGGCCGACTGGATCACGATCGAGCCCGTCGCTCGCGCCGTCGCGGTGATGGAGGTTCTCTCGGCACGCAATCGCCGAGAGAAGGAACTGTCATCCTTGTGGGTGGCGCTGAAGGACTGGCCCTGGAGCAACGATCATCTCGGGATGGGTGCAACGCCGACACTCAACCTTTTCCGCGAGGGCCTCGACACGCGCTCGGAGGCCGCGCCGGCGATTCCGCGCATCGGCGACGAGCCTTGGAAGTTTACGACCCGGCAGCTCCGACGCACGATCGCCTGGTACATCGCCAACCGGCCGTTCGGCACGGTCGCCGGCAAGATCCAGTACAAGCACGCCTCGGTCGCCATGTTCGAAGGCTATGCCGGATCGGCGCAGGCCGACTTCCGCTTGGCGATCGAGCGCGAACGTGCACTCGGCCAGCTCGACGACATTGTCGCCCATTACGAGGCCTATCTTCGCCGTGAAGGCCCGGCGGGACCGGGTGCTGCGCGACTGCGACGCGAGTTCGGCCGCGTGCAGGAGGAACTTGGCGATCTTCCCGGCCGGATCTTGGACCGCAAGCGGCTGCGCACCATGGTTGCCCATCTCGGGCGGACCCTGCATGTCGGTTTCCTCAACGACTGCCTGTTCGATGCAGCGACCGCGCTCTGCCTCACCGGCGCGCCAGATGCCGAGCGGACGGCGCCGGCCCTATCGCGCTGCAGCCCCGACCGGTGCCCGAACGCCTGCCTGACCGCCCGGCACCGCGAACCGTGGCAGGCCTCGATCGTCGAGGGCGAAGCGCTTCTGGCCGACCGGCGTCTATCGCCGCTGCAGCGCACGGCGATCCTGCGGGACAACGAGCGCAAGTGCCGGCTGATCGCGCCTCTCATGGACGGTGACGCATGACCGCGCTCGGGCCGAAGAGCCAAGCGGCGCTAAGGGCTGCCATGAAGCGGTTGCTCGACGGCCGCCCTGAACGCACCGACGGGGCGCTGACCGTCGCCAACCTGGCGCGCGAGGCCGGCGTCAGCCGAGCGACGGCGAACCGGGCCGGCGATCTTCTCGCCGAGCTCCGCGCGGCCGAAGCCCGCCTGCGGCGATCGTCGCCCAGGGCCCTCAAGGAACGCATCCATGCTCTGGAAGCGGAACTACGCGCCGTGCGTGGTGCCGAGATGGCGGAGCTGCGGGCGCTCACCCGGACGCTCGCGCAGCACATCCAGATGCTGACGTTGCAGCTCGCCGAGCGAGATGCCGTCATCGAAGGTCTGCGAGCGGAGCTGTCTCGATCCGTGGACGCCAGGGTCGTCCCGTTGCGGCGTCCGCCTCTGGACGGCACCGGCTGACAGCCGCGCTTCATCCTGACCGGTCCAGGCGCCGCTCGCCGGTCATGGCTGCCTCCCGTGCTCGCCCGTCGAGGCAGGGCTCGGGTTGTGGCAGACGCTGCCGGCCCATCAACCCTGTTCCGCACCAGCACCGAGAACAGGGTGTGACGGCCCGGCTTCCCGCGTCTGCCCCTGCCGCCTCGCCCTCGACGGAGAGGGCGAACACAGGAGGCAGCCATGACCACCGATCGCACACCCCAGCCCCGGAACGACATCTACGAGCGTGTCACCAGCCAGATCATCGCCGCCATCGAGGCCGGCGCCGACCAGTACCGGATGCCCTGGCACCACGACGGATCGGCCATCACTACGCCCGTCAACGTCGCCTCGCGCAAGGCCTATCGTGGCGTCAACGTCATCGCACTCTGGGCCGCCGCGCACGCCGCCGGCTTTCCCGCCGGCATCTGGGGCACCTATCGCCAGTGGCAGGCGCTCGGCGCCCAGGTCCGCAAGGGCGAGCGCGGGCACCTCGTCGTGTTCTGGAAGACCGTCGATCGCCACGGCAAGGCAGACGTACAGGACGGCGACGAGGATCGCGACGAGCCCGCCCGGCGCATGTTCGCCCGCGGCTACACGGTCTTCAACTGCGCGCAGGTCGACGGCTACACGCCGCCCGAGATACCGGTGCTACCCGAGGCCGAGCGCATCGAGCGGGCCGAACGGTTCTGCGCAGCGCTCGGCATCGACATCCGCCACGGCGGATCGCAGGCCTGTTACCGCCCATCCACCGACCACGTGCAGATGCCCGACTTCGCCTGCTTCCGCGATGCCGCAGCCTATTACGCCGTGCTGCTCCACGAATGCGGGCACGCCTCCGGCGCCAGGCATCGCCTCGACCGTGATCTCTCCGGACGGTTCGGCTCGGCCGCCTATGCTATGGAGGAATGCACGGTCGAGCTCCTGAGCGCCATGATCTGCGCCGACCTCCATCTCAGCGTCGAGCCGCGGCCCGACCACGCCAGCTATATCGCCTCCTGGCTCGAGGTGCTTCGCTCCGACAAGCGCGCGATCTTCACCGCCGCAGCCAAGGCGCAGCAGATCGCCGACTGGCTGCACGCCCAGCAGGGCAACGCTTGCCGGAACGACGTCAGGGGCGCCGCATAGGCGCTCCTCGACCCGATCAGTTGACAGTTCGCTCCCGGAACAGCGCCTCAATCAGCGGACATTCCGGCCGCGTGCCGTCGGCGCATTGCGCGACGACGTCCTTGAGCACCCGCTCCATGCGCTTCAGGTCAGCGATCTTCGCCCGCACATCGTCGAGATGCGCGGCGGCGACCGCGCTTGCCTCGGCGCAGGGCTGGTCGCGTTCGTCGACCAGGCGCAACAGCTCGCGGATTTCGTCGAGTGAGAAGCCGAGCTCGCGTGCCCGCAGCACAAAGCGAAGGCGCCGCTCGTGCGTCGTGTCGTAGCTGCGGTAGCCGGCCGCCGTGCGCGGTGGCTCGGGCAGGAGCCCGACCTTCTCGTAGTAGCGCACAGTCTCCAGATTGCTGCCCGTCCGCCGGGCGAGCTCAGCCCGCTGCAGGCCCTTCACGCCAGCGTGATCGCGCATCGCAAAAATCCCTCTTGACCCTGTAGTTGCTACAGACCGCATGGTACTGCGCAATGAGGATTTCGGCAAGGAAAGCGAGATCGGACATGGATATATCGCGACCCAGCACGGCGGGCATGACGTCCGCCACGACCGACGTGCTCGCGTCGGACCGAGCCGAAGTCGGACGGCAGCGCCTGGTCGCCGTCGGGGGCATTCTCGGCGCGCTTGCCGCCTCCTCGTGCTGCATCGTCCCGCTCATCCTGTTTAGCCTAGGCATTGGTGGCGCCTGGATCGGCAATCTGACGGCGCTCGCGCCCTACAAGCCGCTCTTCGTCGCCGGGACGACGGGCGTTCTCGGCTACGGCTTCTATCTCGTCTACTGGAAGCCGAGGCGGGCCTGCGCCGAGGATGCTGCCTGCGCGCGCCCGATCCCCAGCCGCATTGTCCAGATCGCGCTCTGGTTTGCGACGGTGCTCGTCGCGGCCGCCTTCGCATTCGACTACGTCGCCCCGCTGCTGCTTTCCGCCTGACACCAAGAGGAGACCCGTCCCATGAAGAAGAGTTTGAGTGCTCTTGCTTTGATCATGTCGGTGATGACCGCGCCTGCCGTGTTCGCTACCGAACGCACAGTCACCTTCGCCATCGACAACATGACCTGCGCCTCCTGCCCCTACATCGTGAAGACCTCGATGGCGGCGGTCCCCGGGGTCTCGACGGTGGCCGTCTCGTTCGAAGCCAAGACCGCGACCGTGACCTTCGACGACGCGCAGACGACCCCGGATGCCATCGCGGCCGCCAGCATGAATGCCGGCTATCCGGCCCGCCCGACGCAGGAGCAAGGCAGTTGACATGCATGACCGCGCCCTGATCCGCACCGGCGCCGCAGGCGCCATTGTCGTTGCGATCTGCTGCGCGGCGCCACTCCTTGCCGTGCCCCCGCCGCTGGCCGGCCTCGGCGCGTGGTTGACGGGTTCGGGTCTGGTCGTGCTTTCCCTGATCGCCGCGGGCCTCGGGCTTGTCGCCTGCGGCATCCATCATCGCCGTGCAAAGGTCGTCTGTTCCAACACGAAGATTCTGAATGAAGGCCTGAAGCCATGAACGATTGCTGCACATCCTCCGCGTCCCGCGACAAGGCGACGGTTTCTACATCCGCAACGGTGCCGAGCTTGGCCGTGCGGCCGGGTGTGACGTTTCCGGACTGGTCGGTGGTTTCGTCACCCGTGGTGAAGGAGGCCCTGCTGGCCATGGTCGGCTCCGACCATGTGCTCAACCGCTGGAGCGGCTACGAGGCGGCCACGGATCGCGTGCGCGTTGCGTTGCTACAGCTCTACGCCGAACACGGGCGAGCCCCGACCCCAAGCGCGCTTGCCAAGCGTGCGGGGCTGAGCGAGGAAGCCGTCCGTGCGCTGCTCGAAGAGCTCCGCCGTCGCGACCTCGTCGTACTCGATGGCGACATGATTGTCGGCGCGTATCCCTTCACCGACCGCGACACCGGCCACCGGGTCACACTGGACGGACGCACTCTTACTGCGATGTGCGCGGTCGACGCGCTCGGCATCGGCGCTATGACCGACCAAGACATCTCGATCGTCTCGCGCTGCCGCCACTGCGGCGCGCCGGTCCGGATCACCACGCAGGAACGGGGCCGGGCTCTGGCCGACGTTGAGCCGACGACGGCCGTCGTATGGCTCAGCGTCCATTACGAAGGCGGATGCGCTGCGAACTCGCTGTGCACTGCAACATCCTTCTTCTGTTCCGACGATCACCTCGCCGCGTGGCGCCGGCAGCGTCCTGCAGACGAGCCGGGATTCCGGCTGTCGATCGAGGAAGCTCTCGAAGCAGGTCGGGCGATCTTCGGGCCCAGCCTTGCCGGAATCGGCACAATCGCCGGCCACGGCAACAACGCGGCCGAGACACAAGGTGAGCCTCAATCGTCGGGCGATACGGCATCGCCGGACAGGCCCGTGACGCATCGGCGCCTTGGCACGAATGGCCGCAACAATGGTTCCTACGACCTTGCCATCATCGGCGCCGGCTCGGCCGGCTTCTCGGCCGCGATCACGGCAGCCGATCAGGGCGCCCAGGTGGCCCTCATCGGCAGCGGCACCATCGGCGGCACCTGCGTCAATATCGGTTGCGTGCCGTCGAAGACGCTGATCCGCGCCGCCGAGACGCTCCACAATGCCCGAGCCGCGGCACGTTTCGCCGGCATCACGGCCGAGGCCGAACTGACCGACTGGGGCGGAACCGTCCGTCAGAAGGACGCGCTGGTTTCGGAGCTACGTCAGGCCAAGTACGCCGACCTGCTCCCGGCTTACAACGGCATCGCCTATCGCGAAGGGCCGGCGCGCATCGTGGACGGCGGCGTCCAGGTGGACGGCACGCTTGTCTCAGCCGGCAAGATCATCATCGCGACCGGCGCGCGACCGGCCGTCCCTGTCATCCCCGGCATCGAGACCGTGCCATACCTGACGAGCACGACGGCGCTTGATCTCGAGGCGCTGCCCCGATCTCTGCTCGTGATCGGCGGCGGCTATATCGGGGCCGAACTCGCCCAGATGTTCGCCCGCGCCGGCGTCGAGGTGACGCTGGTGTGCCGCTCGCGTCTCCTTCCGGAGGCCGAACCCGAGACCGGCACGGCGCTGACGGGGTATTTCATGGACGAGAGCATCGCGGTGATTTCCGGCATCACGTACCGGACGATCCGCAAGACCGCGGCCGGTGTTGCACTCACTGTCCATCGCGACGGCAAGGACGTCACGATCGACGCCGATCAGGTGCTCGTGGCGACGGGCCGCGCGCCCAATATCGAAGGTCTCGGGCTCGCCGAGCATGGGATCGCTCTCTCGCCGAAGGGCGGCATCTTCGTCGATGACCGCATGCGCACGACAAGATCGGGCGTGTACGCTGCCGGCGACGTCACCGGTCACGATCAGTTCGTCTACATGGCCGCCTACGGTGCCAAGCTCGCGGCGAAGAACGCCCTCAACGGCGACAGCCTGCGCTACGACAACAGTGTCATGCCGGCCATCGTCTTCACCGATCCGCAGGTGGCGAGCGTCGGGCTGACAGAGGCGGCTGCGCGGACCGCCGGCCACGCCGTCCGTGTCTCCACGATCGGTCTCGACCAGGTGCCGCGCGCGATTGCCGCCCGAGACACACGCGGGCTCATCAAGCTCGTCGCCGACGCTGGCAGCGGCCGGCTGCTCGGGGCGCATATCCTCGCACCGGAGGGAGCCGACAGCATCCAGACGGCGGCCCTGGCAATCCGGCACGGCCTCACCGTCGACGACCTCGCGGATACGCTCTTTCCGTATCTCACCACCGTTGAGGGCCTGAAGCTCGCGGCTCTTGCCTTCGACAAGGACGTGGCGAAGCTCTCATGCTGCGCCGGCTGAGCCGTGAAGGCTCGGATGTCGAACGTGACAATGTTGGAGGAGATCTAGTGGCGAAGAGATATGACCTTGCGATCATCGGCACGGGAACGGCTGCGATCGTAACAGCACACAGGGTTCGTGCGGCTGGCTGGAGCGTCGCCGTCGCGGACTTCCGGCCCTTCGGGGGCACCTGCGCCTTGCGCGGTTGCGATCCGAAGAAGATGATGGTCGGCGGCGCCGAGGCGGCTGATCACGCCTGGCGCATGAGCGGACGTGGAATCGAAGGGGACGCGACGCTCGATTGGACGGGACTGATGGCCTTCAAGCGCAGCTTCACCGATCCGGTACCGCAGAAGCGTGAGAAAGCCTTTGCCGACAAAGGGATTCACGCCTTCCACGGTCACGTTCGCTTTATCGGCCCGAATGCGCTCGAGTTCGGAGGAGAGAGGATCGAGGCGGACCGTATCGTGATCGCCGCCGGCGCCGAGGCCGTGCCGCTCGGCATTCCGGGCGAGCAGCACCTGATCACCAATGAAGGCTTCCTGGAACTGGAGAGCCTGCCTGAACGCATCGTCCTTGTCGGCGGCGGTTATATCGCGGCCGAGTTTTCGCACATCGCGGCGCGCGCCGGAGCACAGGTCACAATTCTTCAGCACGGGAAGCGAATGCTCAAGCAATTCGACCCCGATCTCGTCGGCTGGCTGATGGACAAGTTCAGCGAGCGCGGCATCAATGTCCGCACACAGGCAGGGGTGACCGCCATTGAGAAGGTATCAGACGGCTATCGCGTCCGGGCGGACTGTCCTGACGGCGAACTCGATATGGACGCAGATCTGGTCGTCCATGCCGCGGGTCGGGCGCCGGCGCTCGCGACGCTCGATCTCGATGCCGGGAGCGTAAAGCACCATAACGGGCGGCTGGCGTTGAACGGATTTTTGCAAAGCGTCTCCAACCCCGCGGTCTACGCAGCAGGTGATGCCGCCGGCCTAGGACCGCCGCTCACTCCGGTATCAAGCCATGACGCGAAGGTAGTCTCGGCGAACCTGCTCAACGGCAACACGGTCAGGCCTGAATACACAGGCGTTCCGAGTGTCGCCTTCACCATCCCGCCGATCGCAGCCGTCGGCATGAGCGAAGCCAAGGCGCGTGAGAAAGGCCTGAACGTTCGCGTAAAGACCGAGCGCGTGGACGGCTGGTTCACCGCACGCCAGCAGGCCGAGACGGTGTATGGCTTCAAAACGTTGGTCGACGCGGACACTGACCGCATCCTCGGCGCCCATCTTGTCGGTCCGCACGCTGACGAAGTGATCAACATCTTTGCACTGGCGATCAGGCAAGGGCTGACGGCAGAGCAGTTGAAGACCACCATGTTCGCATATCCCAGCGGCGCGTCAGATATCGGCGAGATGCTTTGAGCGTAAGTGAGGTGGTCGACCGGTACGGCCGCGGAGCAGTCTGCACGAAAGAAATCCCTTCACCAGTCGCATTCGGTTCGCTGAGCAGTCGTAAAAACCACGAACCGCAATGCGAAGAGCAGCCCTCCAGATACTCCCGAGTGTCTCACCCGTTCTAAAACCGCGCAACGCCGCCAGATCGGCTGGTTTCGGCTGATGAAAGTCCGCTGAGACAGCTTGACTGTTCAGATAAGTCGCCGAGATCACGGCCGCCTTTTGCTGCGCCTCCCTCGGCATCGTGCCGACCGTGCGCCACGCGGACTACATCGGCTCCTGGCTGGAGGTACTGCGCGAGGACAACCGCGCTATCGTCCGCGCCGCCTCGCAGGCCAGCAAGGCCGCCGACTGGCTGCTCGGCTTCCTGCCGGACACCGGCGAGGGCACTGACGCCAGCGAACCCGGCGCGGACGAGATCGACAGGAGAGCGGCATGATCCTCCTGACCGACGAGCTGCGCGCGCAGCTTCTGGCCAATGGCCAGGAACGCGAGGTCGACCATGTGCCGGTGGTGAAGTTCTTCAACCCGCTCGGCGCGGGCGTCTGGCTGGCCACCGAACTGGACGCCGATGGCGACACGCTGTTCGGCCTGGCCGATCTCGGCGTACCGGAACTGGGCTATTTCTCGCTGGAGGAGCTGGAGGAGATGGTCTCGGTGCGCCTGCCGTTCGGGCTCGGCATCGAGCGCGACATCTTCTTTACCGGCGATTTCCCGCTCTCGGCCTGGGCCGAAGCCGCGCGGGAGGCCGGCAGCATCCGCCGGGCCGAACTGATCATCCGCACGGCAAGGCAGTCGCGATGTGAGGGCGTGTGATGCGCTTCCGCCGCTGGCACAGGCCCGAGCCCTACCGGGAAACGTCGCGCAAAGCCGACTGAGAAGGGCCGGATTTCCGGTTGCACGGCTTTCCGGTTCTCTGGTGCGATGGCGCTGCCCTCCTAGAGTGAGAGGGCGGCGCTTCGCTTCGTGACGGGTTGGAGGTCGAGAGAGAGGCTCCCGGCCGCCCGTCGCGGAGAAACCATCATGGCAAAAGCTGCCAAGAAGAAGCCCGCTGTCCCGATGATCGTCTTTTCGCGGGCGCGGGACATACCGTTCAACCGGATCAGGCTGTCGGACAGCAATGTCCGCGAGATCGACGTCGAGGCCGGTCTGGACGAACTCACCCATGACATCGACCGGCGCGAGGATCTCGTGCAGGGCCTCAATGTCCGCGCCATCCTCGACGAGGACGGCAACGAGTCCGGCGATTTCGAGACCCCGGCCGGCGGCCGCCACTACAGGTCCATCGCGCGCCTCGTGGAAGCCGGTCGCTTCCCGGCCGAAGGGCTCGTGCCTTGCATCGTCAAGAAGGCCGACGCCAAGACCTCGGCCGTCGACGACTCGCTGGCCGAGAACCTGCTGCGCCTCGCCCTGCATCCGCTCGACCAGTTCAAGGCGTTCAAGCGGATG
>JACZKY010037275.1_pt1 | contig 21297 bp, 19 predicted proteins | sample 8237611 | NCBI WGS metagenome assembly JACZKY01 (sample SAMN16148055, study PRJNA663545) | marine sediment metagenome | biome: sediments and biomass from bioreactor inoculated with such sediments; feature: coastal sediments; material: methane- and iron-fed bioreactor; isolation source: Bothnian...
GGGCTCGCGGTGGTCTTCAAGATGGAGAGCCACAACCACCCGTCCTTCATCGAGCCGTACCAGGGCGCGGCAACGGGCGTCGGGGGGATCCTGCGGGACGTGTTCACCATGGGGGCCCGGCCCATCGCGTCGCTGAACTCCCTCCGCTTCGGCCGTCCCGACCACCCGCGGACGCGGTACCTGGTCTCCGGCGTGGTGGCGGGGATCGCCGGATACGGCAACTGCATCGGGGTCCCCACCGTGGGCGGGGAGGTCTCCTTCGACGAGTGCTACGACGGGAACATCCTCGTGAACGCCTTCACCCTCGGCGTGGTGCGACACGAACGGATCTGGCGCGGCACCGCGGCGGGCGTGGGCAACCCCGTCGTCTACGTCGGGTCGAAGACGGGGCGCGACGGCATCCACGGGGCGACGATGGCTTCCGGGGAGTTCGACGAGAAGTCCGAGGAGAAGCGGCCCACCGTCCAGGTGGGGGACCCGTTCACGGAGAAGCTGCTCCTGGAGGCGTGCCTCGAGCTCATGCGCACCGACGCGATCGTCGGAATCCAGGACATGGGCGCGGCGGGGCTCACTTCCTCCTCCTTCGAGATGGCTTCCCGCGCGGGAACCGGGTTCGTCATGGACCTCGACCGCGTGCCGCAGCGCGAGGAGGGGATGACCCCGTACGAGTTGATGCTCTCGGAGTCCCAGGAGCGGATGCTCATCGTGGCGAAGAAGGGGCGGGAGGACGAGGTCCGGGCGATTTTCGAGAAGTGGGACCTCGACGTCTCGGTGATCGGCGAGGTGACCGGGGACGGGATCGGCCGGGTGCGGTGGCGCGGGAAGGCGGTGGCGGAGATCCCCATCGCCGCGCTGACCGACCAGGCGCCCGTCTACGACCGCCCGGCGGAGCGGCCGGAGGGGCAGGACGCCCTCCAGAGGCTCGATCCGGCGGGGCTGTCGATGCCTTCGGACCTCGGGGAGACGTGGATCCGCCTCATGGCCTGTCCCGAGATGGCCGACAAGAAGTGGGTCTACCGGCAATACGACCACATGATCCGCACGAACACGCTGGTCCTCCCCGGCTCGGACGCGGCGGTGCTGCGCGTCAAGGGGACGGGGAAGGGGATCGCCCTGTCCGTGGATTGCAACGGCCGGTACTGCTTCCTGGACCCCTTTGTCGGCGGGATGATCGCCGTGTGCGAGGGGGCCCGGAACGTGGCGTGTTCCGGCGCGGAGCCGATCGGGCTGTCGGATTGCCTGAACTTCGGCAACCCCGAAAAGCCCGAGGTCATGTGGCAGTTCCGTTCCGCGATCGAGGGGATGGCGAAGGCGTGCGAGGCCCTCGGCGTCCCCGTGGTCTCCGGGAACGTCTCCTTCTACAACGAAACGACGGGAAAGGGGATCCACCCCACGCCCGCCGTGGCGATGGTCGGGCTGCTCAAGGACGCGTCGAAGCGGCGGGTCCAGGGATTTTCCGGCGAGGGCGACCTCGTTCTGCTCGCGGGGGTGGACCGCCTCGGCAACCACCTCGGCGGCTCCCTCTATCTCAAGGAGATCCACGGGAAGGTGGCCGGGACCCCCCCTCCGGTCGACCTCGCCCACGAGAAGCGGCTCCAGGAGTTCCTGCGGGAAGCCGCCGGCGCGGACCTCGTCGCCTCCGCGCACGACCTCGCGGAGGGGGGCTTCGCCTGCGCCCTCGCGGAGTCGTGCATCTCGGGGCCGGGAGGGGCGATCGGGGCGCGGGTCCTCAACCCGTTTCCGGAGACGACCCGGCCGGATTTCGCCATGTTCGCGGAGTGTCAGGGGGCCGTCCTTCTCTCGTGCCCGCCGGCGAAACGGGACGCCCTCCTCGAACTGGCCCGCCGGTTCCGTATTACAATGAAGGAACTGGGCGTGGTCGGCGGGGAGATGATCGACATCGAGGGGCTGGCGAGGGTCGGCGCCGCGGAGCTTCGGACGGCGTGGAGCGGGGGATTCGCCGCGGCTTTGGGCCTGGAAGGGTAGGGGATCGGGCATGTCCGGCTGGCACGAGGAGTGCGGCGTCTTCGGGATCCACGGGCATCCCGAGGCGGCCAACATGGCGTACCTCGGGCTCTACGCGCTGCAGCACCGGGGGCAGGAAAGCGCGGGGATCGCCAGCTCCGACGGCGAGGGGATCATCTTCCACAAGGAGATGGGCCTGGTCGCGGACATCTTCTCCGAGGAGATCCTCTCCCGGCTCCCCGGGCACATGGCGATCGGGCACGTCCGGTACTCCACGACGGGCAGCTCGGAGCTGAAAAACGCCCAGCCGGTGGTGGTCGACTTCGAATCCGGCTCCATCGCCGTGGCCCACAACGGCAACCTCGTCAACGCCCACGAGATCAAGCGGGAGCTCGAGGTCTCCGGCTCCATCTTCCAGTCCTCGATGGACACCGAGGTCATCGTCCACCTCATCGCCCGCTCCAGGAAGGAGCGGATCGAGGACCGCATCGTCGACGCGCTGAACCAGGTCCGCGGCGCGTACTCCCTCCTCTTCATGACCCGGGACAAGCTGATCGGGGTGCGCGACCCCCACGGGATCCGCCCCCTCGTCCTCGGAGCGCTGAAGGGGGACGGGGGAACGGTCCTCTGCTCCGAGTCGTGCGCGCTCGACCTGATCGAGGCGCAGTACCTGCGCGAGGTGAAGCCGGGCGAGATGGTCGTGGTGGACGCGCGGGGGACGCACTCTTACCAGCCGTTCCTCCCGGCCGTGGAACGGTTCTGCATCTTCGAGCACGTCTACTTCGCCCGCCCCGATTCGCTCATGGGCGGAACCAGCATCTACGAGGTTCGCAAGGCGCTCGGCCGGCAGCTGGCGAAGGAGTGCCCCGCCGTCGCCGACGTCGTCATCCCCGTCCCCGACTCGGGCGTCCCGGCGGCGCTGGGATACTCCGAGGCGTCGGGGATCCCCTTCGAGATGGGCCTCATCCGGAACCACTACGTGGGCCGAACCTTCATCGAGCCGCAGCAGTCGATCCGCCACTTCGGCGTGAAGATCAAGCTGAACCCCGTGCGCGGAGTGGTCTCGGGGAAACGGGTCGTGGTGGTGGACGACTCCATCGTGCGGGGGACGACCGGGCGCAAGATCATCAAGATGATCCGGGCGGCGGGAGCGAAGGAGATTCACCTCCGCATCAGCTCCCCCCCGACGTGCTACCCGTGCTTCTACGGGATCGACACCCCGCTGCGGCGGGACCTGATCGCCGCGACCCACACGAGGGAGGAGATCAACACCTACCTCACCTCCGACAGCATCGACTACCTCTCCATGGAGGGGCTCCACGCCTGCGTCCCGAACGGGAATACGACGTACTGCGACGCCTGCTTCTCGGGGAACTACTCGGTCCCTCTCGAGATCGAGGAGACCGGGGAGCAGCTGCCGCTGTTCCGCGGTTCGGTCCGCGTATGACGGACCGTTTCGCCGCCGAATCCATCCTACGGGGGAAACGATGACGAACCTGACGCAGGGAGCCGCCGAGTTCCCGCCGGAGAGGATCGCCGACCGGCGGCGGCTACTGGGCCTCCTGAAGGAGAAGAGCTACGAGCGCCGCAAGGTCGTCCTCTCCTCGGGCCGGGAATCCGACTTCTACATCGACTGCAAGCAGACCACCCTCGACGCGGAAGGTGCCGTCCTCACGGGGCGGCTCTTCTGCGCCATGCTCGAGCGGGGGGAGCGCCCGGAAGCGGTGGGGGGGATCACGCTCGGGGCGGACCCGATCGTGACCGCCGTCTCGCTCACCAGCGCGCTGCGGGGGTGGCCGGTCCCGGCGTTCATCATCCGCAAGGAGCCAAAGAAGCACGGCACGGCGCAATGGATCGAGGGGGCGGGGAATCTCCGCCACGGGATGCGCGTCGCGATCATCGAGGACGTGGTGACCACCGGGGCTTCGACGATGCGGGCGATCGAGCGCGCCGTCGGGTACGGACTCGTCGTGGCGCGGGTACTTTGCCTGGTCGACCGGAACGAGGGGGGTTCGGATGCGGTGGCGTCCGCGGGGTACCGTGTCGAGCCGATGTTCCTGCGGGAGGACCTGGAACATGCCTGACGCCCTGCGTCGCGGGGCGCGGGCGCTCGCCTTCCTCGCGCTGGCGGCCGTCGCGGCCGGCTGCGGCCCGCGGACGGTCGCGCTCTACGAGAAGGTGATGGGGTCGCCCTCCTACGGGAAGGTGACGGAATCGGCGACGCGGACCCGGGAGGTCCACGACGGGTTGGACACCCGGTTCATCCTGTCCGCCACCTGGCTCTCCGACCGGTGGATCGCCGCCTTCGCGGAGGAGTACTCCAACATCTACTACCTCGACGCGGCGCGGAGGGATGAGGTGATCTCCCGCTGGCGCGAGGAGTCGGAAAAGCACGTCCGCTTCTTCGTGGCCCTGTACGTCCCGGAGGAGAGGGGGAACGACCTGGAGAAACCCGGGACGCTCTGGAGCCTTCGGCTGGTCCGGGCGGACGAGGCGGATTTCGAACCCGTCTACATCCGCAAGGCGTCCCTGCGCCCGGAGGAGATCGCCCGCTTCTTCCCGTACTCCGGGACGTGGTTCCGGGCGTACGAGGTGGCGTTCCCCCGCGAGGCGGTCGAACCGGTGGAGACCCCGAGGGCGGGTTCTCCCCGTCTGAAGCTGGTCCTGTCGGGCGTGGAAGGGCGCGCCGTCCTCGCCTGGCAGTAGGCCCGCCGGCCGGCTAAAACCGGGTGCGGCGGACCAGCGTGTCCTTGCGGCCGTGCTCGTCGTCCAGGTACGGGTAGTCGATCGTCGTGTGGAGTCCCCGGCTCTCCTTCCGCTGCATGGCGCACCGGACGATCAGTTCCGCCACCGTGCAGATGTTGCGCAGTTCGAGAAGGTCGCCCGTCACCTTGAAATTCCAGTAATACTCGGAGATCTCCCGCTTCAGCAGCTCGATCCGGTCGAGTGCCCGCGACAGCCGCTTGTCCGAGCGGACGATCCCGACGTAGTTCCACATCGTCCGGCGGAGCTCGTCCCAGTTGTGCGAGACCACGACCGCCTCGTCCGGCTCCTGGGCCTTTCCCGGGTCCCACTTCGGTATGTCGATACGGGGTCTCGGCTTGCGGATGTACGCGGTGGAGGCGCGCTCGACGGCGCGGTGGGAAAAAACCAACGCCTCGATCAGGGAGTTGGAGGCGAGCCGGTTCGCGCCGTGGAGACCCGTGCCCGCGCATTCCCCGAGGGCGAAGAGCCGCTGGATGTCGGTCTCGCCATGGAGGTTCGTTCGCACGCCGCCGCACTGGTAGTGCGCCGCGGGGACGACCGGCAGCGGCTCTTTCGTCATGTCGATGCCGAACGAAAGGCACGTGTCGTGGATATTCGGGAAGTGCTTCCTGATGAACGCGGGACCCTTGAACCGGATGTCGAGATAGACGCAATCCTCCCCGGTGCGCTTCAGCTCCGAGTCGATCGCCCGCGCGACGATATCCCTCGGCGCGAGCTCCTTCATCGGGTGGACGCCCTCCATGAACCGCTTCCCGGCGCGGTTGCAGAGGACCGCGCCCTCGCCGCGGACCGCCTCCGAGATGAGGAACGACTTGGCCCGCGGGTGGAAGAGGCAGGTGGGGTGGAACTGGACGAATTCCATGTTGGCGATCGTCGCCCCCGCGCGGTACGCCAGCGCGACCCCGTCCCCCGTCGCGACGTCGGGGTTGCTCGTGTACAGGTACACCTTTCCGGAACCGCCGGTGGCGAGGACGGTCACGTCCGCGACGAACGTGTGGATCGCCCCCGTCCTGCGGTCCAGCACGTAAGCGCCCAGCACCTCGTCGACGCCGGGGTGGTCGAAGGAGGAGAGCTTCCCTCGGGTGATGAGGTTGATCGCCGCGTGGTGCTCGAAGATCCGGATCCGGGGGTTCTCCCGCGCCCGGACGAGGAGCGCCCGCTCCACCTCCCGGCCCGTCAGGTCCTTCGCGTGGAAGATCCGCCGGCGGGAGTGGCCCCCCTCGCGGTGGAGGTCGAACTCCTTCCTGCCGGCCTGCCGGGTGAACTTCACCCCCCATTCGATCAGTTCCCGGATCCGCGCCGGGGCGTCCCGCACCACCAGGTCGACCGTGTCGGGGTGGCATAGTCCGGCCCCCGCCCGATGGGTGTCCTCGATGTGGGACTCGAAGGTGTCCTCGCCGCTCCAGACGGTGGCGATCCCTCCCTGCGCATAGTTGGTGCTCGACTCGGACGCCTCGGTCTTGGTGATGATGGTGACCGGGCCCTTTTTGGCCGCCCGGAGCGCGAAACTCAATCCGGCGATTCCGCTGCCGATGACCAGGAATTTCGACACTTTTCCCATGACCCCATCCCCTCCATTCGGGCCCGCGCGGATTGACTTCGGCGGGGTCCTGTATCTAGAATGTTTGATTATGGTTCAAAAAAGGGTCGTTTTCATCCTTTCTTTCCTCCTCTGGCCGGCGCTTTCCGGCGCGGACATCTATCGTTACGTGGACGCGGAAGGGGTCATCCACTACTCGAACACCCAGCCGGACAGGAGGTTTTCCCTGTACCTGCGGGAAGGGCCGAAAGTCGCGCCCCGGAAGTCCGGGGCCGCTTCCGTCGACGCCAGCTGGATGAACGGGTACGTCGACCGGTTCTCCCGGGCGAACGACCTTCCCCCCGCCCTCGTCCACGCCATCATCAAGGCGGAATCGAACGGACAGCGCAAGGCCGTCTCCCGCAAGGGGGCCAAGGGCGTGATGCAGTTGATGCCGCTCACCTCGGAGCGCCTTCAGGTCGGCGATCCGTTCGACCCGATCGAGAACATCGAGGGCGGGATCAAGTACATCAAGGAGCTTCTCGTCGCCTTCGAAGGCGACCTCACCAACACCATCGCGGCCTACAACGCCGGCCCTGCGGCGGTGAGGAAGTACGGGGGCGTTCCCCCCTACCAGGAGACCCGCCAGTACGTTCGACGCGTGATGGACCTGTACCGGCAATACTCCGCAGCTAAATGACCGGTGATTTCCGGCTGAACCCGCCCAACATCCTGACGCTCCTGCGGATCCTCGCGATCCCGGTCGTGGTTCTGATCCTCCTCCCGCCCGCGGGAAGGGAGATCTCCTTCGTGCGTTCGGTGGCGGCGTTCTCCCTGTTCGTCGCCGCCACGATCACCGACCTCTTCGACGGGTACATCGCGCGGCGCTTCCACATGGTCACCTCCCTCGGGAAACTGCTGGATCCTCTGGCCGACAAGCTGCTCGTTTGCGCGGCGATGACGATGCTCATTCCGCCGGGCAGGGTCCCCGCGTGGATGGCGGTGATCGTCGTCGCGCGCGAGATCGGCGTCACGGCGCTGCGCGGGGTGGCTTCCTCGGAAGGGGTGATCATCGCCGCCTCGAAACTGGGGAAGGCGAAGACGTTGCTCCTGAATATCGGGGTGGCCGCCCTCATCCTTCATTATCCGATCCTCGGGATCCCCGTCCACGGGGTGGGCATGGTGTTCCTGGCCGCCGGGATCGTCCTCACCGCGTGGTCGGGGCTCGACTACTTCCTGCGATTCGTGGGGGAAACCTTCAAGAAGTAGCGTCCCGGCGGCTTTTCTTGACAATCCGTGCGGGGTTCGCCTAAAATCTTCACTCACCGTGCGGGCGTAACTCAGCGGTAGAGTGCGACCTTGCCAAGGTCGAAGTCGCGAGTTCAAATCTCGTCGCCCGCTCCACCGGATGCGAAAACCCCCGGAAGCTCGACGCTCCCGGGGGTTTTTCACATACGCTCCGTCTCCCGAAAGCGGAGGAACCGTTGACGGCGCTTTCCCGGGAAGGCCGGTCCGAGCGGGTCGGCTGGTACTTCTACGACTTCGCGAACTCGGCGTTCTCGACCACCGTGGTCACCGTCTTCATGGGGCCCTTCCTCACGGCGGCGGCGAGGACGGCGGCCGGTGCGGACGGCTTCATCCGCCCCTTCGGGATCAAGATCGCCGCCGGCGCCTTTTTTCCCTACGCCGTTTCGCTCTCCGTCTTCCTCCAGGTCCTGCTCCTCCCGATCCTCGGAGCGCTTTCCGACTACACGAGGCGCAAGAAGGAGCTGCTCCTTCTCTTCGCCTGGCTCGGGGCGGCGGCGACCATGTCGATGTACTTCGCCGGAGGCGGACGGTACCTCCTGGGAGGAGGGCTCTTCGTCCTGGCCAACGTGAGCTTCGGGGCGTCGGTCGTCTTCTACAACGCCATCCTCCCGGAGATCGCCCCTCCGGACCGGCGGGACTCGGTCTCGTCGATCGGGTGGGGCTTCGGGTACCTCGGAGGTGGCGTCCTGCTCGGCCTGAACCTGCTCCTCTTCTCGCGGGCCGGCGCCCTCGGGCTGACGCCGGGCGAGGCCGTCCGGATCAGCCTCGCCTCCGCGGGGGCCTGGTGGGCCCTCTTCAGCGTCGTCCCGATGGCGACCCTGCGGCGGCGCGAAACGCCTCGTCGCCCCCCCCGGGGCCGGAACTACCTCTCCGCCGGGTTCGGCCAGCTCGGCGAGACGCTCCGAAAGGCGCGCCGCTATCCCCAGGCCTGGCTGTTCCTCGTGGCGTGCCTCCTCTACAGCGACGGCATCCAGACCGTGATCGCCCTCGCAACCCAGTTCGGCCAGGAGGAGCTGGGGCTCCCCCTTTCCTCACTTACCACGGCAATCCTCATGGTCCAGTTCGTCGCCTTCTTCGGCGCCCACGCCTTCAACGGCCTCGCCAAGCGCATCACCGCCAAACGCGCGATCGCCTTGAGTCTTGTCCTGTGGACCGCGGTCGTCGTTTACGCATACGCTTTCCTGCGAACCGAGGGGGAATTCTTCGTCCTCTCGGCGGCGATCGCCGTCGTGCTCGGGGGGAGCCAGGCGCTGAGCCGTTCCGTCTACTCCCTCCTCATCCCGAAGGGGGAGGAGGCCGAATACTTCGGCCTCTACGAGGTCGGCGTCCACGGGACCTCCTGGCTCGGGCCGCTCCTCTTCGGACTCGCGCTCCAGTTCACGGGGAGCTACCGGGTCGCCATCCTGTCTCTCGTCGTCTTCTTCGTCGCCGGCCTGATCCTCCTGCTCCGTGTCGATGTGGAGAGGGGGACGCGCGAGGCACAAGGAGAACCGTGATCGCCCCTGGTGCCTGCACGGGTTCCCGCTCCGTCTCCCTTTCTCTCCTCGGGTGCTTCGGGGCGACGCACCGCTGCGGGCCTTCGCCGTTCAGCGCGCTCCGAGAGCCTTCGCCGTCTTGGCGATGTCCCTTGGCTGGACCCAGAGAATCGCCCCGTACCGGCGGCCCCCTGCGACGACCGCATTCATGGCGGTGATGTTGACTCCGGCCGCGCCGACCTTTTCCGCCGCCGCCGCCAGGGCGCCGGGGCGGTCCGATCCCTGGATCAGAAAGGCCGCTTTCCCTCTCCCCGGGGCGAGTCCCGCCTTCCGGAGCGCCTTCCGGAACGCGGCCCCGTCGTTCGGAACGAAATCGAGCTGTGCGCGGCCCGAGCGCGGGAACCCGGCGAAGACCAGAAGGTTCACGCGCCCCTCTTTCAGGGCCGAGAGATACTTCCCCGCCACCCCCGGCTTGTTCGGCACCATCACCTTGAAATACTCGACCTTGCGAATCGTGTCCGCCATGTGCCCCTCCTCCCGTTCCGTTTGTTCCTATGGTAAATGTTTTTGCATGCGCGCAGAAGGGGAGGGGCGATGATCAGACACGCCACCGGGATTTTCTACCACCCGTCGTTTTCACGCAGGAGCTACCTGACCGTCGGGGCCCGGCTGGCCGACTTTCCCCGGGCGCTGGAAAAGATCCTTCGGAGCGATTCCGTCCGGATCTACGAACCGGGGGCCGTCCCGCACGATCTGCTGTTGAAGGTCCACACCCCCGGCATGATCGAACGGGTCAAGGCGGACCCGCTCTGCTCGACCGCATGGCACTCCGCGGGGGGCGTCGTGCTGGCGGGGGAAAAGATCGCCGTTGGGGAAATCGGCAACGCCTTCGCCTTCATCGGCGCCGGCGGGCACCATTCCGGGAGGGAGTTTTTCGGGGGATACTGCTGCTTCAACGACGTGGCGCTCTGCATCGAACACCTCCGGGAGAAATACGGCATCCGGCGGTTCGCCATCCTGGACACCGATGCGCACCACGGCGACGGCACCCGGGACCTCTTTCAAGACGACCCCGAAGTCCTCCATGTCTGTGTCTGCGGAACGGATTTCGAATCCACGGACGGCACGAAAGTGGACGTGGCGTACCCGTCCAACCGGCGGATCCCGGAAGGCGGCCGGACCATGAACGATCTGTATCTGGATCTGGTGGAGCGCCAGTTCCCTCCCAGAGTCCGGCGGTTCCGACCCGATTTCCTCTTCTGGTATTTCGGCTTCGATACCCACGAGGGCGACTACGGAGACATCGGGCTCACGGGGCCCTGCTACTGGAACCTGGCGACGCGGATGCGGGATCTTGCGGAGGAGGTCTGCGGCGGGAAACTGGAGGTGGTGCTGGGAGGAGGCTCCCACGCGCATCTCGCCGCCCGCCTGATCCCGGGGGTCATCGGGCGATTGGCTGGGCTAGCTTCCTGACCCTGCGGATCGTTCGCTTCGATCCATGGCCCGGCGGGCCCGCACCCGGCCTTCAGAGGATATTCCCGTCCGTTTCGGAGCGGATCGCTTCCCCTGCCGCGTGGGCGATGTTGCGCAGGATCTTCCATTCGCTCCCGATCAGGTTCCGGGTCGAGATCCAGGGGCTGCCGTCGATTTCCCGCGGGGCACGCCGGCTGCCTGCCAGGGACTCGTAGAGCCCGAGCTGTTTCGCGGCGCTCCGCGACATGGAAAATTCGCGGGCTGTGACGTCCACCCGGACGGCCAGGCGCCGCCGTCCCCCGAGGTCGAGTCCGGCGACCCAGCCGAGGGCCTCCCGGAACGCCTCCGGATCGGGACGCGGGACGAGCCGCCCGTTCTCCCCGTCCCGCACCACCTCGCGCGCCCCCGGGGCATCGAGCGCCACCACCGGCACGCCGGCCGCCATCGCCTCCGCGAGCACCATTCCCTGCGTCTCCGTCAACGAGGCGAAGGCGAAGACATCCATCGCTTTATAGGCGGAAGCCAGCGCTTCCCCCTGCAGCACCCCGACGGCGTGGATCCGCCCCGACAGCCCGTGCCGGTCGAAGGTCGCGAGCACCTCCCCCCTGGACGGCCCCTCCCCGACCAGGAGGAAACGCCCCGCCGGGTTCCGCGCAAGGAAGCCCGCCACGGCCTCGGCGAGAAAACCCATGTTCTTCTCCGGGGCCAGCCGTCCCGCGTGGCCCACGACAAACGCGGACTCCGGGATTCCCGCCGCCCTCCGCCCGGCGGAGCCGTCGGCTCCCTCGAAGGCCTCCAGGTCCACGCCCGTGGGAATCACGGCGATGGGGACCGTAACGCCCCTGCGGACCAGTAGATCCCCCACCGTCTCGCTCGGGGCGATGACCGCGTCGCAGAGGTTGCAGTACCCGGTCGAGAGGTCGATCACGAACCGCTTCAATTTCGGGGAATCGCCGGGCACGTAGTGCGTGTACTTCTCGTACATCGTGTGGTGCGTGAACACGACGGGAACCTCTCGGGAGGCCGCGACCCGCAACGCCGTGTCGCCGAGGAGGAACGGATGGTGGGAGTGGACCACCTCCGGCCGGAAATCCTTCAGAACCGCGGACACCCTCCGGGTGACCGGGACGGGCACGGCGAAGTCGCTGCCGTTCCAGTGCTGGACCGCCGGGACGCGGACGACGTCGCACTCCTTCAGGGAAGCTCCTTCGAACTCCGGCGCCACGACGAGGACACGGTGTCCGCTCCCCCGGTAGGCATCCGTGAACCGCTGCACGCTGTTGGCCACCCCGCCCACGTGAGGAGTGAACGTGTTGGTGACCATCAGGATATTCACGGCGCGGCCTCCGGTTCGAGGAGCACGGACCCCTGCCCGGCCGGCACGTCGACCGCCGTGAACCCGGGGAGCCTCACCTCGACGCGGGGGGGCGCTCCCCTCCAGGACCCGCTCCATTGCACTTCCGCCCGGCGGCCCCGGCGCAGAATCTCCACGCGCACCGCGCCGAACGAGGTAGGCGCGGGACCGAGAGAGATCGGGCCTTCCGTTTCCAGCCACCCGGGAAGAACTCCCGACGCCAGGACCAGCCGCTCCCCCTCCTCCCGCACGAACATGTTCCGGATCATGAGGACCCATTCGGCGGAAGCCCAGGCGTGGTGCCCGTCGCCCATGCACCCCCCCCCGGTCCGCGGGTGGACGGCCTCCGGCCACTGTCCCGTAGGGGAAGCCAGGTGCGCCACGGTGCGGAGGAGCCCCTCGTACCGCCCGTCCCCGGCGCGGAGCAGGACCTGCGCGATGTGCAGGGTCAGGTACGGGTTCACCCCGGAGTGGATGATGTCCTGGTAGAACCCGCCGTTCACCAGGCATCGGGAGAGGAGAAATTCCGCGGTGTCGAGGAGCCGCTCGTCCCGCGGGGCGAAGATCTGCAGCGGATACCCGGCGGCCAGGGAACCCACGGCGCCGGAGTCCAGCCGCCTGTAGGGCGACGCGGGCATCCCGGGCCGGCCGAGCCGGACGGCGGCGCGGGCCAGGCTTTTCTCTACGGCTTCGCGGAACCGCTCCGCCTCTTCCCGGAACGCGGAAGGGTCCGATCCCCCGGCCGCCGGCGGAAGGAGCCGGTACGCGGCGTGAAGGCCCGCAATTCCCCAGAAATCGTCCCAGAAGTAGTAATCGTTGGGGCCCAGGTGCTCCGCGCTGAAGCCCGGGGGCAGGAGCCCGGCGTGGGGTTCTTCACTATCGGCCGGCAGGCGGTTTCGAAGGATCCATCGCGCGCCCCGGGCGATGGAGCGCCTCCATTCCGGTTTCGGCGGGCGGCCGGTGAGTTCGCAGTACCGACGCAGGATCCAAAGCGCTTCCCCGTTGGAGTCCCACTCCCCTTCCTGCGAGTGGTACAGGCCGGTCGGGGTCTGCCGGCGCGGGAACGTGTCCAGGACCCGCTCCACGCGATCCTCCAGCCCGAGGCACAGGAGGGCGTGAAGGATGAAGGCCGCGTCCCGGAACCAGAACCGCTTGTACGTGTAGGGGCCGGGGTAGACATCCCCCGGCGAGTGAAGGACCAGCGACCGGACGGCCGCATCGAACAGCGACTGGATCCGCTTCTCGGGAATCCGGAGGACCGTGGCCGCCGACAGGGCACGGTCCCAGCCCGGGGGCCGTCGGGAGGGGCCCGTGCCTCGGGCCTTCCTCTCCAGGGGAACCCGCACCACGGCCTGCCGCTCCCCTTCCCTGCCGATTTCGTACATCGCCGCCGCCGTGGCCATCCCCACCTTGCACCGCACGCCGTTGCGTCCGTCGTGATCGTGAAGACGGGACTGGACGTCCCCGGCGTGGTAATCAGAGAAGGCGTACCGTTCCGGCGCGGTGTCGAACTGCACGGCGTGGCGCCGGCCCACTCTCAAGCCGGGGCCCGGCCGGTCCGGATGGACCTCATCGACGAAGCTGACCCCTTCCGGGTTGTACGGGCGCAGGGCCACCACGAGCCACGCCTCCGATGCGCTTCTCGCCCGGAGCGAAAGAACGCACTCCGCCGAGCCGTCCCGTTCCTCCACGCTGGCCCGCGACAGAAGTTCCATGCCGTCGCAGGCGCTGCGGGTCACGACCGCGACGCCGCCTTCCATATCCAGGTGCTGGGTGGCGTCGGGAAGTTTGGAGGGGATGAGGCGGCGGCCGTCCCGGGCCACGATCCAGCCGTCCAGCGACCAGCCGTCCCAGAAAGGCGTCACCAGCCCCCTCGGATCCACGATGGGCAGACAGTCGCGGTCGGGCACCCCGATGGCGGTCCAGTTGCGATGGGTAAGGTTGACGTGCGTGATGGAGAAGGCCCGGGGAATGAACGCATCGTCCGCCGGGTCGTACTGCCGTTCCACCCAGAAGGGCCATATCCAGTCCAGGTTGTGCTGAATGGCGCCGGTGTTGAGGAGTCCCCGGGAGTGGAAGACGAGGCCGGCCCGGATCAGTTCGAGCGGGACCTTCCCCTCGAGCGGCTGGGCAAAGCTCTCCAGGCGCGAAAGCACCTTCACCGGGTCGATGAGCCCCCGGGCCCGCGCGGCGCGGCTGACCAGAAGCCGCCAGGGAAACCACCGAAACCACATGGCGCACCCCCGTTTCCAGTATATCGCAGCGGCAGGGAACGGCCCGGTGCTTTCACCGGATCCCGGGGGTTAAGGTTTTTTTGCCGGAAAGAAAACGGCCGGGAGGGGGGTTCCCCTCCCGGCCGCGACGAGCGTCAACGGTGGTTACGGTCTGCGGCTATGCCCGGTCAGGCCTTGCCGACGTTCGATGCCTGCGGACCCTTGGGCCCCTGGGTGATCTCGAACTGGACCTTGTCGCCCTCCGCAAGGCTTTTGAAGCCTTCCGCCCGGATCGCGCTGAAGTGAACGAACACATCAGGCCCCCCGTTGTCCTGGCTGATGAATCCGAACCCCTTCGCGTCGTTGAACCACTTCACGGTACCATTTTCCAAAACGGCCTCCAGAAAAACTGTTCTTGCTCAACCCAGGCGGAAAGGCCCAAATCGACCAGAACTGTCAATGTAACACATTTTCAGTCCATAGGGAAAGATTCCCTTCGCTTTTCCAAAGGGGCCCGGGGTTACTATATATGCACCAGGATTTTTCCTAAGGAGGTGCATCCATTGAACGGATTGTCTGTCTTTCTCCTTTCGGCCATGACTTTTTTTTGCCTGTCTCACCCGTTGCAGGCCTCCGGAACGACCTCCTTGAGCCCGAAGGAACGGCTGGGCAAGCACCTCTTTTTCGACGCAAGGCTGTCGGTCCCCGAGGGACAGTCCTGCGCGACCTGCCACGCCCCCGAGGTCGGGTTCACCGGACCCACCGGAGAGATCAACCAGGCCGGGGCGGTCTACGAGGGGGCGATCAAAGACCGGTTCGGCAACCGGAAACCGCCCACGTCGTCCTACGGCGGCGACAGCCCCATCCTCCATTTCGACCGGAAGGAGAACGTCTGGGTGGGCGGGATGTTCTGGGACGGCAGGGCGACCGGAAAACGGCTGAAGGATCCGTTGGCCGAGCAGGCGCAGGGTCCCTTTCTCAATCCGGTCGAACAGAACCTCCCCGACCAGAACGCCGTCTGCGCGAAGGTCAAGACGGCGTCCTATGCGCCTCTCTTCGAACAGGTCTGGGGAAAGGGGTCGATCGACTGCGGCAAGAACCTTTCCGCCACGTACGACCGGATCGCCAGAAGCATCTCCGCCTACGAACGTTCGAAAGAGGCAAACCCCTTCAGCTCGAAATACGATTTCTGGCTCCGGAAGAAAGCGAAGCTTTCGGACCAGGAGATGCGGGGTCTCAAACTCTTCGAGAAGAAGGGAAAGTGCGCCGAGTGCCACCCGAGCCAACGGGGCCCGGGAGGGAAGCATCCGCTGTTCACCGATTTCACCTACGACAACCTGGGCGTCCCGAAAAACCCGAAGAATCCTTTCTACGGCATGCCCGCGCAATTCAACCCGGAAGGGGCCGCCTATGTGGATACCGGCCTGGGCGGCTATCTGAAGCAGGCGGGGTTCAAGCCGTCCCGATACGAATCCGAGATGGGGAAGTTCAAGGTGCCGACGCTCAGGAACGTCGACCGGAGGACCTCCCCGGATTTCGTCAAGGCCTTCGGGCATAACGGATACTTCAAGAGCCTGAAGGAGATCGTCCACTTCTACAACACCCGGGACGTGTTCGGCAGTTGCGAGAAGGTGAGCGATCCCAGACCCGGCGAAAACTGCTGGCCGGCGCCCGAAGTCTCATCCAATCTCAACCGGGAGGAACTCGGCAATCTCGGCCTCACGGGGGAGGAGGAGGAGGCCATCGTCGCTTTCATGAAGACCCTCACCGACGGGTTCTCTCCCGAAAAATGACGGGGTGGAATCCCCCGACGGGAGTGCGCATCTTACTAGAAATAACAGCATTTTCCGCATATCCGTCGCCCGGCGTGCAGCCGGGGGGAGGTTGCCGGAAAGGAGAACACACGATGCCGACGAAGCCTACCGATATGGAAGACGAGTATTTCGCCCGCATGGAATTCGAGCGCAGGAAGAAGTCGGAGGTGGAGGGGCACGCAACGCTCGCAGACAGCGAGAAAGAGCGGCTCAAGGCGCTTCACCACATGAAATGCCCCAAATGCGGCATGAACCTGGTCGAAATCGACTACCAGGGGATCAAGGTGGATAAGTGCTCGGGGTGCAACGGTGTGTGGCTCGACGCGGGAGAACTGGAAACGGCGGCGGGTCTGGACAAGTCGGCAATGGACAAGCTGTTCGACGTCTTCCGGGGGTGACCCGGAAGACCCCCGGTTTCCCGCACTTCGCGACCAGCAGCGACGGCGGCGGAAGTTTCATGGAGGCATTCCCGCCAGCCGGACGTTCGCAAGGGAGCCGGTAATGGTATCGGCCCCGGAAAGCGCTTCCGCGGGGTAGCTGTTGGTCACGGCCAGCACCGGGAGCCCCGCCCGTTTCGCGGCGTCCACGCCGGCGGGGGTGTCCTCCACGGCCAGGCATTTCCCCGGAGCGGTGAGCGTCGAGGGGCGCGACAGGGACAACTTCCGGTAGGCGAGGACGTACCCCTCGGGGTCGGGCTTCCCCTTCCGGACGTCTTCGGCGGAGATGACCTGCAGAAAACAGGGTGCGATGCCGAGCTGCGACAGGATCGGATCGATGTCCGACCGCAGCGCCCCGCTGCAGATGGCCAAAGGGATCCCCGAGGCGTGCAGGGCTCCGATCCAATGGAGGGTCCCGGGATAGGAGGTCACCCCGCCCCGGAGGATCTCCTGATACGTAACGGACTTGGCATCGACCAGTTCCTGAAGACGCAAATCATCCAGGGGCCGGCCGTTCCTGCGGAACGCCTCCCGGAAGGCGTCCCGGTCGTCGAATCCCATGTAGGTGTCCACGTACTCCTCCCATGTGAAGCGGATCCCCAGCGGTTCGAGCACCTTCCGGAACGCATCGCAGTGCAGCGGCTCGGTGTCGGCGATCACGCCGTCGAAATCGAAGATGACCGCTTCCGGACGCCGCAAGGTTTGAAGAACCGCCATTCCCTTCGCCTCCCCTGGAATCCGATTTCAAGGATACAGCCGCATCGCCGACCACCCGCCGGGGATCGGATCGTACCGGGTGCGCTCGTGGAGCCGGTTTTCACGTCCCGACCAGAACTCGAAAGCGGTCGGGACGACGCGGAATCCTCCCCAATGGGGGGGACGGGGCACGGGACCTTCGCCGTGCCGGGCGGCGGTCTCGCGGACCCGCGCCTCGAGCGTTTCCCGGTCCGGGAGGGGCCGGCTCTGGTCCGATGCCCATGCGCCGATCTGCGCGCCCAGCGGCCGCCCGGCGAAGTAGGCGTCCGATTCCCCGGGGTCGGTCCTGGCGACCGTGCCTTCGATCCGGACCTGCCGGTTCAGGGAATCCCACCAGAAGAGGAGGGCCGCCCGGGGGAAGACCGAAATTTCCGCCGCTTTCCGGCTTCCGTAATTCGTGTGGAACACGAACCCCCTGCGGTCGAAGGAACTGAGAAGGACCATCCGCGACGCGGGACTCCCGTCGGCGCCTACCGAAGAAAGCGACATGGCGCCCGGAAGGGGCTGGCCCGCAAGGCGCGCCTCTTCGTACCACGTCCGAAACAGATCGAAGGGATCGGGACGATCCGTGGGGCGGTCGTTTCCCATCGCGAGACCTATCCTCCCGTCGGCGAATCCTCTTCCGATACCGTATCATTTTATGGAAGGGGTAGAATCTGAGATGCAGGCGGGACCGGGGAGGGGACGATTGCGGGAAACGTGGAAGAGTGACGATTTCACCCGGTGCGAATTTCCGGGGCTGGGCCGCCAACTGTTCCGGATGGGACTTTCCGGCACCTGGGATCTCGACGAATCCGGGTGCCGCGAAGCCCTGGAGCGCGTCCAGTACGTTTTCTGGAGCCCCCGGATGAAGGGGCTTACCCGCGCATTGCGCGCGGCCGCTGCGCGCGACCGGGAACGGTACGTGATCTCCGCGGGGCCGCTGCTGGGCTACACCGCCGGGGCCGTCCGGCGGGCGGCCGAATCCGCGCTCCGCACGCTGGGCGTCGAATATCTAGACGTGTTCCAGCTTTACTGGCTGGGGAAAATGTCCTTTTTCACCGGCGCGGTGCAGGAAGAGTTGCAGAAACTGCGGAAGGAAGGCAAGGTCCGCCTCCTGGGCGCCTCGACCCACGACCGGCCGCGGGCCGGGAAGCTTGCCGAAGACTCGATCCTCGACCTGCTCATGTTCCGCTACAATGCAGCGCATCCGGGTGCCGAGCAGGACATCTTCCCCCGCCTGGCGAAACGCAGGCCCGCGACGGTCGCGTACACCGCCACCGCCTGGAAGCGGCTGCTGCGCGCGCCCGCCGGCTGGAAGGGACCGGTCCCTGCGGCGGGGGACTGTTACCGATTCTGCCTGACCAGCCCGCACGTCGACGTGGTGCTGACCGGACCGCGCACCCTGTCGGAGCTTCGCGACAACCTCGCGGCGCTCGAAAAGGGGCCCCTCTCCCCCGGGGAGATGCGCTTCCTGCGGGAATTCGGGCGCGCGGTGCACGGATAGCGCTCGCCTAAAGGTCCAGGTTTTCCACCCAGGCGTGACGGCCCTTCAGCACGTCCATGGCGACCCCGTACATCTTCCGGTCGTCGTTCCTCCACAGTTCCCGGAGGTAGCCGTCGGACCGGCGGCGGGCCTGGCGGCAGAAGAGGTCGGCGAGCTCGACCGCTTCCCGGCGGTGCGGATGGCCGTCCAGAACCATGCGCCGGGCGCGGCCGACCACCGCGGTGATGGCGAACAGTTCCAGCCCGGCCTTGACGATGCGGCGCAGGAACGCCTGCTTTTTGGCGAGTTTTGCCCGGTGCAGGAGCATCCCGTGGAAAATCGCCCGGGACAGGCGGCGCGAGGTCCGCTCGGCGTACCGCAGGTGGGTGGCAAGCTCCTGGAACTCACCGTACTTCGGCCAGTGCCCCCAGCCGACGTACCGGGAGGGATACCAGGCCGCGTAGAACGCGGCGATCTTCGGCAGCGCCCGCATCTTCGCCCTTCCCGGAACCTTGGGATCGATGAAGTCCCGTGCCACCTGGAAATGCCGGTCCACGGCCTCCCGGGCGATGAACAGGTGCATGATCTCTGTGGACCCCTCGAAAATCCGGTTGATCCGGCTGTCCCGCATGGCGCGCTCGACCCCGATGGGCCTTTCCCCGCGGGCCGCAAGAGACGTTTCGGTCTCGTACCCCCGGCCGCCCCGGATCTGCATGGCCTCGTCCACCAGGTGCCAGCCCCATTCGGAGCCGAACTCCTTGGCCGCCGCGGCCTCCAGGCGGATATCGTACTCCGGGCGGGCCGACAGACGGCTTGCGAGGTCGGTGACGGCTTCCATGGCGAAGGTCATGGTGGCCATCTGCGCCAGCTTCTGCGCGATCGCTTCGTGTTTCCCCACGGGATGTCCCCACTGCACCCGCTCGTTGCACCAGTCCCGGCAGATTTCCAGCATCCGTTTGGCCGCGCCGACGACGCCCGCGGGCAGGGCGAGCCGCCCGGTGTTGAGAGTCACCAGCGCGATCTTCAGCCCCTCGCCCTCCTTCCCGATGAGGTTCTCCTTGGGAACCTTCACGTCCCGGAAGCTCAGCACCGCGTTTGCGAGAGCGCGCAGTCCCATGAAACGGCAGCGGTGATCGACCTGCACGCCGGGCGAATCCATCTCCACGATGACGGCGCTGATATCGTCGTTGGCCGGGTTCCGGGCCATGACGACGATGATCTCGGCCAGAGTGCCGTTCGTGCACCACAGCTTCGTGCCGTTCAGCAGATAGTGGTCCCCCTTGTCCTCGAGCGTGGCGCTCAGGCGGGCCGGGTCCGAACCGGCGTCCGTCTCGGTAAGGGCGAAGGCGCTGATGGCGCCCCCGGCGAGCCGCGGAAGGAACTTTTTTTTCTGTTCTTCCGTGCCGAACACCTTGAGGGGCTGGGGAACGCCGATCGACTGGTGGGCGCTCAACAGCGCGGTGATGTTCCCGCAGGTCGAGGCCAGCAGTTTCATCACGTTGTCGTACTCGGGCTGGCTCAGGCCCAGCCCGCCGTATTCGGTCGGTATCTTCATTCCGAACGCGCCCAGCTTCCGCAACCCTTCGATGACGCGTTCCGGATACTCTCCGGTTGTGTCGATCGCTACGGGGTCGACCTCGCGAACGAGAAACGCCTTCATATTCCGATAAAACTCAGTAAACTGTATCCGTTCCGGAGATTCCGGGTAAGGGTGGACCAGCTCGAGCCGGTAGTTCCCGAGAAACAGCTCCTTGAGAAAGCCGGATGCCCGGACGTCGGCCTGCCGCGAAGACTCGGCGATCTCCATGGCCTTTTCTTCACTGATGTTGCGAGGCGTGTTTTCCCCCATGGTCATGGCCCCTCCGTGAATGAACGATAATTCATTTTACCACGGCGGGCATCCCCGAACATGCCCACCGGGGAACGCCCGAAATCCGGAGGGAATACGCCATTTTCTCGAAGCCGGGCATCTGCAGCGGCCTTGCACGCATCTTTCCTGACATGTGGAAACGTACCGCGTCCCTGGCCCTCCTCCTCGCCGTGATCGGTCCCCCCGTGACGGCGGAAGCGGACGAGGCACTGTGGGAACTTCTCAGGGGGGGCGGGAACGTGGTGGTCATCCGACACGCCTCGACCGAACCCGGGACCGGGGATCCCCCCGGATTCCGCCTGGACGACTGCTCCACCCAGCGGAACCTGTCCGCGGAGGGCCGGGAGGAGGCCCGGCGCATCGGCGCGGCGTTCCGGGAGCGCGGCGTGCCGGTGGGGAGGGTCCTGTCCAGCCAGTGGTGCCGCTGCCTGGATACGGCGCGGCTGGCGTTCGGCGCGGCGGAAGGCTGGCCCCCCCTGAACTCGTTCTTCGACGACCGCGGCCGGGAACCGGAGCAGACGCGACAGGTCCGGGAGCTCGCCGGCAACCGCCCACCCGCGGGAAACCTCGTCCTGGTCACGCACCAGGTGAACACGACGGCGCTGACCGGGATCTACCCGGGCCAGGGAGAGATGGTTGTCCTCACGCCTTCCGGGAACGGTCGGTTCGAAATCGCCGGACGCCTCCGGCCGGCCAAGTCCCCGGCCCTCCGGTAGCCGCACGGCCGCATATTCAAATCCCCCGGCCCCTGTGGTATCCATGGGGCATGGACGAACGGATCCGTTCCCACCGCCGGTGGCTCAAGGATTCGATCCGCAAGGCGGTCGACTGGAGCGCCACGGGGCAATCCCGCGGCCTCCCCCCGCCCCCGCTGCAGAAAGC
>JACZKY010067096.1_pt1 | contig 21276 bp, 15 predicted proteins | sample 8237611 | NCBI WGS metagenome assembly JACZKY01 (sample SAMN16148055, study PRJNA663545) | marine sediment metagenome | biome: sediments and biomass from bioreactor inoculated with such sediments; feature: coastal sediments; material: methane- and iron-fed bioreactor; isolation source: Bothnian...
TTAAATCCTGTTACTAGTTATTAACCCCTGACTTAAGTCAGAGGTTAATGATGAAAAATTTATTTTAAGAACCGTTTCAACGGTTTCACTTTATAATTTTAATCCGTAATGTGTTTCTTCAATAATATAATCAACAACATTTTTTGTGTCGTGTGATTGATCCCAAACAGCAAGCTGCCTGTCAGCTCCGGTTCCCATTTCAAGAATTTTATGTATGTAGTTTATTTCTTCTCGGGAGCCAAGTTCATCTACAACATCTTCTATAAATTCCAGCAGTTCACCTGCAAGTAATTTAAAATCAACTTCTTCATTTTTACCAAAGTCAATAAGTTTACCGCTAATGCCATAACGTGCAGCACGCCATTTATTCTCGGCGATTAAAGCACGTCTGTATAATCTAAATCCTAGATTTTGTTTAATCAGTTTATGAAGTTTTGCAACAAGTGCCTGCATAACTGCTGTAAGAGCAATAGTTTCATCTACACGCATTGGAATGTCACAAACACGAAACTCAAGTGTTTTAAATATAGGATGAACACGAATATCCCACCAGATTTTTTTTGCGTTATCAATGCAGCCGGTTTTTATTAATAGGTTTATATATTTATCATACTCGGAAACACCGTTAAAGAAATCCGGAATTCCGGTTCTTGGAAAACGATCAAACACTTTACTTCTGTAGGATTTGAAGCCGGTATTTCTTCCAAGCCAAAATGGCGAGTTAGTGGACAAAGCAAAAATGTGAGGTAAAAAATATCTTGCAGCATTCATAATATGTATTGCAACTTCACGATCTTCGACACCAACGTGAACATGTAATCCAAAAATTAAATTAGCTCTGGCAACCTGCTGCATATCATCCACAATTTCTTTATACCGGGGATGCTCAGTAATTTTTTGATCTTTCCAGTGAGAAAAAGGATGAGTTCCTGAAGCTGCGATGCGCAATCCGTTTTTAATGGCAAGTTTTGCCAGATTTGTTCTTAGTTTTGTCACTTGTTCGCGGGCATCTTTTACATCAAGACAAATATCCGTTCCCATTTCCACAACTGACTGGTGCATTTCTGCTTTTACATTCTCAGCCAGAATCATTTTCCCATCTTCAAGAATTTGCTGGATGTGAGACTTCAACTCGCGTGTAACGGGATCAACAATTTGAAATTCCTCTTCAACTCCGAGTGTAAACAAACCTGCTTCAACCATAGCGATTCTTCTTTCTTATTTCAAAGGTCTATTATTTACAAATGATGTAACAAAAGATCCCCAGGTAAGATTATTTTGATTTTCTTTATGAGATTTTGCTTTTCTGATTGCCATATTAGCAGCCGCTTCAACAATCCATTCAAAATTTTCTTCACCAACAGAATTTACATCAGCATCCGGTGCAGGGTTACAAAAATCTATTGCATAGGGTACGCCATCACGAATTGCAAACTCAACCGTATTAAAATCATAACCAAGTGCTTTGTTAAGTGCAAGCACTCCATTTTGAACATCATCTAATAATTTTTTCTCAAGAGGTTTGGGATTTCTAACATAACGAAACTCATGCGGCTGTCTTGGATCATATTGCATTATGTGAACATCCTGTCTATCCAGACAATAGCATCTAAAATATTCTGTAAAAATAATTTCTTCCTGAAGCATCATTACAAGTTGTCCTGTCTCATTGTATGCCTTAAAGAATTCATCCATATTATTAAGCTTGTAAACATTTTTCCATCCCCCGCCGGCAAAAGGTTTAAAGTAGGCGGGAAAACCAACGTATGCAAAAATCCCTTCCCAATCCAACGGATAAGCAAGATTACGGAATGAGCGTTCATTTGTGTCTGCTGGATGCTGATTAGACGGCAATATAACTGTTTTAGGAACTGCGACTCCGATTTTAGTGGCTAAGGCGTTGTTAAAAAATTTATCATCCGCACTCCACCAAAATGGATTATTAATAACTGCTGTTCCGGAAATCGCTGCATTTTTTAACATTGCACGATAAAAAGGAACATCCTGAGAAATACGATCTATCAGTACGTCGTACCCGATCGGTTCTCCCTGAATGATTTTATTAATGTGTGCAAGCTCTGCTGTAATACCATTTTCTTTTTTAGCGTTAACACGATCAACAAAAGCTTGAGGAAAAGTGTTTTCCTGTCCAAAGAGTATTCCTATTTTTTTCATTGTTAGCTCTCTAAATTATTGTAATAAATCCGAACCCCTCCTTGCTCCTCCCCTTTCTGAAAGGGGAGGAAGGGTGGGGTTATACTTTAATCTTGTTTAAATACTCAACAAACATTTCTTTCCACCATTTCCAATCGTGTCCTGTATTTTTTCGTACATCCAGCCAGTGTGGAATCCGTTTTTGGGTTAATATTTGTGATAAATTTTTATTTTCATCAAGGCACATATCAGAATCACCTGTACCCAGTATAATACCAATCTTATTTATATTATTTAAAATCTTTTCGTCACTAAGATTAGAAAGGAAATCCGGTGGATTATTAAAGTAACAGTTATCATCATAATATCCGTCTAAAAATCTTTTTATGTTTGAAGCCCCGCCCATTGTATATAAGTACCCGACTTTTTCCGGATTTCTAAAAGCAATATTCGATGCATGATATCCCCCAAAACTGCAGCCGGTAAGAGCAACTTTATCAAATCCGGTATCCTGAAATGCAAACTCTATAACATCATTTAGTATTACTTCTTCATAAGCAATCTGAGTTTTTACTCTATCAGCCGGATGAATGTTTTTATTGTACCAGCTTAAATTATCTATGCTATCCGGACAATAAATTTTTACTTTGCCAGTATCAATTAAATACGATGCTGCGTTAATAAGTCCAAAATCTTTGGCCTGATAATATTTTGCCCTTGATGTTGGAAAAACAATAACCGGATATCCGCTTTCCCCAAAAACCAGCATTTCAAACTCCCTGTCTAAAAACTGAGAGTGCCATTTATGATATTCTTCTTTCAAAAAAAGTCCATACGAAATAAAAAGAAATGAGATTAATGATTTACAATAACTATTTCCATCAATCTTTGTGATTATCAGCAAATATATGAAAAATAGATTTTAGATCAATCTTTCTAGATTATAACCTTAAAGAATAATTCAATTAAATAAATTATGAACAAACAATTGATACATATTTAATTATCAAAATCACTATTTTTATAATTCAATTATGAAATCACAAACTCAGCAAACGCCACTAATGGCGCAGTATTACAAGGTAAAACAGGCTCATCCGGATACAATTTTGTTATTCAGAGTCGGGGATTTTTTTGAAACTTTTGAAGATGATGCAAAATTAACTTCAAAGGTTTTGGGAATTACTTTAACAAAACGTTCGAACGGATCTTCAGGTGATACTCCGCTTGCAGGATTTCCTCATCATGCTATTGATAGTTATCTGCCGAAACTTGTTCGTGCAGGCTACAGGGTTGCAATTTGTGAGCAAATGGAAAATCCAAAATTTGCAAAGGGAATTGTTAAACGTGAAGTTGTGGAAGTTGTAACTCCGGGCGTTACTCTTTCTGATAAACTTCTTGATCATAAAAAAAATAATTATCTTCTTGCAATTGCAGTTTTGGATCAGATTTGCGGATTATCATTTTGCGATATTTCCACTGGTGAATTTTATGTTTTTGAAATCCCGCTTACCCAGCTTGGTGAACAAATTGAATCCATAAATCCATCAGAGTTTTTAATTCCCAAACGTGATAAAGAATTTTTAGGGAAACTTATTGAAAGAATTAATCCTCAATTACGAATTACAAAACTTGAGGACTGGATTTTTAATTTTGACTTTGCAAATGAGCTTCTAAAAAATCATTTTAAAACTGTTACACTTAAAGGATTTGGAATTGGAAATCTTACAGCAGGAATTATAGCTGCCGGTGCAGTTTTAAATTATCTTAATGAAACACAGAGAGTAAATCTTTCTCATCTCAACAGAATAACTCTGTATAATCCTTCAGATTATATGATTCTTGATCACTCCACCAAAAGAAATCTGGAAATAACATTTTCTATGAATGACGGAGGATTAGAAGGTTCATTGATTTCGATTCTTGATAAAACTCAAACCGCAATGGGCGGAAGGCTACTGAAGAAATGGATTTCAGCACCGTTATCCAATTTAGACCCAATAAAGAAAAGACACGACTCTGTTGAAGAATTATTAGTTAATAAAAAAATAAGAAAAGAATTAACAGAAAATCTTAATCAAATTGGCGATCTGGAAAGATTAATTTCCAGGATTTGCACTGGTAGAGCTACACCCAGGGAAGTTGTGGCAGTTAAATCCTCATTAATTAAAATACCTTTTCTAAAAGAGTTATTAAATAAGTTGAAAGTTTCAACTCTTCAAAATATATCTGAACAACTTAATCCGTTAGAAAATATTGTCGAAAAAATTTCTGCTGCAATTGTTGATTCACCGCCTGCTGCAGCTAATGAGGGAGGAATAATAAGAAATGTATTTAGCCCCGAACTGGATGAATTGCGTGACATTTCATTACACGGAAAAGAATGGATTGCGACGTTACAGCAAACTGAAAGAGAAAGAACCGGCATTCCTTCGCTTAAAGTAAATTTTAATAATGTCTTCGGTTACTATATTGATATAAGTCATACTCATAAAAATAAAATTCCTGATAATTACATTCGTAAGCAGACACTGGTAAACAGCGAGCGTTATATAACTCCCGAGTTGAAAGAGTATGAGGATAAAATTCTTAATGCACAGGAAAAAATAAACGAACTTGAATTACAATTGTTTAATGAAATTCGTTTAACAGTTGCAAATGAAGCAGAGAACATTCAGAAAAATGCAAGAGTTATTGCAATGCTGGATTGTCTTAACAGTTTTGCTCAATGTGCAGAAGAATATAATTATGTAAAACCAATAATGGATGGATCGACGAAAGTAAATATTGTTCAAGGCCGGCATCCGGTGGTGGAAAGAATACTTGAGCCCGGAAATAAGTTTACTCCAAATGATACTTTGCTTGATAATGAAGATCAGCAAATTATTTTATTGACCGGACCAAATATGGCAGGCAAATCTGTTTATTTAAGACAGGTTGGTTTGATTGTTTTACTTGCCCAGATTGGTTCATTTGTACCGGCAAAAGAAGCCAGTATTGGAGTTGTTGACAGGATTTTTACCCGTGTTGGTGCAAGTGATAATATCACTGCAGGAGAAAGTACATTCCTGGTTGAAATGCAGGAAGCTGCAAATATTTTAAACAATGCAACGTCCAAAAGCTTAATTTTGTTGGATGAAATAGGAAGAGGAACAAGCACGTTTGATGGAATTTCAATTGCGTGGGCGATAACAGAATACCTTCACGAGAATCCCGATGTATCTGCCAAGACTTTGTTTGCAACTCACTATCATGAACTGAATGAAATGGCTGAGCTTTTTCCTAAAATAAAAAATTATAAAGTTGAAGTCCGTGAATATGATGATAAAGTTGTCTTCCTGCATAAAGTAAATTCCGGTAGAGCCGATCACAGTTACGGTATTCAGGTGGCTCAGATGGCTGGACTACCGCTATTCGTAACAAATCGTGCAAAAGAGGTTTTAGATAATCTTGAAAGTAAAGAGTTAACTCCTTATGAAGTGAAAAAAGAAAGATTAAAAAAATTAAAATCTGAAAATGATAATCAAATTAGTTTATTTGAATTTAAAGATGATGAACTTCGCACCGAAATAAATAAAATGGAACTTGATAAAATTACACCGCTGGAAGCATTAAATAAATTAAACGAATTAAAAAAGAAAATGAGAAAAGATGAATAACAGGATCTTATTATTACTCGTTATCGGATTATTGCAATTTTCATGCGGCAATCATGAAAATGTTGTTAAACTTGATGAGCAGTTTATAAGCAAACTTCAGCAGGAAAGAGAGAATAAAGATTGGGAGATGCAGTATGATTCTTATTCTCCTTTTAAAGTTGATTCATCTGCAAAATTTCAACCTCTAAAATATTATGATCCGACAGGTGAGTTTATCTTTAAATCTAAACTCTATCGGAATAGTGCTCAGGACACAATTTCAATTTTTGGCACGCGCGGTGAGGAAAGAAAAGCGATAATTGAAGGGTACGTTTTATTAAACTATAAAGGCAAAGATCATAAATTAAATGTTTATAAAAGTTATGGTCCGCAAGGTCAAAGTTATTATAGTATCTGGTTTACCGACAAAACTACCGGAAAAGAAACTTATCCTGTTGGAAGATATTTAGATTTTAAATTAAACAATGACCCGGAATTTATTTATGAAATTGATTTTAACAGAGCTTACAATCCTTACTGTGCCTACAGCGATCTTTTTACTTGTCCCATTCCAACTAAAGATGATTATATAGATTTTGAAATTAAGGCAGGTGAAAAGAACTTTCATTCAGAATTAAATACGGAGACAAAGTGATAGTAGTTCTAGAAAAAAATATAAATGATTTAAAACTTCAAAATGTTGTAAAGCATCTGGAGGATTTTGGTTTTGCGATTCATAAATCTACAGGTGAAGAACGGACCATTTTAGGTGCGATTGGTGTGCAGCCCAATTTTGATACCCGGAAAATAAGAATCCTTGAAGGTGTTGAAGAAGTATATAGAATTACTGAACCATTTAAACTCGCAAGCCGCAGTTTTAAAAAAGAAAATACAATCTTTAAAATTAAAGATGTAACAATCGGAGGGAATGAAGTTAGTGTGATAGCAGGTCCATGTTCAGTTGAAAGTGAAGAACAGATAATGATTATTGCTGAACTGGTAAAAAAAAGCGGAGTAAAAATTTTAAGAGGTGGAGCTTTTAAGCCAAGAAGTTCTCCTTATTCCTTTCAGGGTATGGGCGAAGAAGGGTTAAAATTATTACGTAAAGCTGCTGATGAGTTTGGGTTAATCGTAATTACCGAGATCATTGAAAGTTCAATGATCGATCTGGTATACAAATACACTGATATTTTTCAGGTTGGTGCAAGAAATATGCAGAATTATTCTTTACTTAAAGAATTAGGATCAGCTAAAAAACCTGTTATGTTAAAGCGCGGCTTATCCGCAACGGTTGAAGACTGGCTGATGTCTGCCGAATATATTTTATCAAACGGAAATCCCGATGTACTTTTGTGCGAACGAGGAATTAGAACTTTTGAAACTTACACAAGAAACACCTTTGATATTTCTGCAATACCAGTTGTTCACAAACGCAGCCATTTACCTGTGTTTGCTGACCCATCACATGCAACAGGATTACGGGATAAAGTCATTCCAATGGCGCGTGCTGCTGTTGCAGCAGGCGCAGATGGAATAATGGTTGAAGTCCATCACGATCCGGAAAAAGCACTTTCTGATGGACCACAAGCATTGCTGCCACATCAATTTGAAGAAATGATGCAGCAGTTAAAACTAATCGCTAACGTGATAGGCAGAACGATGTAAGTTTATGTCATATTTTTTGATCTATAATCTTTAATAATAAAACTTATCTTTGCCTCAAATTTTTCCAGAAATAAATGAACATTAATTCAATCAACTCTAAATACTTAACAATGTCATTTCAAAACATCAAGTTTGTAGAACATTATGCAGCTGTAAGAGCGATATTAAAATTAGTTTTACTTGTAAACTTATTATTGTTACTATTTTTCACTTCAATTTCTTTTTCTCAGGAAAATCCCTACAGAAAAGTTAATAAGACTTACTATCCCGACGGAACAATTAAAACCGAAGGCGATTACCTTTATGATCAGCTTGATGGGCATTATAAAGAGTATTATCCTACAGGAAAACTATGGAAAGATTGGAACTATGTTAATGGAAGAGAAGAAGGAATTTCAATCTGGTATTTTCCTGATGGTAAAGTAAGTATTGAATGGAATTATATATATGGGAAAAAAGAAGGAGTATCCAGATGGTATTATGAAACCGGGGAACTTTGGGCTGAACAGCAGTACAGTAACGGCGTTTTACAAGGGGCAACTTTAACTTATTATAAAACAGGTGAGAAACAAGGTGAGTGGAATTATGTGGATGGAGTGCTTCAAGGTATTTCTAAAACTTTCTATACAAATGGAAATGTAGAAGTTGAAAGAAAATTTTTAGACGGCAAACAACACGGAACCACGAGAATTTATAACGATGATAAATCTCTTTCATTAGAAGCTTTTTTTATTGATGACAAACTTCAGGGAGACGTTCTTATATACGACAAAATGAAAACAATTCGTGTAAGGGATACTTACATTAATAACGAACTGATAAATCGCGTTAGAATAGATTATCAAGGTAAAGTTGAATCAAAAGAAGAACTTGTAAAAAACTATTATGCTTCCGGCAGATTATCTGAAGAAACATACATTATAGATGGTTTGAAGGATGGACCGATGAAAACTTATTATGAAAGCGGATTCCTAAAAGAAGAATGGAATTTCAAAAAAAATAATATTGCCGGCAGATCATTCGAGTATTATGAAAACGGTGTACTTAAAGTTTCTTCAGATTATGTTGATGGTGTAAAAAGAGGAAATGAAAAATCATATTATGAAAATGGAATACTTAAAGCTGAAACTATTTATCAGGATAATCTCAAAAACGGAATTTGTCTTACTTATTATCCAAACGGTAATCTTGAAAGCATTGGTAACTATGTGCTTAATCGATTAGAGGGGAATTACAAAACTTATTTTGAAAACGGTTTGCTTGAATCAGAACAAACAATTGAGAATGGATTAAAATCGGGTAAGAGAAATACTTACTACCGGAATGGCGCTCTCGAAAAAATTGAAAATTATAATAAGGGTAAACTTACAGGCTGGGCAAAAACTTTTTATGATGACGGATCGATGATGAAAGAAGAATATTATCTGGACGGTCGTTTGCAAAAAAGTAAAATGTACGGAGAAAACGGATTGCTGATTTCAACTTACGGTTACAATTAATATAATTTCACATGTTGTCATTAACTAACGAATTAAATATCTTCTCATCCAATAATTCTCAAATAACTAATCACTTAATCATCCTTGAGGTAAGTAATGAATAATTTTTTCAGAGTTCTTACATTAACCTTAGTATTCACCGTTCAGTTTATGTTTGCTCAAACAAGTTCACAAAATCTCTGGCAGGATATTGATCAATCACAGATTGTACCTGTAGGACAGCGATATATTATTCCGGAAATTTATCGCACAATAAGTCTTGATATTGAAGGTATGCGAGATTTTTTAACTCAGGCTCCGTTAGAATTCTCAAATGAAGCAAAATCAAAAACCGTAATACTTTCACTTCCTATGCCTGATGGATCTATACAAAAGTTTTCTATTTTGGAATCCCCAATAATGGCACCCGAACTTGCTGCGAAATATCCTGATATTAAAACTTATCTCGGTAAAGGAATTGATGATCCTTCTGCTTCTTTAAGATTTGATTTGACTATGCATGGTTTTCACGCTATGATACTTTCGGCGGAGGGAAATGTATTTATCGATCCGTATAGTCTTGGTGATGTTCATACTTATATTTCATACTATACAAAAGATTTTAATAAGAGCGGGACTGCTTTCGAATGCGAAGTTATTTCAGATGAAAGCCGTTTAAATGAATTGAAGTACTTGAAGGAATCGATGATACTCACACCAACCGGTCCCCAATTAAGAACATACAGGTTGGCTGTTGCTGCAACAGGTGAATATACTGCATTTTTTGGTGGAACAGTTCATCAAGGATTAGCCGCAGTAGTTACAAGTGTTAATCGGGTAAACGGAGTTTATGAAACTGAAGTTGCAGTAAGGATGGTTCTTGTGGCAAATAATGATACCTTAATTTTTACAAATGCTGCCACAGATCCTTACACAAATAACAATGGCAGTACAATGTTAGGACAAAATCAAACTACTATTGATGCATATATCGGAAATGCTAATTATGATATCGGACATGTTTTTAGTACAGGCGGCGGCGGAGTTGCTTATCTAGGAGTAATTTGTGTAACTGGACTGAAGGCTCGCGGCGTAACCGGTTCCGGCGCTCCGGTAGGCGACCCGTTTGATATCGACTATGTTGCTCATGAAATGGGTCATCAATTTGCAGGTAATCATTCATTTAACGGAAGTGCCGGATCCTGCAGCGGAGGTAACAGAAATGCTTCAACAGCATACGAACCCGGCAGCGGTTCAACTATCATGGCTTATGCAGGAATATGTTCGCCACAAAATTTACAAAACAATAGCGATCCATATTTTCACTCCGTTAATTTTGATGAGATAGTCACCTATACAAATTTCGGCAGTGGAAACGGATGTGCAGTAATAACTAATACAGGTAATAGTGCGCCAATTGTTTCAGTTCCTGTTGGTGGATTTTACATCCCGATAAGCACACCATTTTCTTTAACCGGATCCGCAAATGATCCTGATGGTGATGCTTTAACATATTGCTGGGAAGAGTTCGATCTTGGTCCGGCGGGTGCCCCCGGTACACCTTCCGGTAATGCTCCCATTTTTAGGAGCTGGAATCCAACTTCATCACCAACAAGATATTTCCCAAGGCTTGTAAATCTATTAAACAACACAACGGTAATCGGTGAAATTCTTCCGACATATTCAAGAACTTTAACATTCAGATTAACTGCAAGAGATAATAAAGTTGGCGGCGGTGGAGTAAATTATGCACAATTGCAATTTAACGCAGATGGAAGCTCAGGTCCTTTTGTTGTTACATCACCAAATACAAATGTAAGCTGGGCAGGAAATTCAGTACAAACGATTACCTGGAATGTTGCAAATACTAATAACGCACCTGTTAATTGCTCAACTGTAAATATACTTTTATCTACAGACGGAGGACAAACTTTTTCAACTACTCTAATAGCAAACACCCCAAACGATGGAAGTGAAGATGTTACAATCCCAAATACACCATCAACAACAGCAAGAATTAAAGTTGAAGCAGTTGGAAATATTTTCTTTGATGTATCAAATGTTAATTTTACAATTGATCAAGAAGTTCCTGTAGAATTAATATCTTTTACTGCGGAACGAACTGATGCCGGAGTTGAGCTAAATTGGAAAACTGCAACTGAAACTAACAACTCAGGTTTTACTATTGAACGAAGCAGAGATGAAGAAAACTTTGTTCAGATTAGTTTTATCAGCGGCAAAGGAACAACTACTGAAGTAACAAGTTATAATTATTTAGATACCGGAATTGAAACCGGTAAATATTATTACAGACTTAAACAGATTGATTTTGATGGAACTTCTAAATATTTAAATGTTGTACTGGTTGATGTCGGATTACCAAAACAATTTGAATTAAGTCAGAATCATCCTAATCCATTTAATCCTTCGACAACAATTAAGTTCCAATTGCCTGTTGATGCAAATGTTAAAATTGGATTGTACAACTCAATTGGACAAAAAGTATCAGAGTTATTAAACAGTGATTTATCAGGAGGTGTTCACGAAGTAACTTTTGATGGTTCTAATCTTTCAAGTGGAATATATTATTATACTATGAACGCGTTTGGAAAAGATGGAAAGAATTTTTCATCAACAAAGAAAATGATCCTGATAAAATAATGCTACTGTCACCCTGAGCCTGTCGAAGGGTGAACGATTTACAAAGTTAAAGGCACGAGAAACATCGTGCCTTTTTTGTTTGGTGATTGGCAAACATTAAAAACTAAATTTAATTTGACTTTAACAAATATTTTCTTTTCTATTGTAATAGATTTTTGAGGGTTCTATTTAGGGTGTGGGTAAGAAAACCCTTTTATTTTATCTTACAAGTATTTTAGAACTCCAATTTAATGTTTACTGTTATAAGTTCGTGATTTTTTAATAATTGGAAATTTAGTTTACAATGAAAAGCTATTATATAATTATTTCACTTCTTATTTCTACTTTTTGTTTTCCACAAATTGATACTACGAAAAAAGATTTTTACCCATTAAAGATTGGTAATCTATGGCAATACAGGAATGAAAGTAATTATATTATCACAGAAAAAATTATTAGCGATACAATTATAGATGGTTATTTTTATTACAGTTTGGTAAATGTAAATACTCCTACATTTATTTTACCAGTTAGGATTGATTCTATACTAAGAGTAATAATTAGACATGGTGGCCCATTTTGGGGAGATACATGTGGTGGAAATACACCTTATGAATCCAGTGTTTATCATCTGAACGCAGAAGATAGTGCTTTTTGGAAAATCTGTGATGGATTATTTCTAGAACAATTTGTTCGTTTTAATGGTATTAGAACTAGGAATATATTTGGTCAGCCGCATGAGATTATGGAATTTGATTATGGGGAGATTGCCAATGTTGGTGATACAATATGGTTCTATGGTGCGAGACTTGCTAAAGGGATAGGTTTACTTGAAGAACGGCACTATGAATGGAGCTACAACATACTACAGGGTGCAATAATTGATGGAATACAATATGGTGCAATAGTTTCAATTGGTGATCTGGAAGTAAGTTTACCAGTTAGTATTGTTCTTCATCAAAACTTTCCCAATCCCTTCAATCCTTACACAACAATCAAGTATGAAATTCCTGAAAGATCAAATGTTATTCTAAAGGTTTACAATACTTTAGGACAAGAGATTATTACATTAACAGATGATACTCAATCTGCAGGAATTTATGAGAAAGAGTTTAATGGAAATGAATTAAGTAGTGGAGTTTATTTTGCTGTGCTTACAACAAATCAGACAATGTTTGTAAGTAAAATGCTTCTTCTAAAATAACTATCAGCGTGAGGTCCATATGCGTTCTATATTTCTTATCTGTATTTTTTTATTAATTTATTCCAATACGCCAACTTTATTAGCTCAGAATATTGCTAATGGATGCGATATGGTAACTTTACCATTGGAATCTGAAACTCAACAAATAGAGTATAAAGGAAAGTATATTACAAGTACCGGAACATTACGTGTCTTAGTCGTCTTTGTTCGTTTTGCTGATGATAATGAAACCTCAAGTATTTGGCCCGATCCGTATGTTAAACCCGCATGGATACAAAATTTTGTTAATACTAACTATATACCAACAGGGACTTATTATCCGGGCACAGTTAGTGATTATTTTTACCAAAATTCCTACGCTAATTTTCATGTTCTTGGTGACGTTTATTATGTGACTCTATCCCAAAACGAATCTTATTACCACGAATATGCTCATACTCATTCATCAAGTGCAGCCAGAGGGTTGGTAGAAATGGAAGCGCTAAATATTATTGACACTGCTCCTTATAATGTTGATTTTAGCTTGTATGATAATTGGAAATTCTTAGATACTTATAATATACAACCTGGACAGGATGGAATACTTGATATGTGTTGGCTCATTACAAGAAATCTTCATGATCAGAGTTATACTCAAAACTCATATAAATTTGGTGCCGGTTGGGCTGGGCTTGATTGTTCAACCCATGTGCGTGATGGAGTAACTATTAAAAGTGGAGGCAGTCCAGCTTCTTGGACATTACCAAATTCTGGTATTACAATATTTAGAGATCTAATTCATTTTGGGATAAATCCATTAACATATCAATACGGCAATTTCACAAATGTTAATATTGTTGCTCATGAAATGACGCACCATTTTTTTGATGGCGGTCATTATGCCGATGGGGGAAAAATATTAAAATCTGGTAGTAGGTATGCTTCCAATATGTTAACTTATGTTGGGGGATGGATGGGAGAATATAGCGGTTATGAAAATGGAGATTAGGCTGGATGATTCCTGACTTAATTAATGCTGATGGTGACCAGATATTATGGGATCTCTGTTCGACTCCCACTGATCCAAACAAAATAAGACTTTTAAAAATTAATATTCCAGGTACAACTCAGTTTTATCTTATTGAAAATAGAAGTTGGATTAGTACTTTCGAAACACGATACAATATGTACGGCGGTCCTAATGCTTTATTAAAACCAGGCATATTTATCTATCATATTATTGCAGAATTTTCAGATATATTTTATTTAACATCTGTCTATAAATTAGATGCAGATGGAAAATATAAATGGAAGTTTCTCTTTAATGGTACAAATAATGCCAATATGTGGGATGATGTTATAGATAAGGAATACCCTGATAGGTTGAATGGTTACTCAGAAACAGAGTATATTTTTATTGAAAACTATTTAAATCAAAAATGGCTTGCTGAGTGGCATCCCAATACTTTAACTCCATACAATGGTGGTTGCTACAAATCTACTTATAGCAATAATGGACAAACTGAAACTACAGACTGGACTGGTGATAGTTCAGATATATTTGGCGTTGGAGCAGTCATAAGTCCTTGGTCAAACCCTGGTTCATTTAAATGGACTATAACAGGATTCGAACAAACTAATATTGGGATTGAAATTTTCTCTTATAATTCATCAAATAAAACTTATACAATAAGATATAGGCAATCTAACCCATTAGATTTGTCTCCTTCAAAACCTTCACTCGGGTTCTTCCACGCGGGTGAAGGTCCGATTCAGTATGGTTGGGCTTACTTAGCTTGGGGTGCAGATTATTGGGATGGTCAGCCTATAGAACCTGATGTAAATTGGTCAGAATTACAAAGAAAGATTGGAAATAATGGTACTTGGCAAACTGTTTATAGTGGTGCAAATCGTTGGTGGTCTGATAATAGTATTATTTACGATCCACAGAATGGTGATGTTCCTGTATACTTCAGGGTTCGAGTTCGAGATAGCCAGAATAAGTGGTCAATATGGTCAGATTTATATGACACGAGAACTTTGAGCAATCAAAACTCTACTGAAAAAATAAAAATAAATGGTATTAATAATAATATACCAAAAGAATATAATCTTTCATCCAATTATCCCAATCCATTCAATCCCAGTACAATAATAAACTATGCTGTTAAAGAAGCAGGTTTGGTAAGGCTTAAAGTTTATGATATACTCGGTGCAGAAGTAGCAGAACTTATAAACGAAATAAAAGAAGCAGGTAATCACACAATAGAATTTAATGCAACACAGCTGCCAAGCGGAGTTTATATTTATACATTGCAGGTAAATGGTTTTACCGGCAGTAAAAAAATGTTATTGATGAAATAAGTTGGCAAGAAGCAAGAAGTTAGAAGCAAGAATTAAGGCACGATTAACACCGTGCCCTTTTTTGTCTTACCAAATTTATACAACATTCCACTTGCCTTTTAATTGCTAATTAACTTTATTTGCATTAGTTAATAATACACTATTGCGTAAAATAAGGTAAGGCGGTATATCCTTATTTTATATTATCCCCTAAAAGCTTAAAAACCCCCAAAATAAAACAAAAATAGACTCGTACTCTAAGGATACAGGTCAAAAAACAAAAAAAAGCATTCGTAAAATTAAGAATAGGGCAAAATTTCTGTTTAGCCCATTTCTTTAAATTACGAAGCAGCCTCCACAATGGTTGAACCCTATTCTTAAAATCCGGAAAGCGACTGCACAATAGTGGCGGCGTATTCTTAAAATCACGAAAGGCACTCCACAACCATTTAGGCCTATTCTTAAAATTCAGAAAGCGGTTCCACAATGGTTGGGTTATATTCTTAAAATCCGGAAAGCGGCTCCACAATTGTGGCGGCGTATTCTAAAAATTCGGAATGAAATAATAAGAAAATCAATAACCGGGTTGGTTTTGGGGTGGGCAACAAATCCCATCAAAAGCCACCCAAATTAAATAACCATATATACATTAATTACGGGAGTCCAATATGATGGATTTACGCAAGTTCTTTAAGAACCACTTCGACACTAAAGAAATTAGTGACGATAATATGAAAAAATTTGCAGAGGTGCACCTGGAAAGACTATCTGCAAATAACGGAACTGCTCAGTTTACTGCAATGATAACTGACACAACAAATGCCTATACGGCATATTATGGTTCAATAACAAATGAAGACACAAAGTTTGCAATACAACAGGGTCTTACAATAACAATGAACAATATTGTAGAAAACTTTAAGAACTTTGTAAGTAAAAAAGAAGGAACGATACGCGGGCAGTTTGGGGATAAATCAGCCGAGTACCAGGAGTTTTTTCCGCTTGGTGTAACAGAGTACAGGCAGTCAAATCTTGCAAACATAGATAAGTTGATGACGAGATTTGTGGCAGCAGCAGAAAGATACAGCGCAGAGCTTGGTGCAGCACTGCAGACTGATGCAGAAACTTACTTAACCAATTTTAAAGCAGCACGCAAAGCCCAGTTAGAAAAAATTGGAGAAGTATCTGCACAAAAAACAACAACCAGTACCACACGCGATGGAATTGAAAATGAACTGATGAAGAATGTTCACTTAATAGCAAGTATGTTTATTGGTAATGTAGATAGATGTATGGATTTTTTTGATCAGAGTTTTATACGCAGCACACAGGATGATGGTGAAGGTGAAACACCGGAAGAGCCAACTGAATAGTAATGCAATAAAGGCACGATTAACATCGTGCCTTTTTTATTTGGTGATTGGCAAACATTAAAAACTGAATTTAACTTGACTTTGAATTAAGTTTTAACTTCTTTGGCAATAGTTTCTTGAAGAAATTGTAAAAGGTCGTTTAAATGTTGAGCATTATTCAATCCAGAAAGGATATATAAATGAAAAAAATATTATTAATATTTTTTGTGTTGTTTACTAATTTGCTAAACGCACAAGAAGAAGTGACAGCTGGGGAGTTAATGATAAATATCATTAACAACAGTACACTAAAAGAAGTATCAGTCACTTTTGAATTAATAAGTGATTTTTGTTGGACTGCGAAAAACAATATACACGATTTAACAACTTCGTATTATACTTCAACAGTATATACTAACTCAGAAGAACAGCTTCAGTTCCATGGTTGTTGGGAAGTTGAATCAGGTTCCTATCCGATATTTGGTCTGGGTTTATATAAATTTACTGCAAATGAAAAAGTCAATGGTCAATATGAATATAAAGATCATTTTTATATTGATTACAGAACATCAGCAATACCCGAAGATTGCCCTGCAGGATGCGATTATGCTATTGATTTTAATGTCTCTAGTGGGACTTTCAAATACGTCGGATCAAGCGTAGCGTTTCCAGAAGAAACTGCTATTTGGAACTTAGTTGATATTTCATTAGACAAAACAGAATTAGAACCACTTCCTCCTGAAGACTTAGTCCAGACAGCCACAACTGGATGTCCTGTTTTAAGTTGGGTTCATCCAATTGATTGCGAATATAGGACAGGATATAATATTTATAGAAGTATCTCAGGCAGTAATTATGTTTTAGTTGGAAGTACTGCCTGTTCTACAAATACATTTACTGATATTGGGATTCAAATAAACGGAGGTGGTACTGCTAATTACAAAGTAAAAGCTAAAGATGGAAACAGAGAGTCAATTTCATCTAATATAGTCTCGGTTAGTATTGTTGCAGTTGACAAAAAGCAATTTAAATTAGAAAACCAGTTAATTTCATCACCAGTATTATTGCAGAATTACCCAAACCCCTTTAACCCTATTACAACAATAAATTACTCTGTTCCAAGTTCACAAAATGTTAGTATAATTATTTATGATCTATTAGGTAAAAAAGTTATTGAATTAGTTAAAGGATATAAAGAAGCGGGTGATCACAGTATTGAATTTGATGGTTCAAATTTAAATACGGGTGTTTACATTTATGTAATGCGTGCTGATAATTTTGTTCAAACAAAAAAATTAGTATTGGTTAAATGACAAAAACATTCCAAATAATTCTATTTCTATTAGTTTTCAGTTTATCGTTTATAGAACTGAAAAGTCAACAGCAAGTTAAAATCCCATGGCCTTCGCTAGCAAATTCACCCTGGCCTGTACTGCGTGGTGATATGCAGGGAACCGGTAGATCAGAGTACATTGGACCAAGAACAAACAATGTAATCTGGCGTAAAGATATGCCGCTTGGTGTAATTTATGGCCCGGTTATAGGATATGATGATAATCTTTATATGGGTGAAAGAGCATTTTCATTAGATACAGTAAATTATTTTTATTGTCTTGATAAAGATGGGAACAATAAATGGACATTTGAGACAGAAACTTCTTATGCTAATAATGTTGGACCTTTAATAGGTAGCGATTCGACGATTTATTTTGGTTCCAGAAATAATAATTTATACGCAATGGAATTTAATGGACAAAATAAATGGATATCTCCAAATCTCAGAATAGGGCTTCAATTATTCATCTCAATAGCATTAAATGGCGATTTATTTATACCGGCCTGGGATACAATAAATGTTGTAAGTCAATCAGGTATTCTTAAAAAGAAAATTGCAGTACAAGATTTGTGGATTAGGGGTATTGTTTTTTCGCCAAGCGGTGACACAATGTATTACTTTGATGGTGGGGGACAGGGGATAAATGCACCTGGCAATTTACATTCCTCAGATTTGGAAGGAAATAATTATTGGACGATTCATTTGGATTCTCACAATTGGGGTACACCGCTAATCGATAATCAAAATAAAATTTATATTTTCGGCAGAGATACAAGTCTGTCAAAAAGCTTTTTGTATTGTTTTAAACCAAATGGCTCTGTTGATTGGAAATATGAGATATTTTCATATAATCTTTATACAGGCCCGACAATGGACAAAAATGGAAATATAATTTTTCATGCTTTTTTAATAATCAATGGTGTACAGAAGAGTGTAATAATTTCTTTAGATTATTCTGGTAATTTAAACTGGATCACAACACTGGATTTAGGTATTAACATATTTGATAACTGGATCAATCACGAACTCGTTTGCGATGCAGAAGGAAAAGTTTATTGTGGCTCAAGTAATGGCCCTTATTTTTATTGTCTTGATTCAGACGGCACAATTCTTTGGACATTGGATATAGGTGATCTTGAATATGATTCTTGTCCAGCAATAGGTTCAGATGGTACACTTTATATCGGCTCGCATATAAGCTCAACATTTCCCTACCACACACAAAATCTTATTGCAGTAAAAGATAAACCAAATTCAATTTCAGAATACACTGTTGTAAATGAATATAATCTCTTTCAAAATTTCCCAAATCCGTTTAACCCAAGCACAGTTATAAACTATGCTGTTAAAGAAGCTGGTTTGGTAAGGCTTAAAGTTTATGATATACTCGGTGCAGAAGTAGCAGAATTAGTAAATGAAACAAAGGAAGCAGGTAATCACACAATAGAATTTAATGCATCACAACTGCCAAGCGGAGTTTATATTTATACATTGCAAGTAAATGGTTTTACCGGCAGTAAAAAAATGTTGTTAATGAAATAATGTATCTGTCACCCTGTCCGCCGCGGCGGATTGTCCAAGGGTGAAAGTATTTTAAAAGTTAAAGGCACGAGTAACATCGTGCCTTTTTTATTTATAATCGTATCAGTTTATATTTGTATACAAACAAATCAGAACTAATATGAAAAAACATCCAAAGAAATTTAAAGTTGGTTTAATCCAGTTAGGCTTTTCTAAAAACCCAGATGAGAATCTTAAAAAAGCAATTTTGTGGATCGAGAAAGCAGCAAAAAAAGGTGCACAGGTAATTTGTTTACCAGAACTTTTTAGATCACTGTATTTCTGTCAATCAGAAAATATTGATTACTATGATTTAGCAGAAACAATTCCCGGTCCTTCTACCGATGCTGTATCTAAAATAGCAAAGAAATTAAAAGTGGTAGTTGTTGTTCCATTGTTTGAAAAAAGGGCAACGGGACTTTATCACAATTCGCTTGCTGTTGTAAACACCAAAGGAGAAATAGCGGGAGTTTACCGTAAGATGCACATTCCTGATGACCCATCTTATTATGAAAAATATTATTTCACTCCCGGTGATTTAGGTTTTAAATCTTTTGATACTGAATTTGGAAATATCGGTACATTAATATGCTGGGATCAATGGTATCCTGAGGGTGCAAGATTGACTGCTTTGCAAGGCGCAAGTATTTTATTTTATCCAACTGCAATCGGCTGGCATCCTCACGAAAAAAAAGAACACGGTAAACCACAATTTGAAAGCTGGCAAACAATTCAGCGTTCACACGCAATTGCAAATGGAGTTTATGTTGCTTCAGTAAACAGAATTGGTCTTGAAAAAGAAAACAAAGACTCTGCAGGAATTGAATTTTGGGGTAAAAGTTTTATCTGCGATCCACAGGGAATTATAATTGCACAAGCTTCACACGATAAAGAAGAAGTTCTGATTGCCGAAGTTGACCTTGATAGAATTGAATACATAAGACGTAATTGGCCTTTCTTACGTGATAGAAGAATTGATGCTTACTCTGATATAACAAAAAGGTTTCTTAAGTAAGTGAAATTCAAAATTCAAAAGTAAAAATTCAAAAATCGTGCAATGAAAATTTCTGAATATAAAAATGATCCTAAGGATATTAAGATTCGCTGCTATAAGTATTCAGTTGAAGTAATTAAGTATGTTGCAAGTGTTGATGTTGGAAGAAAGTTTCAATCGATTGTTGATCAATTTATTAGATCTGCAACTTCTATTGGTGCTAATGTTGTAGAAGGGAAATCTGCTCATTCGAAAAGAGACTTTATTAAATTTTATGAGATTGCATTAAAATCAGCGAATGAAACAAAATACTGGATTTGTTTATTAAGAGATGGATTGGAACTAAACAACATTAATAGCTTATTAAAAGAAGCAGATGAGATATCTAAAGTGTTAGCAACAATTATAATTAAATCAAAAAAAACAAAATAATTTTTGAATTTTGAATTTTTACTTTTGAATTAATTTGCAATCAAAAACGTTATGAAAAAAGAAAAAACTAAATTCCGATTGCCTGCTGAATTTGAGTACCACGAAGCAACCTGGATTGGCTGGTCGAATAACAAGCAGGATTGGCCGGGAAAATTTCAACCGATTCCATGGGTTTATGGTGAGATTGTCCGTTACATTTCCCGCGCTGAGAAAGTTAGAATAATTGTTCAATCAATAACTCATCAGAAAAAAGCTGAACAGGTTTTAAAAGTTGTTGATGCTGATCTTAACAATGTTGAATTTTTCAAACTTGAAACAGATAGAAACTGGCTGCGAGATACGGGTCCGCAATTTGTTAAAAATGAAAAGAACGAAACGCTGATCATAAACTTTAAGTTTAATGGTTGGGCAAAGTATGATAATTACAAACTTGATTCTAAGATCCCAAAAATGATTTCTGACAAACTTAATCTTGATTTATTAAAAGCTGAATATAAAAGC
>JACZKY010105857.1_pt1 | contig 21214 bp, 33 predicted proteins | sample 8237611 | NCBI WGS metagenome assembly JACZKY01 (sample SAMN16148055, study PRJNA663545) | marine sediment metagenome | biome: sediments and biomass from bioreactor inoculated with such sediments; feature: coastal sediments; material: methane- and iron-fed bioreactor; isolation source: Bothnian...
TATGACAAGAATAAACGATGACGTAAAGTTGGACTTCAAGGATGTTCTCTTGATGCCAAAAAGGTCGGAGCTTGACTCGCGCTCGAAGGTGATACTCGATCGTACATACAAATTCAAGCACTCGAAGGTTAAGTACACTGGTGTTCCTATCGTTGTTGCTAATATGGATCATACAGGAACAATTGCTATGGCAGACGAGCTTGCAGATCATAGGATGAGCGTCGCGCTGCATAAATTTTACACCACAGAACAGCTATCAGCATACTTTGATCACGAGCGACATAATGCACACACGTTTTACTCGATGGGTATTACAGAAGACGACTACAAGAAGTTCACCGAAGTATATGAGTGGACTGGTGGGAAACTTCGTTATATCTGTATTGACGTCGCGAATGGGTATTCGCGTAAGTTTGTAGCCTATGTTGAAAAAATTCGAGACAAATTTCCAGACGTTGTTATCATGGCTGGTAACGTTGTAACACCTGACATGACTTACGATTTACTTGAACGTGGTGCCGATATCGTCAAGATTGGTATTGGACCTGGCTCTGTGTGCACGACAAGAAGAATAACAGGCGTTGGCTATCCTCAGCTCTCCGCTATTATGGAATGTGCTGATGCGGCACACGGAGCCAACGGTTTGATCTGTGGTGATGGTGGTGTTACGTCACCCGGAGACATTGTTAAGGCATTCGCAGCGGGTGCCGACTTTGTGATGTGTGGTGGACTATTTGCTGGCCACTCCGAATGTGAAGGTGAAAGGCCACAAGGTAAGATGAAACAAAGTGTATCGATTGCACTCGATATTGCCTTCAAGCAGTACAGGGAAGGCAAGGGTGAATATCACCTACTCACTCTGCCGAGTGGAAAAGCCCACATAGTTGACTTTACTGGTTTACACAGGATAAGTAGTACAAGTGAGTACGCTGCAAATATCATTGGCAAGCTGCCAGATGAATGTTTCGAAACAGTACCGCAAGCAACAATGAAGTTTTATGGTATGTCCTCACAAGAAGCAATGGATAAACACTACGGCGGCAAGGCGGACTATCGAGCAAGTGAGGGGAAAGCTGTTGAGATTCCGTACAAGGGTCCTGTTGCTGATACCGTTGAGGAAATCCTTGGAGGGTTACGATCAGCTTGCACGTATGTGGGGGCAAGCTCGTTGAAACAATTGCCGAAATGCTGTACATTTGTAAAAGTGAACAGAATATTGAACGACAAGTTCGGGGAATAGGAATAATGTTTGACAAGTGGGATTACCGCTATCTTGAAATGTCACGCCTTGTGTCAACGTGGTCAAAGGACCCGTCAACACAAACTGGTGCTGTGATCGTACGACCAAACCGAAGCGTTGCTTCCGTTGGTTTTAATGGCTTCCCACGTAAGATGCGGGATGATCCTGAACTGTATGCAAACCGTGAAGAGAAGTACAGTCGTATAGTTCATTGTGAGATGAATGCCTTGCTATATACCAACGATGAATCGTTGGAAGGATACACACTTTATACATGGCCGTTTATTTCATGTGACAGATGTTTCGTTCACATGGTGCAGGCTGGTATTGCACGTTTTGTCGCACCTGCCGCAACAGAAGAACAACTAACTCGATGGGGAGATGCTTTCGAGCGTGTTCGTAGCTACGCCAACGAAGCAAATGTTGAACTGATTGAAGTCCCTCGTGATCAATTAGAGATTCCACTAAACGTTGTGTTAGGTATTGTGTAATGCCTAAACGGGTGCCGATCAAAGCAGCAAAGGAAGTTGCCACAAAGTATGGATTGCAACAAACAATTCTTGTTGGGTGGGATGGTAAACAGATGCACGTTGTTACATACGGCACAACGCTTGAGCAATGTGAGCAAGCGGCGGTGGGTGGTAATAAAATTAAGCAGTGGTTAGGTTTTCCAGAAGATATGTGTAACGCATTACCAGCAAGAGTGAAAAGAAAAAACAATAAAAAGGAGAACAACAATGTTCATCAACCCGAAGCTAGCAATTGAAAAAGGATGGATCAAGGGGATCCTAAATCCTGCAAAACAAGTACAACCAAACGCAATCGACTTTACACTCGATTACGTTAAGAGCGTGAAAGTCGGAGGAATCGCAAGAATCACCGAGGGCGCAAAATATATGCGTGAGCTATATGATCACCACACTAATGAAAAGGGATCATGGACGCTTGGTGGAGGATTAGTCTACGATGGCACGTCGGACGTATTTGTTGAACTTCCTGAAGGCGTGGCCGCAGTTCTGTTCACTCGATCGACGTTTGCTCGGAACGGCGTGTTTATCGTCAGTGGACTTTACGACAGTGGTTACGTTGGACAAGTAGGGTTCACCATTTATACACTTGGTGGAATGATTGACATCGCAAGGGGAACAAGGATCGGTCAGATTGCTTTTGTTCATTCTGAATCAGCTGGTGCGTATGCTGGTGGATACAATCACCAACAAGGAACACACTACACGGAAGAGGCAGGACGAGAAACAGCACCAATTTCGCCGGCGCGACAACAGACGGTAACAGCGCCCCCATTTGGAAAACCGGAACTATTCGAACAACCAATTGGATCAAATCCAAACAAGACTGAACGGGCTCAGGAGCTTGAAGACACGCACAGGTTTGACTCTTTACAGGGTAGCAAGCCTGCTGGTACCAAAGACTTCCTATAAGGAATCATCATGGCTGACAAGAAGCCGCGAGGCTATTTCAAGTATACACTCGCTGTTGATTGCGAGACAACTGGTATTGCACTTGGTGCAGACAACCCTGCATTCAATCCGGCAACTGGTGAGAAGTATCAAGCAATCTCCTGGGGACTGATTGTAGTTGACACCAGCACTCTCAACTCGGTTGAGGAATTGTATGTCGAAATCCAGTGGGATAAGAAGTACAATTGGAGTCCACAAGCAGAACGTGTACATGGAATGTCCAAAGAGTATCTTCGTGAAAATGGTGTTCCAATGGAAGAGGCTGTTCTTCAAATTGGTTCCTTGATCCTTAAGTATTGGGGCGCCACCGGTCCTATCTGTTTGTTGGGTCACAACGTCGCTACATTTGACCTTCAATTTCTTCGTGAAACGCTGCGATCGCAGGGCGTTGAAGTTCGCTTTGCCAATCGACACGTTGATACAAATGGCATTGGCTTCGCTACACTTGAAACATACAACTCTGATGATTTGTTCCAATTGGTCGGGCTTCCAACAAGGGACCCAAGTAAACACAACGCATTGGTTGATGCTAAAAACGCTTTGCATGTTGTCAGAACGATCCGTACAATATATAATCACGTTATTAACGGAGAGTAAGATGTGCACCATTTCTGTGATCTATGACTATGGTCAGCAATTGCCACAAACGTTTTGGACTGAAGAGTCCTTTGAGCACTACCATCAACTCCTTGAGGCGGCGAAGTTGTTTGATCAACAGTCGGGACAACCAGATTGTGAAGATCCATCTAAAGCACTGTGGATAGAAACTATCAAATCACGTTTACTGAGCAAGGAGTAAAAATGTACGATCACCTACGCCCTTCGTATGAAGAGATACACAACGCTTGTGTTGATTTGGTGCGGACCATCGAAAAAGAGATGATCCCTTTTAAGTATGTTGCAGGTATTGCGCGCGGTGGTCTCTTACCTGCCGTCGTTATGTCTCACATAATGAACCTTCCCCTGCTTCTAGTAGATTATTCTTCGAAAGAAGGTAACGGTGACGACAAGGATCACGGCAACAATCTTCCAGTTGTTACACCAGCCGATGGTCCTGTTTTGATTGTTGATGACATTTGTGACTCTGGAAAAACACTGAAAGAAATCATCGAGCATTTCACTAGCAACAATGTGATCGTGTACACAGCAGTGCTGTATTTCAAAACCTTAGAACGACAACTCACCGTTCCAGATTTCGCCTGGCGAACAATCCCGCACGATGCGGGATGGGTGATCTTCCCTTACGAACGCAACGAACTTCTCACACCTGATGTCAACGCTCCAACTCGCTATCTCCAGTCTCTGGTCCGCATTTAAAGACATCTGCACTTGGAACTTTGCTACCAAGCAAAAGACCCAAGAGCGTTTGTCTATATGCGAAGTGTGCCCCGCTCGGGATAACAAGCGGTGTACTGCTTGTGGCTGTTATTTACCTTGGAAGACAAAGCTAAAGAACGCTGAATGTCCAATGGACCAGTGGTAATATGCACACCTCAACCTACAAAGGCAAACGTGTCTTTGTCAAACTGAAGGACGGCTCTTCATTCGTCGCAAAGTTTAAGGACAGTAAGAGCGGGCGCATTATGTTCTTCGACCACGAAGACGTTGCAACAAAAGACATGACATCGTTCAATATCTTCCGTCACGACCGGTAACAAACGCCCCGTTGACTTGGCAATTGATTTAGGGTACACTAGCTTATGTACTCTTAGGAGATTTGGCAAAATGTCATCTTTGGAAATGCCCTTTGAGGGCCAACGAATTCTGTTCATGCTAGATCGTGATGGTGAGCAAGCTGCGATCGACTTTGTTGCGCAGACATATCGTTCATATCGCCTTTCCCTCAAGTTTGGTATGGCAAAGGAAAAGACTTTTCGACGTGGATATGTCGAGTCGTGTGTGGACTTTCGTAAGTTCTTAAAAGCCCATAACGCCTATCTGCCTGTGGTTACAAGAATTAGGTACTTGTAATGTTGACCTTTTTCCCATTTTCTCGTAACATAGTTGTATCTGAGGTGCACAATGCACTTCTGTTAGGGTAATTTAAGGAGATTCACATGAAAGTTATGTCCTGGAATGATCGCTTTGCGCTGATCGACCACTACAAGCCTACGGATGCTGCAATTCGCGTAGCATTCAATGTTGACCAAAACGAACTGGAAACCGCACGTGGTCTACGATCCGCGGGCACGTTCACAGCAAACCCACAATTCGACTGTTCCAAACACAATACAGTGTTTGCCGTAGGTGCGACATCTGATGGTGATGGCGTTGCCAAAACCACGAGTAAAAGCACCTCGCCGAGGTCGGACAAGGACACGGTCGTAACTGGTAGTAAAGTTGGAAGCGCTACTGTTCACACGAAGCCTGAGTCCGCAACAAAGAAGGCAAAGGTTCCGCAGAAGCGTGGACGTAAAGGTGACAAGATTCACCGCGCGCTCCAAGCTGTAACGACAACTCCTATTGCTGTTGATTCATTCATCAAGCAATATGGTGTTTCTCTCGCGGTGCTTCGTCAATCGAAGCGCTTCCTTGAAAAGATGGACGCTGCTGCTGCCAAGAAGATTGGTAAGATCAACGTTCGTCAAGACAAGGCGTCGAAACAACTGATGATCTGGCGCGAAGACGCGTAAGCAGTTTTCTTCAACGTGTGAAGTAGTTCTTCAATTCAACCTAGTTTGTTAGGAGGCTCAACATGTCATTTTTATTCATTCTCATTAGCGTTCTGCTATTTGCTGGTGTTATCGGCATTAGCATTTGGAAAAACACTCACGCAAAAGAGATCGCTCGTCTCAGAGTCAATGCAAAAGCCAAGGATTACACCGACGATCAAATTGAACAGCTCGTTCAAGCTGAGTCGTTCCCTGTTCCGAACTGGACACGAGGTGGTCTCACAATTGCCGCTGTATTCGCTTTCGGTATTGGCATGTTTCAGAGCGTGTTCTTCTACGCCGAGCCTGGTTACAAATACCACGTTCGAACCATCATGGGTGAAGAACGGGTGATCGATGATGTCGGTTACGCGTATTACCTATTTGGTCGCTACAATTCGTGGAAGAAAGCTATGACGGTTCAATCAACGATTACGTCATCGCAATCAGGTGCTGAGGGCAGCCTCACAGCTGAGAGCGAACAAACTTCTGGTACGTCAGCTTCACTCCCGCCACAAACCGTGATCATGCTTGACCAAGTTGACTCGAAGGTATCGGCGACGGTTCGTTTTCGTCTTCCTGCTGATCACGAACACTTCTTGAAGCTTGCCCATGAATACAGAACTCCATCAAACCTTCTTCGTGCTGCTTTGATTCCCGCGTTCCAGGAAACTCTCCAGGCAAACGGGGCGCTGATGAGCGCGGAAGAGTTCTACAGCGGTGGTCGTACACAGTTTAACGCTGAATTCGACAACCAAATGCAAAGTGGTGTTTACCTAGTCAAACGGCGTGAGGTAATTGTCGAAGACGATGTGGCTGCGGATCCAGCTGCTACCGCGTCTTCTAATCTTGGCGAGCAACAAAAGAAATATGGCGACAACCGTCGTGTTCGCTTTGAGGTCGAAAAGATTCTTGACGACGCAGGTCAACCAATTCGCAAACGTCAAAAGTTTACCGACTTCGGTATCAGTGTTGTTGAGACTCGCGTAACGAACCTTGAACCGAACCAAAAGTTCGTGGAACGTATGCAGTTGAAACAACAAGCTGCTGCCGATCGTGCGATTGCTCGTGAAAAGCGTGTTCAGGAAGAGGAACAGAAGCTGTTGGCAATTGCCAAGGGTGAACGTGAAATCGCTGAACGTCAAGCTGAAGCGAAGCAGAAGCAGATTGTGTCAACGACCAACATGGACACAACCAAGCAGTTGGCGCTGATTGAAGCTTCCAAAGTCTTTGAACAAGCTGAAATCAACAAGAGGACTGCGAAGGTCGAAAAGGAACGTGCTGACATCGATGCACAGCGAATCAAAGTGCTTGCTGATGCTGACAAGTATGCACGTGAAATGCGTATCAAGGGTGACAATGCTCTTGAGCAAAAGCTTCAGGCTGAAATCGCAATTCAAACAGTTTGGGCAGAAGCGTATTCGAAACGTAACGTGCCGACGTATGTCATGGGTGCTAATGGTGCTGGTGGTACGCCGACCGGCTCCGATGGTGAAGTCAAAACCTTCATGCAGATTATGACGATGGATGCTGCCAAGCGACTGAACTATAGTCGTAGTGTCCCGAGTGTGGAGGAAGAAGTAACGCACTCGCGTACGAAGTAACAACACACAGTGTGTGAAAAGGGCCACTTCGGTGGCCCTTTTTGTTTAAGAGGTGTCATATACGGTGGTAAGTGGTTGGTCAAGATCACCGAGCCGCTACACAACTTGATTACAGGTCAGTGGACCACTCGTACTGAGCGAGTTCGGCCCTGACCTTTCGCAAATAGTGATGGTTCGTCTTACCGCGCTTGAAGGCCGTAATACCGACGTTGTATGCTTGGAGTGCACTCGCTTCGTCTTGCAGTTTGGTGTAATACTTTCGAAGAATGTCGGAACCATGTTTGATATTGTTCTCAACAGAAAGCAATGCTTGTGGAGACAGGTTCCAAATCCCTGGACGTATCTGCATGAGCCCAACTGCCGGGTCCTTTGCCAAGTGTGATCGAGCATTTGGTTTGAATCTACTCTCAACGCCAATCACAGCGAGGATGTCTTCTGCTTTTGGGAAATCCTGATGTTCATATCGATGAGCGGCCCTGACGATCCGACCAGCCAACTTTGGATCAACGCCGTGCTTTGAGGAGACGGTCTTGATCATTTCCTGTACCGCTTTTGTGTCAGCTTGTTGCGTGACAGCAGGACGTGCTGGCTTGTCAGCAGCTGATGAAACGTTAGGAGATAGGGACGAAACACCAATCATCCCAGCAGCAATCGCCTGCTTGAGATTGAGCTCGTCCAGCTGTTGTTGGGGTGCAAGAATGTCGTGGAGTTTCATGTAGCGTATTTACTCACCCTTGACATTTTGGATACTTTCGGCTATCCTTAGAGCATCTTTCATTTTAGGAGGTTCACATGGATTGGCTATTGGTAGCATGGTTTATAACCGGATTTCAAAATGGTATTGATCAACATATTGTCACAACACGTACGAACACTGAGTCAGCATGTGAAGCCGTGTTGACAGCAGGCCACAAATACCAGATGCGGGGCATTTGTGTTTACGATCCCGTCAAGTAAGCGATCATAAATATGTCTTTACTGATGATTACGGAAGCAGATTTCGTTCTGGAAAACCCCACTGATCATCTCCACAATAGAGGAGATGACTATGTTTGGAATGAATGAAATTGTAGGACTGAAATACTTCCGAGACGCACCACCCAACACCCTCACTGTTACATCGCGGTTCTACACGCTTCAGGGTGAAGGACCTTTCAGAGGCTTTCCAGCTTACTTCGTTCGTTTGGCGAAGTGCAACCTTGCGTGCAGTTTCTGTGACACATACTTCGACAGTGGTACGGTCATGTCATATGACCAAATCCTTGAAGATTGTGATAGGGGAATCGCTGAGTTCTATGAGAAAAGAAACATGCCAGTTCCTGAATGGGCACAGGGACAGAACCGTCGAATTGTACTTGTTATCACCGGCGGAGAGCCAACATTACAAGCTAATCTGACAGCGTTTCTTGAACAGGCAAGCGATGTCTTTTACCATACCCAAATAGAGAGTAATGGAACGTGTCCAATTCCCCTTCCTGATGAGACAATATTTGTGGTTAGTCCAAAATGTTTGGAGACGAAAATTGACGGAGTGGACACAGCAGTTCGATATCTAAAGCCCAAACAAGCAATGCTCGATCGAGCAGATTGTTTAAAGTTTGTTATGTGTGCCCCTGAACAAAACCAATTCACTCCGTACAGTGAGATTCCACAATGGGCTCACGATTGGACAAGAGGGATGGGAAAGCCTGTGTTTGTGAGTCCGATGAACATCTATCTTAAAGAACCAAAGCGAGCAAAGGAGTTGCGAGCATGGAAGCAAGGCGAAGAGATTACAATTGAAGAACGATCGATGGTTGATGAAGTGATTAGTTTTTGGGAGCCAGGTCTTCTCGACATGGAAAAGAACCGACGCAATCACGAATATACAGCCGACTATGCAATGAGACATGGATTGATTCTCAACTTACAGATTCATTTACTAGCGAGTTTACCATAAAGGAGATTAACATGAAGAAACAGAAGAAAGTACACGCGTCGTCACTAATGCTTAAGGGTTTGATCAATCGTGATGGATTTCAAGCGGTCCTGACAAAAATCAACAGAAACAGACTTAGCAATGGTGAGCCAACGATAAAGGATGTTACTGGTGTTCGTTACGGTAACGGTTATTCTCGACCTCTACCTGCAGTAGACCGTAAGTACCTCCGAACGTTAGTATGAGCAAAGAATATCCAATACAGATAATAATTTCTGGTCCCGGCGGTACGTTTTGTTTCGAGGCCGAAATTGTTAAACGTGCTCTTCGTGCTGAGGGAGTCAATGTAGAAGTTCAAACAAACGGCGGCGTCAACATGACAGAAGAAGACATGGAAGAACATCGTCGAAGAATGAGAGGTGATTGGAGTGGGGGCGTGGAAGAGAAAAAGGGTGAGTGCGACGATCTCGGTGCGGTAGACCGCTACGTAGTTATCACCGAAGATCATCAGCCATGGGGAGGATGAATGTCACGGCGCGCCGTTGATCTGTTGACAGTTTGCTTCAATTGGGGTACAATAGATTCATATGAGAGTTACATCATGGACGTCCCGCGAAAGCCGCTGGACAATGACCTATCGTCCCAAGCCAGAGCCAAGGCTACCGCTTGATTGGTGGGGTATTGTCATTCGCATGCACAAACTAGTCGTATACATTGCTTGGTGATGATTATGAAATGGTTTACAAAAGCGTGGTGGGAGTTTTTGTTTGCACCGAAGTCGAAATATTATTGGTGGCCTGAAGTACTCCTTTGTCGAGCTCGAGGACATCCTGATGGTGTTATCTGGTACACGATGAATGAGGCATTTGAACCGGATATGACGTGCAAGGGATGCGGTGATGATCTCAGTTGAGATCAAGAAGGAATTCAAATGAACGACGATTACATCAAGCAAACAATTCAACAGGAGGCGAGTAAGGCTGGTCCTCAAGTCAACTGTCCGCAGTGTGGTGCTGGTCGAGAGGACCAGCAAGTTTACAATTATGACCCACTATGGGGTGACGGTGAACTGGTGTGCATGAAGTGCAACACACGGGTTCGTTACTGGGACGGCGGGTGAGTTAAACGACGTAGCATAAATAACTAACATAGAATGAAATTGGCTTGTAGGAGTAGCCAAAATGAAAGCATTAAGTGAGATTCATGGTGCTATCATCGTATCAGGCGACGAGATATCAGAGCGTCTGAATATTCTTGGCTGGTCAAAGATCATTGACGCAATCGCCGAAACATTTATCGAAGAAGCTCAAGGCAAAGTGGTGTCACCAGCAAAAACCATTATCAATTTTGCGGACGCCAACAATGACTTTCGGGTTATGCCAAGTTACATGCAGAAATATCCAGATGTTTGCGGCGTAAAGATCATTGGCGCATGTCCCGACAATCCAAAGAAACACGGACTGCCACTTGCCGTCGGAATGTACATCCTCAATGACAAGTGGACACAACGTCCTCTATTGATATTCGATGCTGCCATAACCACTGCATGGAGAACCGCAGCAGCGAGTGCTGTAAGCGTACGAGAGCTCTCGAATCCAAATGCATCTACACTGGGAATTATTGGATGTGGCGTTCAAGCCCATTACCACATTGCTGCAATTCAAGCAGTGAGGAACATAACGAAAGTTATGGTGTTCGATCTGGACAAAGCAAAAATGGACAATGAAATTGAACGTGGTGGGAGTTGTGTTACGAAAGCATCAAAACAGGATATTCTGGAACAAGCTGACATTGTAGTTACGCTAACACCCACAACGGCAGCACACATCTTTGCAAAGGACGTGCCACAGCGCGAGATGATGCTATGTGCAGTTGGTGGGGACTCGGAAAAGAAGATAGAATTTGATTCGAGCATCTTAACCGTTACAGATCATTTTTGTGATAGCTTAGAACAAGTATCACATACAGGTACCGTACACACAGCACTTCGTGATGGCGTAATTGTAACAGAGGACTTGAAATCATTAGGCAGCCTAATGATCAGTGAAAAACAGCTTGATGGCACAAAACCAATCAAGCTGTTTATGAGCACAGGTGTCGCATTAGAAGACCTTGCAATCGCTAGATTGCTGTACTCAGGAACCTCATAGGAATTGCACAAACAGGTATAAATATCTCGAATCACTGGAGATATTCTATGTTACTACTCGAAATCGCACGAATGATGGAAATGGCACGTCCTGCGAAGATTTGCCCCGACTGTGGCAAATCGATGGCTGGTCATCACTATTGGTACAAGGGTGGTTGGAAGTGCAAGAAGGCGAACCGTAAAGACGGTGACGCTGACAAGAAAGAAGCCAAACCAGCAGCTAAAAAAGACGATAAGAAGGCACCAGCTAAAAAGGAAGCTCCCGCACCTCGTTCTAAGGACGAGGATGAGAAGGAACATAGTGGTGTTGTCAAAGGTTTGGAACGTGAACCGGGCGAAGAAAAGGATCCAGACGTAAGAGCAGCCGAGAAGGTTGAGAAGGACCTTAAGAAGAAAAAGTCTGTCAAAGCAGGTGAAACCATTTCAGCATCTGATATGAGCGACATCAATGCTGACTCGGCATCTGAGGCACGTTCACAGATCAACAGTCTATTTCCGAAGGCGTCAGCAGAACAGAAAACAAGAGCGATGAACGTATGGAAGGCACGACATAGAAAGAAGGACTAAGTCGAAGGTAAACCCTGGAAACGTCAGCATTGTCTGGCGTTTTCTTTTTCCGGAATCTCATATATACTCCCATATTAAGGAGAGTTTTATGACTCAACCGGAGAAAAAGCTTGTATATCGAGCCGGTTTGATTCCGTACATTATTGAAGAGGGGAGCGTTCGTATGATGTTCATGCGACCATCAGATCCCGACTTCGGGGGTGACAAGTATCAGATCGCAAAGGGAAAGATAGAGGATGGTGAAAGTCCCCTCGTTGCAGCACTACGAGAAGCGAAAGAAGAGATTGGACTGTTTGTTGGCAACGTCATTATAACAGAAGAAGTAGGTCAATTCATGGGACGCACCACAGTGTTCGTTTCAAAGATCAAAGACACTTCAATGTTCGGCGAGCCTTCCTTCGAAACGTCCGAGACCACATGGATGTCACTTGATGAGTTTCTTGAGGATGGTCGTGAACTTCACAGACCAGTCGTCAAAGCGGCTCATCGCACTATTATGAAAATGGAGGATTTGAACAATGTATGAGCTGCCTGTAGGAACAAAAGCTCAGAGGCCAACGGAGATTTCAGAAGGAACTCTCCGAGAATACTTTGACGTGGACAACGCATACGTCCTTCAACGATTTGAGAACGGAGCATGGAATACGATCGGCTACGTTCCACATTCGGAAATGCTTGAAGCAAAGATGGCTGTAACACCTAAACGAGGACCGCGGCTTGAGATGGATTCTGGCTTCTTTCATTGCCCATACGTTCCAGAAAGTAAAGATCCTCAATGGCCGTTCCCAGCAGCTCCAGCTAAACCAGAGCCTGACGCTGAACCAAAGCAATCATATGTTGACTACGTCAAGGGCGTTATCAGGAAATATGAGCTAGATCGAGCTAGTGAAGCTTACGATCGTGCCAAGCGGGCAATCAAACAAACGTAATACCTTGTGCCAGCGGCAACATGCCACTGAAGTTTACTGTTGATGTTGCACGGCGCATATAGTTCTTCCAAGCGTCACTGCCACTTTCACGTCCACCACCTGTATCCTTCTCGCCGCCGAACGCTCCACCGATCTCAGCACCTGACGTGCCAGCGTTGATGTTGACAAGCCCTGTGTAAGATTCTCGAAGGAACAGTTCAGCTTCCATCATACTATCGGTGAAAATGCAACTGCTGAGACCTTGCCTGACACTGTTGGCCATTTCGAGTGCAACACTAAGGTCATCGTATGGTACAACATATAGGATCGGTGCAAACGTTTCCTCTCCCATCACTGTGAGATGTTCTCTCGCAGTAGCAATACATGGTGTCACGTACACGCGATCATCACCTTCTATGTTTAGGCGAGTGCCACCATATACGATCTTGCCTCCTTCGGCTCGAATACGATCGATAGAAAAGTTCATTGTGTAGTAGGCGCCCTCGTCGATGAGAGGACCAATTAGTACGTTTTCGTCAACAGGATCGCCAATTTTAATCGTTTTGTATGCCACTATCATCTTTGCAACAAACGCTTTATAGATGCTCTTGTGAACAAACGCTCGACGCAGTGAGGTGCATCGTTGTCCCGTTGTTCCAACAGCACCGAAAACACATCCTTTAACCGCAAGGTCAAGATCTGCCTTCTCGCTAACGATAGCGGAATTGTTGCCACCCAATTCAAGAAGAGTCTTACCAAGTCGTGCACCTACACTCTTCGCTACTTCCTTGCCCATACGAACACTTCCAGTAGCACTAACGAGGGACACTCGAGGATCTTCACACATTGCTATGCCTGTATGTACACTGTCGTCAAGAACAACGCTTACATCGACAAAATGTACTTTGCCTTGTCGATCACATGCTTCTGCCCAAGACGATTGCATCAACTCTGCAACGCCTTTTGATTTGTCGCTTGGTTTCCATACAACCGTATCACCGCAGATAGCAGCAAGGCAGAAGTTCCATCCCCACACAGCACAGGGGAAATTGAATGCTGTGATCACACCTACTACACCAAGAGGGAGCCACAGTTCTTGAAGGCGATGGTCTGGTCGTTCACTTGGCATTGTGAGGCCGTACAGTTGACGACTTAGGCCAACGGCGAAATCACACATATCGATCACCTCTTGTACTTCACCACGACTTTCTCGAATCGTTTTGTACATTGAATGAGTGATTGCTTGTGCTATACTTTCTTTTTGTTCGCGAAGGACGTTGCCGAACTCACGAATCATTTCTCCTCTAACAGGTGCAGGAATGTTTTTCCACACGCGAAACATTGACTGTGATTGTTCAATCTGTTGATTATATGCATCATCATATTTGTACATCTCAACCCTCCAAGAAGTGATAAATAATCTCTGTATAGTATCTATGACCACCCCCAAAAGGAGAACAGCAATGTTGAATCATTTTTCGGAACACCCGCAAAAAATCGTGCACCCATATAACGTCTTTCGTGCAATTTGTACGGAAGTCTATGATGGCGACACGTACACGATGCTTGTTGACCTTGGCTTCCATACATATGTCACAATTCGCGTTCGTGAACAAGACATTGATACTCCTGAAATTAGAACGAAGGATCTCGACGAAAAAGCTGAAGGGTATAAATCACGCGATAGGGTGAGGGAGTTGATTTTAGACAAGCCGTGTGTTATAATTACAGACAAGGACACAACGAGTTTCGATCGATGGATTGCTAAGGTGTCTTATTTTGGTGAAGATGGATCATTGATTCCTCTTGGTCAACAATTAATTGACGAGGAACGGGCTGTGCCGTATGTAAAATGACACTACAAAACACATATAAAGCAGTTCAACTGAGTATCCGCCGCCGGTTGAAATCATACGTGTTTGGACTGCGTCATCCACAGACACAAAAGCTCATAAAACAAGACGTTCTTAATACGCTGATTCTTCATCCGCAAGTTTGGAATTGTGCAGTAGATGTTCGAGCGTTGGGTGTGGGTAGTGATGGATCGTTTCAACTTCAAGTTGCAATGGAAGTTGAAGACATATCAGGAAGAAGATGGCTTGCTTTAGAACTCGTTCGGGGACATCCGTAAACAGTGGAGGGTTTATAATGAACGACAATGAACAAAAAGTTGTTGACGATCTCAAGGAAAGGTTGGAAACTATAATGACTAGTTTCCTCTTTAAACCGTATGATATGGCAATGGAGGAAGCTACCACTTCGGTTAACCAGATGTTGGCTGAGGAACTGGTACTTGAGCACATCTACGATTATGCGGTCGTATGTGACAAGTCAAATAATCCACCTACCGAGCAGAAGAATGGGATGCTTAAACTTGATATATGTGTGAAAGTGGAACCAATAGGCGAATTTATCTTCATTCCCATTCTGTTGCACGGAACGACGGGGAATCAAGAATGGTAAGGAAAGAGGACTCGGCGTCATCCCTCTCTAAAAACTCTGCTGCCTTATTTCGATAAGGAGAAATATTATGACTAATCCAGCAATCGTTTACAAGTTCGTAAGCACAAAAGAGTACGTTGATGCATTCCCATGTGCATACAGACAATGGAAGGCAGAGAGCCATTGTAATGTCATTCATGGCTATTCTTTCAGTATGAAATTCTACTTTGGAACTAACCATCTTGATGTTCGCAATTGGGCAGCCGATTATGGTGGGCTTAAAGAACTAAAAGATGTATTACAGAGCCAGTTTGATCATACATTACTTGTCGCCGAGGACGATCCAGAACTTGAAACCTACAAACTTCTTCAAGCGAAGAAGATGGCAAAAATAACTATCCTCCCACGTCTAGGATGTGAAGGCTTGGCAGACCAATTGTATAAGTTTGTTAATGGTGTTTTCATCCCCGACTACTGGGGAGCTGGCGAAGCTGATCGTTTGTGGTGTTTTCGTGTAGAAGTTCGTGAGACACAAGCAAACATGGCTTACCGCGAAGGTCATCGTGAGTGGAAAGAAAACCTTTTTGAGTAACCTGAAATGACTCCATTGAAAGCACCGAAAGGTATGAGGAAGTGGCGAACGCCTGACGGGACTCCTATTGATATTGACGCGAACGGCTTTGGTTTGTTTAAATCGAGAAATATTGGTGCTGCAATTCGAGCTGGTTTCATAGATGTATACAGATACACATCGGAAGGTGATCGAGGTGCTCCTGACTATAATCCAACAGACAAGAAATCAACATGAGCAGAAAAACATTTCGATTCGAGGTTGAAGTGACAATCGACGAGACGCGCCTCGCTGGGTCGGAGTATAATCGTATTAAGCATTACTTAGGCACTGTTACAGGGTTAAAAAACACAATTTGTCGCGGTGTACCTTGCCATGATAATGAGTTTCGGGACATAGACCCACTCAGTGGATACATCACCAAAGTCAATGTTCGCAAGAAGAGATGAAATCGTTTAGTTCGACATAAATAGTCTCAAATACCGCCTGTATAGGAGATACGTTATGTCGAAGTATTCGATGATCAAAGAAGCGCAAACGCTTGCTAAAGTTGGCAAGACGTCCCGTTATGAAGCGCTCAAAGAAGTCCAAGCAACTATGGGGATGACGCTGTCACAAGCCGCGGAATTTCTGTCAGAAGACTTCAGCATGAAAGTTACACCTGATGATTATGATGAATGGATTCGCCAAGTTATCATACAAGGTGAAAGTCGCAAGCGCGGCGGATCATCTGTCAATCTGAACAAGCGTTCTGAATTCAATGAAATGCTTGGTGATGTTCTCGAAAATGATCCTGCAGGAAAAGTAAACCTCGGTGATCCACAACTATCAAAGCACATCTTCGATGCTGCTTGGAAGCGTTACCAAGGAACACGTGACCATCTCAAAGCAACTAATGTAATGAAAGCACGTGAAGAGGAAGAAACTCTTAATCGTGCAATGGACTGTGATGCTGAGTCGATGGCTGATTACGAAGGTGAAGAATATGAAGAACTAAACGTCAACACGCCACCAGAGCCAGAAGAGACTGATGAATTCCGTCCTTCGAGCGGTGCCAACCGATACGACGACGAAGATATGTCTTACAAAGACGATCACGGCGACGACATGGAAGGTGAGATGGATGGTGATATGGAAGGCGGAGAAGGCATGGACGCTGGGTCCGATATTCCAGAAGAATGTCCGTATGATGAAGGCACACCTGAATGTGACGCATGGATGGCTGGTTATGAAGCAGCTATGGGATCACAGGAAGAAGGCACGGATGATGAAGATGGTATGTATAATGGTCTTGATCGTGAAGAAGGCATGGACGACATGGAAGGTGGCGATGAAGGCATGGACGACACGGATCCTGATATGGAAGGCGGCATGGACGACATGGAAGGTGAGATGGACGGTGGTGAAATGGATCGTGGACCAGAAGAGAATGAAGAGCATGGCAAAGATTGGATACACACTTATTGGCCCAACCACGGTTACAAGGCTGCAAAGTCTGAATATCATCGTGGTCACAAGTCAAGTCCTCCAAAGACGCCTGAGGCGCGGCGTCAGTGGGAACGCGGATATGAGGCATTCATGGGCGACACAGAAGGTCAACGAGACCTCAAGCGCCGTGGTGCGGAAGATGAGGAAGGTTCACTCCTAAGGTCGATAATCAGTAAGCCTAGAGATACACTCAACCAAGCTTTGAAGGGTGTTGAGGATGAAGGGGCTGCAGCTTTTGACAAGTTACAACTACCCAATAATCCACATCCTAAAAAGTCTCTTGCGCAAGGGGCATGGGCAAAGGGATTCAAGAATGCCGTACGGGGTTCTTTTGGATTCGATGTAAAGCCTGCCGAGCCTCGAGCCAAGAAACGAAAGAAGTAAGGTTGAGGTAAATTTGTAATGCGGCCATGGACGCCACCAAGCAACTGACAGTTGAAGAGATCCAAGGCTACCTTGCAAGGGGTGCAGTGCTTCTGCCACATGTTTATGAACATCTTTTGGTTCTGCTTGAGCGAATGGAACAAGACCAGAAGGTTCGTATGTTACCTATCTCAATTTTTGACTTGTATCACTTTCGTCTCCGTCGCAAGTTAACATATCGCATTGAACAAGATCGCATTCGACAAGCAAGGAAAGCTGCATGAATAATAGCACTGTGTACGAACTCGATGATGTCATCAACAAAGTGCATTCAGTGTGCTTGGATAGTATCATTTACAAGCACCACCAAGCACAGGGCACACTCGACAACTATTACAAAGAAATACTAACTGACGCAGTTGCTGATATGGCAACATTGCCCGTAACTCGCAATGTTAAGGGTCTGGAACCTATTGAAGATCCACTGGAAGTTACGCGCACTTTCACTCGACTCGCACACCTTATGAGTATCGCATTTGGCAAGCCTTACAAGCAGGTGGAGGCTGACCTCGTTACAGTTATTGAGGGGTTTCCAACTCAAGATTACCGCATGTCAAAGATACTTCGCAACCGCAACAAGCTTCACTAAGATTCAAGTCGCTGAAGCCCTAAATACGGGTGTTGTGGAGGGGATTTTCATGGTTCAGTTTAACGGGTTACTCAAGTGGTGGTTGGTTCAATCAACCATAGCTCTAGCATTTCTTTATTGCTACTACCTCGGCCTATTTCACATGCTATGGGATGCTGACGTTTCCAAAATCAGCTTCTTTATTCTCACCTTGTATGTTGGCGTAAGTGGCCTCATTGGTTTAATTACTAGTAGAGCTGAACTTGCATATACTCAGCACAAAAAGTTCATCGACGTTTACATTCCAATATGTTGGCATGCGGCGAGCGAGATGACAGTGCTTGGTTTGATTGGCACAGTTATCGGCTTTATCCTTCTTCTAGGTCCTACGTTTGCAGGACTAAACTTAGCGGACGCCGCCGCAACTCAAACAATACTTGCAAAGATGGCTATTGGTATGTCAACGGCCCTCACCACAACTCTCGTTGGTCTTGTATGTGCAATACTGACAAGATTACAACTGGTTAACTTGGATACCATAGTCGATGAGCATGAGCAGTCGGAACAGACGATCAAGGAGTGATACTTCCACACCTTTCATAGACGTTAAGTTCATCCTATTGATGGGCATTGCGTTCATGTTCATCATTGCGTTCATGTTGATCAATCCGCCCCAAGCGAAAAAGATTGATCCCAAAGCTGAAGCAATGATTCTTCTCACGTGGCCTGATGGTAATTATGACGACGTTGATATGTGGTTGAAGCTCCCGTCGGGGAAAGCAGTTGGATATCGTTCCAAGGATATGGAATATGTCCACCTTGAGCGAGATGATCTAGGTATCACCAATGATATTGTTTATTCGAACGATGTAGCACTAGTAAATCGAACCAATCGAGAAGTGATTATGTTCCGTCAGATGGTTGATGGGCACTATATTCTCAATCTGTATTTCTTCAAAGATAAGGACGCTTCGGATAATGATGTAAAGAGGGCCGGACTTGAGTTGGAACCTGCTCCCATTCGCTGTAAAGTAATCATCATTCAACTCAATCCCAAATATGTAGAGCTCGCGACTTTCCTAGTAACGCTTAACAAGGAGGACGACGAAAAAACTGTTGTTCAGTTTGATATTACGAACGGGCACATTGGGAATTTTATACGCGACGAGGTTCTTTTTGTTGGAGCATCTGATGGGTCGGTGGGAGCTATGGCTGATCCAGGGTCTGGAGGACCAATGTAATGGATACAGCACTTCTTTACAGCCTTCTACCAGTCGAAATCATCCTTTCGCTCTTTACCATCCTTGTTGGATATTTCATCATCAGTCTGCCGAAGTCATACAAAGCCAAGTTTATCCTTATCCCACTGCTCATCGTCGGGAGCTTTTTCACATTCACATGGTTTGAGAAAGTGCTCGGTTATCCCGCGTACGTATCACTTCAGGAGCAAGTTATCATTCTCAGCCATCGCGTCACTTTCGTCGAGGATAAGAAGTTCATTGAATTGTGGACTTTGCCAATGAAAGACCGCTCGAGGTCGCGATTAGTGATCATTCCGTGGACACAAGAGCAAGAAGAAGAACTTCAACGAGCCAAAGTGCAACGTGGGAAGAAAGGCGAAGTGATAATCGGAGTGCCGCGAAAAGGCCGAGGAAAACAGCAATCGGGTGATGGTACTTCTTTTTTCGAGTTCAAGAATCTCAATCCGCGAACATTTGCACCAAAGCATGAGCACTCGCTCGGCTCGCCCTATCCTAATACACCGCAACCATAAGCTGTTGACAGCAATATTGACGATGGCAATCCTGCTACTGGTAGCGTGCGAACCGTAGTTGGAGATAGGACCACGGACGTTGCCACTACCCCCTGCTACAAATTATGTTGAAGCCGTTGACACCTATGTTGTTTGTCGCCAGTCTACAGCAAAGCGGAGCGGTTGAAATAGCAGCAGAAACAACTGTTGACCCTAACGCAGAGATGTGCTATAATGATCTCTGTTCGTTAAACAAACCCATCGAGGAATAAATGACCACTATCACCGGACATCAATTGCAGGAAATCGGCACCGAGATTTTCGGCAAAGATTGGCAAAAGCCGCTGGCTGAAAGCATTGGACTTTCGATTCCGCGTGTTTCACAACTCAAGAACTCCGCGTCAATCTCTGCAAAAAACACTGCTAAGATCGCCGCCCTGCATGCGCAATGGAAGACGACAGGTAAGATTGAACCTGGCGTTATTCAGATTGCCGCTCAGTCGTACACTCCCGTCGACGAAGAAGCTGGCTTCACCGACGAACAAATTGTCGATCGTGTCAACAAGCGTTTCAACGTGATGGATCGTCTGGTTGACGGTATGATGAAAAACGTCATTCGTTCGATGATCATTTCCGGCGGACCGGGCATTGGTAAGTCGTACGGTCTCGAGAAGAAACTGCGTAAAGCGCACAAGGAAAAGCAACTCCAGTACACGATTATTCGTGGTACGGTTTCGGCTCCTGGTTTGTACCAAGCGTTGTACCAAGCACGCAATGGTGGTGTCGTTGTACTCGATGACAGCGATTCGATCTTCAATGATGAGCAAGCGTTTAACATTCTCAAGGCTGCTCTCGATTCGACCAACCAGCGCACGCTCGCCTGGCGCAAGCAGTCGTCGTGGGTCTACGACGTCTTTGGTGAAGGTGAAAGTGATGAGCCTGTTGACAACGAAGGTCGTTTCCCGAACGAGTTTGATTTCGAAGGTGCTGTTGTTTTCATTACGAACTTGAACTTTCGCGAGATCGCCAATAAAGGTACGAGACTGTCGCCGCACTTCGGTGCGTTGCTGTCACGTTCGATGTATTTGGACCTGACTCTGCACTCGCTGCGCTCGCGTATTCTTCGAATCAAGGACGTGTTCCACAACAGTATGCGCAAGTCGCTCGATCTGACGGAGGAGCAGGGCGACGAGATTCTCAACTATGTCCTCGACAACGCTGATCGTCTTGATGAACTGTCGCTTCGTATGGTGAAGCACATTTCTGATGCATATAAGCTCGGTGACGATTGGAAAGAGAACATCGAGTACACGAAAATGAAGACGCCGAAACTCGACTGGAAAAACTAAATCAGGGACGCCCACCGCGAGGTCGGGGACGTCCTTAACACTTTTAATTCATTAACAGGAGAACACAATGAAATGTCAACGATGTAATAGTGAAAGAGTGGCGAC
>JACZKY010004247.1_pt1 | contig 21187 bp, 18 predicted proteins | sample 8237611 | NCBI WGS metagenome assembly JACZKY01 (sample SAMN16148055, study PRJNA663545) | marine sediment metagenome | biome: sediments and biomass from bioreactor inoculated with such sediments; feature: coastal sediments; material: methane- and iron-fed bioreactor; isolation source: Bothnian...
ACTCACGGAGACGAAGGTGGGCGATACGATCACGGACACGCGGCGACCCGCCGCGGGCCCGCTCCCGGGGTTCAAGGTCGTCCGGCCGATGGTGTTCGCGGGAGTCTACCCGGTCGCCTCCGACCAGTATCCCCAGCTCCGGACGGCGATCGACAAGCTGCGGCTGAACGACTCCTCGTTCACCGCGGAACCGGAGAGCTCCGTGGCGCTGGGATTCGGTTTCCGGTGCGGTTTTCTCGGCCTTCTCCACATGGAGATCATCCAGGAGCGGCTCGAGCGGGAATACGGCGTGCAGCTCATCACCACGGCGCCCACCGTCGGGTACCGCGCCGTCAAGCAGGACGGCACGGTCGTCGAGGTCGACAGCCCCGCGCGGCTCCCCGAGCCGCTGGAAATGGAGCGCATCGAGGAGCCGATCATTCACGCGACGATCCACCTGCCGTCGGAATACCTGGGGAATGTCCTCAAGCTGTGCGAGGAGCGGCGGGGGGTGCAGCGGCAGATGAAGTTCGTCTCGGCGGTCCGTGTCATCCTCGAGTACGAGCTGCCGCTGAACGAGATCGTCCTCGACTTCTACGACAGGCTCAAGACGGCTTCCCGCGGTTACGCCTCCATGGATTACGAGTTTCTCCGCTTCCAGCCGTCGGACCTGGTCCGGCTCGACATCCTGCTGAACGGAGACAAGGTGGACGCCCTCTCCCTCATCGTCCACCGGGACAACGCCTATGCGAAGGGTCGGGAGGTCACGGAGCGGCTGCGGAAGCTGATCCCCCGCCAGATGTTCGAGGTGGTCATCCAGGCGGCGATCGGCGCCAAGATCATCGCGCGGGAGTCGGTCAAGGCGATCCGGAAGAACGTGCTGGCGAAATGCTACGGCGGCGACATCACGAGGAAGCGGAAGCTCCTGGAGAAGCAGAAGGAGGGGAAGAAGCGGATGAAGCAGGTCGGCTCCGTAGAGATCCCCCAGGAAGCGTTCCTCTCCATACTCAAGGTCAAGGAGTAACGGGGGGAAGATGCGGAGGATGATGCCGGAAGCCGGGATTCAGGCCAAGGGGCCGAGGAAGGGGAAGGCCCGGGAGTATGCCGAGGCGTTCGGCGTCGCCCTGGTGATCGCTTTGGTCGTCCGGACCCTTCTCCTGCAGGCGTTCAAGATCCCGTCGGGCTCCATGGAGAATACGCTCCTGATCGGGGACCACATCTTCGTCAACAAGTTCATTTACGGGTACCATGTGCCGTACACGAAGGGGCGCATCCTCGCCTTCTCCACGCCGAAGCGGGGCGACATCGTCGTGTTCGTCTTTCCCGAGGACCCGAGCAAGGACTTCATCAAGCGGGTCATCGGGACTCCGGGGGACGTCGTGGAGGTCCGGCAGAAGACGGTCTACGTCAACGGCGCACCTCTGGTGGAGGAATACACCCGTTTTGCCGACGGGAGGGACATCGACGGCATGGTCCGCGGCAGGGACAACATGCCCCCCGTGCGGGTGCCCGCCGGGAAGCTCTTCATGATGGGGGACAACCGGGACCGGTCGTACGACTCCCGATTCTGGGGGTTCGTCGACATGGACGCGGTGATCGGCAAGGCGCTGTTCATCTACTTCTCCATCGACTGGAACCGCGGGGTGGGATGGACGGACGTCGGGCGCTATCCCGAGCTCGTCCGGTGGGACCGGATCGGTCGCGCGTTGCGCTAGCCCTTTGCCGTTGACTCGGGAGGGGGATGGGGGTAGTATCCCGATGGCCTTTTAAGCTAATCCCGTGAGGTTAGCAAAGGATGACGACCTGCCGATTCCGAACGTGCCTCTCCGCAACGACGGGGAGGCATTTTTTTTCGACCGACGCCGGCACACCGGCCGGGACACGTGGAGCGACCCCATGAAGAAAACCGGCACGAAGACCCTCCTCGACGGCAAAGGCGTTGACCGCGCCCTCTCGCGCCTGACCCACGAGATCCTCGAGAAGAACAAGGGCGCGGCCGAGATCGTCCTCGTCGGGATCGCCTCGGGCGGGATTCCCCTTTCGCAGGTGATCCGGAGGAAGATCCAGGTGATCGAGGGCGTGGAGGTCCCGGCGGGGTTCGTCGACATCACGCTCTACCGCGACGACCTGGCCCGCGCGGGGTACCAGGCGCGCCTGAAACGCACCGAGATCCCGTTCTCCATCGACGAGAAGAAGGTGATCCTGGTCGACGACGTCCTCTACACGGGCAGGACGATCCGGGCGGCCATGGACGCGCTGGTGGACTTCGGGCGTCCGCGGAACATCCAGCTGGCGGTCCTCATCGACCGCGGGCACCGGGAGCTTCCCATCCGGGCCGACTTCGTGGGGAGGAACGTACCCACCTCCCGGTCGGAGACCGTCGTGGTCCGCGTCGAGGGGCCCCCGGAAGAATGGAGCGTGACCCTCAAGGAAGATCCAACGGGGAAGGGGGAATAGGAAATGGATTGGCATCGCCGGCACGTCCTCGGGCTGTCCGACTTCCACCCGGAGGAGATGGAGTTCGTCATCGACACCGCCCGGTCGATGGAGGAGGTCCTCACGCGCGACATCAAGAAGGTCCCCGCGCTGCGCGGGAAGACCGTGGTGAACCTCTTCTTCGAAGCGAGCACGCGGACCCGCACATCGTTCGAGATGGCGGGGAAGCGCCTCTCCGCCGACGTGGTGAATTTCAGCGCGTCCACGTCGAGCGTCACGAAAGGGGAGACCCTCCTCGACACGGCGCGGAACATCGAGGCGATGAAGCCGAACATCCTCGTGGTCCGCCACTCCGCCTCGGGAGCGGCGCTTTTCCTGTCCCGCCACCTCTCCTGTTCGATCATCAACGCGGGGGATGGCGCGAACGAGCATCCCTCCCAGGGCCTGCTCGATCTCTACACGATCCTGAAGGTGAAGGGAAAGATCACCGGCCTCAAAATCGCCATCGTCGGGGATATCCTCCACAGCCGGGTCGTGCGGTCGGACCTCCACTCCCTCGGGCGGATGGGCGCGAAGCTGTGGCTCTGCGGGCCGGCGACGCTGGTCCCCCGGGAGATGGAGCGGACCGGGGCGGTACTGACGAGCGACATCCGGGAAGCGGTACGGGGGGCCGACGTCATCATCATGTTGAGGATCCAGCTGGAGAGGCAAAAAACAGCGTATTTTCCATCCATTAGAGAGTATTCCCGAAGGTTCTGCTTGAACCGAGAGGTCTTCTCGCTCGCAAAGGACGACGCGGTCATCATGCACCCGGGCCCGATCAACCGGGGGGTGGAGCTGTCCGACGAACTGGCCGATTGCGAACGGTCCCTGGTGCTTCGACAGGTCGAGTCCGGCGTTGCCGTCCGCATGGCGCTTCTCTACCTTCTCGCGGGAGGTTCCCATGCTGCTCATTAAGGGTGGGAGGGTGATCGATCCGGCGTCCCGCCGGGACGAGGTCGGCCACCTGGTGCTGGAGGGCGGAAAGGTCCGCGAATTTCTCGCTGGCGACGCCCCCTCCGGGTTCCAGGGGAGGGTGATCCCGGCGCAGGGGAAGTGGGTCGTCCCGGGGCTGATCGACATGCACGTCCACCTGCGCGACCCGGGTTACGAGTGGAAGGAGGACATCCTCACCGGAACACGCGCCGCCGCCGCGGGCGGCTTCACCTCGGTCGCCTGCATGGCCAACACGAGCCCTGTCAACGATTCCGCGGAGGTCACACGATACATCGTGGAGAGATCCCGCCGTGAGGGGAGCGCCAACGTCTATCCCGTGGCCGCCGTGACCCGCGGCCTTGAAGGGAAAGAAATGGCGGACTACTCGGAGCTGGCCGAGGCCGGAGCGGTGGCGTTCTCCGACGACGGGAAGCCGGTGGAGAATCCCCTGCTGCTCCGGCGGGCGATGGAGTACGTGCGCCCCTTCGGGTATCGGATTCTCTCCCACGCGGAGGATACCCTTCTTGCCGGCGACGGAGCCGCCCACGAGGGGTGGACCGCCCGGAAGCTCGGGATCCCCGGAATCCCTTCCGCCGCGGAGGAAGTCGCCATCGCCCGGGACATCCTGATCGCGCGGCAGACGGGGGGAAAGCTCCACATCCAGCACATCAGCACCCGGATGGGGGTGGACCTGCTCCGGATGGCCCGCCGCGCGGGCCTCGACGTAACGGGGGAGACGGCCCCGCACTACTTCACCCTGACCGACGCGGCGCTCGAAGGGTACGACACGAACGCGAAGATGAACCCGCCGCTGCGCGGGGAGGACGACCGGATGGCGATCCTCGAGGGGATCCAGGACGGAACGATCGACGCGATCGCGTGCGACCACGCGCCGCACGAGGCCTACGTAAAGCGGTGCGAGTTCGCCGCTGCCGCCAACGGGATCATCGGGCTGCAGACCTCGCTTCCGCTTGCCCTCTCCCTGCTCGCGGGCGGCAAGATCCCGGCGTCCCGCCTCGTTGAAATGCTCTCCGCGGGTCCCGCGCGGATCCTTGGGTTGCGCGGAAAGGGGTCGCTTGCCCCGGGCGCCGACGCGGACGCGACGGTGATCGACCCAGAAGAAGAATGGGAATTCCGCACGGAGGACGTCCTCTCCCGGTCGATGAACAGCCCGTTCATCGGCTGGAAGATGCGCGGCCGCGCGGTGGCGACGATCTGCGGGGGAAGAGTCCGCCACTCGACGATCGCGGGAGCGGCCGCGGATGCCTGAACGGAAAGCCCTCCTCGTCCTCGCGGACGGCACCGCCTACGAAGGGACCGCTTTCGGCTACGAGGGGGAGTGCTCGGGGGAGGTCGTCTTCAATACGGGGATGACCGGGTACCAGGAGGTGCTCACCGATCCGTCCTACAAGGGACAGATCGTCACGATGACGTACCCCGAGATCGGCAACACGGGGATCAACCCGGAGGACGTCGAATCGTACCGGCCGTGGGTGGAGGGGTTCATCGTCCGCGAGGCCTGGGGCCCGCCCTCGAACTGGCGGCACGTGGAGTCCCTCGATGCCTACCTGAGGAGGTACCATGTCTGCGGCATGGCCGGAATCGACACCCGCGCGCTTACCCGGCGTCTCCGGGACGGCGGGTCCCAGATGGCGGTCCTCTCGGCGACCGATCTCGACACGGAACGCCTGGCGCGGAAAGCGCGCGAGCTGCCCTCCCTCGTGGGGCGCGACCTGGTGAAGGAGGTCACCTCCGACCATGCGGTGCATTGGGGCACGGGGGACTGGGACCTGGAAAAGGGGTATCTTCCGGCCGCCGCGTTCCGCGAACGGTTCGGGTGCGTCCCGCGCATCGTGGCGATCGACTACGGCATCAAGCAGAACATCCTCCGCATGATGGTCTCCCACGGGTTCGACGTGACCGTCGTGCCGGCCGGGGCCACGCCGGAAGAGATCCTCGCGTCCTCCCCGGACGGCGTCTTCCTGTCGAACGGCCCGGGGGATCCCGAAGGCGTGCCGTACGCCGTCCTGACGGTGCGCGGGCTCCTCGGAAAGGTGCCGATGTTCGGAATCTGCCTCGGGCACCAGATCATGGGGCTCGCCCTCGGGGGAAAGACGTTCAAGCTCAAGTTCGGTCACCACGGCTGCAACCAGCCGGTGAAGGACCTGGCAACCGGCAAGGTGGAGATCACAAGCCAGAACCACAACTTCTCGGTCGACCCCCGCTCCCTCGGCGGCGCCGCCCGGATCACCCACGTGAACCTGAACGACGGCACCGTGGAAGGTCTCTCCGTCCCATCGATGCGATGCTTCTCCGTGCAGTACCACCCGGAGGCGTCCCCCGGCCCGCACGACTCCCGGTACCTCTTCACCCGCTTCCACCGGTACCTGTGCGGCGAAGAGGAACTGTAAGTGCGCGCGCTCAACCGCGGCCAGCGGGAAACTCCTGCCAGGGGGGGACATACCTGGTCCAGACCCGGGATGCAGGGAGGATGTGTCCTCCCACTGCGGGACAGGGTGTCCTGCGCCACTGCCCATCCCGCGGACGACCTCCTCTCCGCCTGCAAGCTGTGCCCTCGGGCGTGCGGCGTGAACCGGCTCGATGGGGAGCGGGGTTTCTGCGGCGCGGGGAGGCTCGCGCGCGTCGCCGCCGTCTCCGTGCACCACGGCGAGGAACCGCCGATCTCGGGGACGCGCGGCTCGGGAACGATCTTTTTCAGCCACTGCAACATGAAGTGCGTCTTCTGCCAGAATTACCCGATCAGCCAGTTCGGGAACGGACGCGAGGTGCGCACGGAGACCCTGGCGAACGAGATGCTCCGGCTGCAGGAGCGGGGCGCGCACAACGTAAATTTCGTCACGCCAACGCCGCACGCGCCGCAGATGCTGCAGGCGATCCTCCTCGCCCGCGGGAAGGGATTCGACCTCCCGGTCCTCTACAACACGAACGGGTACGACGCGCTCGAGACGCTCGCGCTGCTGGACGGCCTCGTCGACATCTACCTGCCGGACGCGAAATACCGATCCGCGGATCTTGCCGATGCCGCTTCCGCGACCCCCGGCTACGCCCCGCGCAACGACGCAGCGATCGCGGAGATGGTACGCCAGGTCGGGTTCCTCGACGCAGGCGAGGAGGGGGTCGCCACGCGGGGGGTTCTGGTCCGGCACCTCGTCCTGCCGGGGAAGGTCGGGGAGACGAAGGCGGTCCTGGCGCGTCTGGCGGAAACGTTCGGCCGCGATCTTCCGCTGTCGCTGATGGGTCAATACTTCCCTGCGTGGCGGGCGGCCACGCTCCCCGGGTTCGGGCGGAAAATCACGCGGAAGGAGTACGACGCCGCGATCGAAGCCGCGGAACGGCTGGGATTCCGTAACATCTTCCTCCAGGAGCTGTCGTGCCGAAACGCACCGACCTGAAAAAGATCATGCTCATCGGCTCCGGTCCGATCATCATCGGGCAGGCGTGCGAGTTCGACTACTCCGGGACCCAGGCGTGCAAGGCCCTCCGCGAGGAGGGGTACGAGGTCGTCCTCGTCAACAGCAACCCGGCGACGATCATGACCGACACCGACTTCGCCGACCGGACGTACATCGAGCCGATCATCCCGGAGATCGTCGGGAAGATCATCGCGCGGGAGCGTCCCGACGCGCTGCTGCCCACCATCGGGGGGCAGACGGGGCTGAACATCGCCGTCTCCCTCCACGAGACGGGGATCCTCCGGAAGTACGGCGTGGAGCTGATCGGCGCGAGCTTCGAAGCGATACAGAAAGCCGAGGACCGGAACCTGTTCCGGAAGGCGATGGAGAAGCTGGGGCTGACCGTCCCGCGATCCGGGTACATCCGCTCCCTCGAGGAGGCCCTCCGGGTCATCCCGGAGATCGGGTACCCGGCGATCATCCGCCCCTCCTTCACGCTCGGTGGAACGGGCGCGGGGATCGCCTACAACCGGGAGGAGTTCGAAGAGGGGATCCGGTGGGCTCTGGACGCCTCCCCGAAGCGCACCGTCCTCGTGGAGCAGTCGGTCATCGGCTGGAAGGAATTCGAGCTCGAGGTTATGCGCGACCTGGCCGACAACGTGGTCATCGTCTGCTCGATCGAAAACCTCGACCCGATGGGAGTGCACACCGGTGACTCGATCACCGTGGCCCCGGCGCAGACGCTGACCGACAAGGAGTACCAGATCCTTCGCAACGCGTCCCTGAGCATCATCCGCGAGATCGGGGTGGACACCGGCGGGAGCAACATCCAGTTCGCCGTCCACCCGGAGACCGGGGAGATGGTGGTCATCGAGATGAACCCGCGCGTCTCCCGCTCCTCGGCGCTGGCGTCCAAGGCGACGGGCTTCCCCATCGCGAAGATCGCCGCCAAGCTCGCCGTCGGGTTCACTCTCGACGAGATCCGCAACGACATCACGCGGGAGACCCCCGCCTCGTTCGAGCCGACGATCGACTATGTGGTGACCAAGATCCCGCGCTTCACGTTCGAGAAGTTCCCGCAGACCGAGGATGCGCTCGGCACGCAGATGAAGTCGGTGGGGGAGGTGATGGCGATCGGCCGCACCTTCAAGGAGTCCCTGCAGAAGGCGATCCGGTCGCTGGAGACCGGCATGTACGGATTCGAGGAGATGTTCCCCCCGGGGGACCCTCCGAACCCGCGGGCGCGCAGGAAGACGATCGGCGAGAAGCTGCGCAAGCCGAACTCCCTCCGGCTTTTCTACATCGGGGAGGCGTTCCGCGACGGCTGGACGGTCGCGGAGATCCGGGACCATACCGGCATCGATCCGTGGTTCCTGGAGAATATCCGGAAGATCATCGGGATGGAAGGGGAGATCCGCGCGGTGGCCGAGGCGTTCCGGAAGGAGGCGGCGAAGCTTCCCGTGGCGTGGGCGCCCTTCCTTCGCCGGATGAAGGGGAACGGCTTCTCCGACCGTCGACTCGCGAAGCTTCTCGGGGTAGGCGAGGACGAGTTCCGGACGGTCCGTTACGCCGCCGGGGTGCGGGCGGTCTTCAAGCGGGTCGACACCTGCGGGGCGGAGTTCGAGGCGTACACCCCCTACCTCTACTCCACGTACGAGCGGGAGAGCGAAGGGAAGCCGACCGGCCGGAAGAAGGTGGTGATCCTCGGCGGCGGTCCGAACCGGATCGGGCAGGGGATCGAGTTCGACTACTGCTGCGTCCACGGGGTGTTCGCCCTTCGGGAAGAGGGGTTCGAGACGATCATGGTGAACTGCACCCCCGAGACCGTATCGACGGACTACGACTCCTCCGACCGGCTCTACTTCGAGCCCCTGACGAAGGAGGACGTCCTGGCGATCATCGAGGAGGAGAAGCCGGTCGGCGTGATCGTCCAGTTCGGCGGCCAGACTCCCCTGAAGCTCGCGGTCCCCCTCGAATCGGAGGGAGTCCGGATCCTGGGAACCTCGCCGGAGAGCATCGACCGGGCGGAGGACCGGGAGCGGTTCGCGGAAATGCTGAACCGGCTGGGCCTTTCGCAGCCGCCCCACGGGATCGCGCGTTCCACATCCGACGCGGTCGAAATCGCGGCCCGGGTCGGGTATCCCGTGCTGCTCCGGCCGTCCTACGTGCTGGGCGGGCGGGCGATGGAGATCGTCCACGACGAGGACGGACTTCGCAGGTACCTCACGGAGGCCGTCTCCGCCTCGGAGGCGAGGCCCGTGCTCGTCGACCGGTTCCTCGAGGACGCCATAGAGATCGACGTGGACGCGATCTCCGACGGGGAAACGGTCGTCGTCGGCGGCATCATGGAGCATATCGAGGAAGCGGGCGTCCATTCCGGGGATTCGGCTTGCTCCCTTCCTCCGCACTCCATCTCGGGCGAGACGATCCTGGAGATCGCGCGGCAGACGAAGGCGCTGGCTTCCGAACTCTCCGTCATCGGACTGATGAACGTACAGTTCGCCATCCAGCGCGGCAGGATCTTCATCCTCGAGGTCAACCCGCGGGCTTCCCGCACCATCCCGTTTGTCAGCAAGGCGATCGGAGTGCCCCTGGCCAAGCTCGCCGCGAAAGTGATGGGAGGACGAAAGCTGGCGGACCTCGGGTTCACCTCGGAGATCGTGCCGAACCACGTCTGCGTCAAAGAGGCGGTCTTCCCCTTCATCAAGTTCCCCGACGTCGACACGCTGCTCGGTCCGGAGATGAAGTCGACCGGGGAGGTGATGGGGATCGACAAGACATTCGGCACCGCCTTCGCCAAGGCGCAGATCGCGGCCGGGATGATCCTGCCGCATTCCGGGAAGGTGTTCGTGAGCGTTCGCGACGAGGACAAGGAGGGGGTTCTCCCGGCGGCGGAAGCGCTGAAGCGGTGCGGCTTCACCTTCGTAGCAACCCGCGGCACGGCGGCGTTCCTCACGGCGCGCGGGCTCCCCTGCGACACGGTGCGGAAGGTGAACGAGGGACGCCCCCACGTGGCGGACCTCATCAGGAACGGGGAGATCGCCCTTGTCATCAACACGCCTCTGGGGGCGCAGTCGAAGGCCGACTCCTACTACATCCGGCGAGCATCCCTGGTCTACAACGTACCGTACTTCACCACCCTGGCCGCTGCGCGCGCCGTCTCCCTCGCGATCTCGGCCCTGATCGCGGACGACCTGTCCGTCCGGAGTCTGCAGGAGTATCACGGGACGGCCCGGCCGACAGGTCGATGACTCCCGTGTTCCGCCCCAGAGGTGCGCGGTGACCGCACCGTACCCCATCCAGTACGTCAAGGGCGTGGGGCCCCGTCTGGGTGAAAGGCTTGCCGCCCGGGGGATCCGGACGCCGCATGACGCCCTCTACTTCTTCCCGAGGGATTACGAAGACCGGCGCAGGGTGATCCCCATCCGGGAACTCACGGCGGGGATGACCGTGCCCGTCCGCGGGAAGATCCTTTCCGTGCAGGGCGGCGGGAAAATGTTCCGCCGGGCAAGGGTTCTCGAGGTCGTGATCACCGACGGGACCGGACGACTCTCGGCGAAATGGTTTCGCTTCCATCCCTCCCTCGTCGAACGATTCCGCGTCGGGGAGTCGGTGACGCTCTGCGGATCCGCGCGATGGTTCCGCTTCTTTCCCGAAATGCACCACCCGGAGATCCTCGTGGAGGAAGACGCTGCCGACCCGGTCCATTCCGGCCGCATCGTCCCCGTCTACCCGGAAGTGGAAGGGATTCCGCCGCGGGTCCTCCGCAAGATCCAGTGGGAGGTGGTCCAGAGGCACGCTGCACAGGAGATCGAATGTTTCCCGTCCGGCATCCTCTCGCGGGTCGGGATCCCACCCCTCCAGGAGTCGCTTGCCTCCATCCACTTCCCGCGCGACGACGCGGACGCGGAACGCTTCCGGGAATTCTCCTCCCCCCAGCAGCGCCGCCTGATCTTCGGCGAACTGTTCGCGCTCCAATGGGCGCTGGTTCTCCGGCGGGCGGGGACGGATCGGGAGGAGGCGATTCCGCTCCCATGGGACCGCGAGATCGTCGACGAGATCAAGCGGCGGCTTCCGTTCGACCTGACCGGCGCCCAACGGCGGGTGGTCAACGAAATCCTGAAAGACCTGGGGAAGCCGCACCCGATGCACCGGCTCCTGCAGGGGGACGTAGGCAGCGGAAAGACGATCGTCGCCTGGATCGCCGCGATGGTCGCCTGGCGGCACGGCGTGCAGGCCGCGGTGATGGCGCCCACAGAGATCCTGGCGGAGCAGCATTACCGGAGGTTTCTGGAACGGTCGGCCGGACTGCCGGTCCGTGTCGCGCTCCTGTCCGCCGCGCTGCCCGCGAAGGAGCGGGAGGCGGTTCGAAAACGGATCCGCGACGGGGAGGCGGACATCGTCGTGGGGACGCATGCCCTGATCCAGGAAAGTGTCGCGTTCCGCAACCTCGCGCTGGGCGTCATCGATGAGCAGCACCGGTTCGGGGTGCTGCAGCGTGCCTCCCTCCGAAGGAAGGGCAGGATATCCCCGCATCTCCTCGTCATGACCGCCACTCCGATCCCGCGGACGCTGGCAATCACGCTGTACGGCGACCTCGACGTCTCGGTGCTCGACGAGATGCCTCGCGGAAGGATTCCGGTCCGCACGAAGGTCGTCACGGAGGAAGGCCGACGGAAGGTCTTCGAGGAGATCCGAAGGGAGATCGCGCGGGGAGGAAGGGCGTACGTCGTCCTCCCGCTCGTGGAGGAGTCCGACAAGATTTCCCTGCGGGACGCCACCCGCACCGCTGAACGGCTTCGGGAAGCGTTCCCCGGCGTGGGGGTGGGATTGCTGCACGGACGGATGAAACCGTCGGAGAAGGAAGAGGCGATGGGGCGGTTCAAGGACGGCGACCTGCAACTGCTCGTCTCCACCACGGTCGTCGAGGTGGGGGTGGACGTCCCGGAGGCCACGGTGATGGTCGTCGAGCACGCCGAACGGTTCGGCCTTTCGCAGCTGCACCAACTGCGCGGAAGGGTGGGGCGTGGCACCCGGCCGTCGTCATGCTTCCTGATGGCGGGAGGAGGGCAGGGGGAGGAAGCGGCGGCGCGCCTGTCCGTGATGGAGAAGACCGTCGACGGTTTCCGGATCGCGGAAGAGGACCTCCGTATCCGCGGGCCGGGAGACTTCGCCGGCGTGCGTCAGTCCGGAATCTCCGACCTCGTCTTCGCCGACCTCGTGCGGGACGCATCGATCCTGCGGTTGGCCCGGGAGATTGCTGGGGAGTTGCACCGGGACGATCCGGGCCTGTCGTCGCCCGACCACCTCGGGATCCGCCGGTTCCTCGAAATGCGAACGACGGCGCTGGATGGGGGAGAACCCCTTCCTTCCTCCCGGGATTGAACCGGGAACCGACGGGAAGCTTCTGTATATCGGCGCCTAACCACCCATCCGATCAGAAGATGTTGGTCAATCGCTTCGCCACTTTCTTCTTGGCCTTTTTTGCCTTTTTCTTTACGTTCTTCACGAATTTCGAGGTCATCTTCTCCTTGAGTTTCTTCACCTCGCTTTCCTTTTTCTCCAGTTTCTTGACGAGGCTCGTGAGGTCCTTTTCGAGCGAACGGACGCGTTTCTTGAGTTGGCTTTCGATGCCCGAGATTTTCTTCCCGATCGCTTTCGTTCCGGCCATGGATTCCTCCTTCATCCATCAGGATATATATATTCTATACTTGCCGCGCGCCATATTCCAATCCCCAGGTCCCTTACACGGAATCTCCCCGCGCCGCAGTTGCATCCAACAGGAAAATATCGGAGGTGCACCCGATGAAAACAATCCTTGCGACCGCCATGATCGTCGCCTTCGGGGTCACGGGCATCTCCCTCTGGAACGCCTCGCACACCCGGAGCATCGACTTTTCCTCCAGTCAGATCTACATCCACGGCACTCCGGTTTGCGTCGTGCGCCATGAAGGGGAGATTGTCGCCTCCGTCGGAAGGTGCGACGCCTACGGGAGCCAATCGCGGGAACGAGGCTTCGGGACCGGAAGAGGATTCCCGGGGGAGTCGCCTTACCACCGCGAGGATCCTTCCGGGCTCCCACCGGGGCACCCGCCCGTGGACTCCCCGCCCGCGTGGGAGCAGGTGCGAAAGATACCCATCTGAGCACCTTTCGAATCTCCGTCTTTGCGAAATGGGAACTTCATCATAAACAAGGAGGACGGATGATGACAAAACTGCCTCTCGGAAAGAGCGGCTTGCTGGTGTCCCGCTTGGGGTTGGGGTGCATGGGCATGTCGGAATTCTATGGTCCTGGCGACGAGTCGGAGTCGATCCGAACGATCCATCGGTCCATCGCGCTGGGGATCAATTTCCTCGACACGGCGGACATCTATGGGTTGGGACGCAACGAGATTCTCGTGGGGAAGGCGATTCGCGATCGTCGGGACCAGGTGGTGCTGGCGACGAAATTCGGCAATGTTCGCGGAGAGGACGGAAGCTGGATGGGCGTGAACGGCAAACCCGAGTACGTCCGAAGGTGCTGCGAAGCAAGCCTGCGGCGCCTCGGCGTCGATGTAATCGACCTGTATTATCAGCACCGGGTCGACCCGGAAACGCCGGTGGAGGAAACGGTCGGTGCGATGGCGGAACTGGTGCGGGAGGGGAAAGTACGTTATCTGGGTCTGTCCGAAGCTGCCCCCGCGACGATCCGCAGGGCCTGCGCCGTTCACCCGATCGCTGCGTTGCAGACGGAGTATTCGCTCTGGACCCGCGATCCCGAAGCCGAAGTGATCCCGACATGCCGTGACAACGGGATAGCCTTTGTCGCATACAGCCCGCTCGGCAGGGGAGCCTTGACCGGTTCGATCCGCAAACTCGACGATCTCGCGGAAGGCGACTACCGGCGCAACTCCCCGCGTTTTGCGGGGGGGAATCTGTCCCGCAACCTCTCCCTGGTGGACCGTCTCACGGAGATGGCGGCCGGGAAGAAGGTCCGTCCGGCCCAGCTTGCCCTGGCGTGGTTGCTGGCCCGGGGACAGGATATCTTCCCGATTCCGGGAACCAAGCGCGTAAGCCGTCTGGAGGAAAACGTCGGGGCATTGCAGGTGCCGCTGACACCCGAGGAGGTCGCCCGGCTCGATTCCGCGTTTCCTGTGGGGGCTGCCGCGGGGACCCGTTACCCTGAACAGGCGATGAAGGCGGTACACCGGTAGTTGTCTCTTTCCTCTCTGGCCAGGTATCTCCCCTGATAGCGCCTTCCCGGTCGGTAAATTGACTTGGAAGGCGCGATTCATTAACATGTTTGATTACACTTGACAGGAGAGTACCCAATGGAAGAGTTCCGCAGAATCCAGCGTTTGCCTCCGTACGTCTTCGCGGTTGTGGTGGAGCTCAAGTCGAAATTGCGCCACGCCGGCGAGGACATCATCGACCTGGGGATGGGAAACCCCGATCTGCCCACGCCGAAGCACATCGTCGACAAGCTTGTCGAGTCGGTGCGCAATCCCCGGAACCACCGCTATTCGCTTTCCCGAGGGATCCCGAAGCTTCGGCTGGCAATCTGCAGCTGGTACAAGCGGAAATACAACGTGGACCTCGACCCGGAAACGGAGGCGATCGCCACGATCGGAGCGAAGGAGGGGTTGTCCCACCTCGTACTGGCCACGATGGGCCCGGGGGACATCGCGCTCGTGCCCAACCCGACGTACCCGATACACGCCTACTCGGTGATCATCGCCGGCGCGGACGTCCGGTCGATCTCCCTCACGAGCGGGGAGGGGGACTTCATCGACCGCGCCGAGCGGGCGATCAAGATGATGTGGCCCCGGCCGAAGATGATGATCCTCTCCTTCCCCCACAACCCGACGACCCAGGTGGTGGAGCTCGATTTTTTCAAGCGCGTCGTCGCGTTCGCCAAAGAGCACAAACTTCTGGTCATCCATGATCTCGCCTACGCCGACCTTGTCTTCGACGGGTACAAGGCCCCCTCGATCCTGCAGGTCGCCGGAGCCAAGGACGTGGCCGTGGAGATGTACTCCATGTCGAAGGGATACTCCATGCCTGGCTGGCGCGTCGGCTTCGTCGTCGGAAACAAGCGGCTCGTCGGAGCGCTGACCCGTATGAAGAGCTATCTGGACTACGGGATCTTCCAGGCGATCCAGGTCGCCGCCACGGTTGCGCTCAACGGGCCGCAGCGCGTGGTCGACGAGGCCGTCGAGGTCTACCGGAAGCGCAGGGATTGTCTCGTCGAGGGATTCGCCCGCATCGGGTGGGAGTTCGAGAAGCCGAAGGGAACGATGTTCGTGTGGGCACCCATTCCCGAACCGTTCCGCGAGATGGGCTCCGTCGAGTTCTCGAAACTTCTCCTGACGAAAGCCAAGGTCGCGGTCTCGCCGGGGATCGGCTTCGGGGAGCATGGGGAAGGGTTCGTCCGTTTCGCGCTGGTGGAGAACGAGCACAGGATACGGCAGGCGATCCGAGGCGTGAAGGGGATGCTCCAGTCGCCGCCGAAGGTCAAGGCGAAATGACCTCTTCCCCACGGGAGATCGGGGTCGGCGTCGTCGGTTTCGGCACCGTCGGCACCGGCACGGTCAAGCTTCTCCTCGAGAACGCGGAACACCTCCGCAAGCGCGTCGGGATCCCGATCCGGCTCGTCCGGGTCGCGGACCAGGACACCGCGAGAGATCGGGGCGTTCGGCTGCCCGAGGGTGTGTTCATCGAGGACGGCATGCGGGTCGCCCGGGACCCCGATGTCCAGATCCTCGTCGAACTCGTCGGCGGCACGGGCGCAGCGAAAGACTTCCTGCTCGAGGCGATCCGCAACGGGAAATCGGTGGTGACGGCGAACAAGGCCCTGCTCGCGGAGTACGGCCCGGAGATCGTCGGGGCCGTCCAGGCCGCCGGCGTGGACATCGGGTTCGAGGCGACCGTCGGCGGAGGAATCCCCATCATCCGGACGCTTCGGGAAGGGTTGGCGGCGAACCGGATCCGCGCGATCTTCGGGATCATCAACGGGACGTGCAACTACATTCTTTCGCGCATGACCCGGGAAGGGAAGCCGTTCGCGGAGGTCCTCGCCGAAGCGCAGGCGACCGGCCTTGCCGAGGCGGACCCGTCGTTCGATGTCGACGGGATCGACACCGCGCACAAGCTGGCGATCCTCGTCTGGCTCGCCACCGGGGGTCACGTTCCGCCGAAGGAGATCTTCGTGCAGGGGATCCGGGAGATCGATCCCGAGGACATCGCCTTCGCGAAGGAGTTCGGGTACACGATCAAGCTGCTGGCGATCGCGAAGGAGAACGGCGCGGGGATCGAGGCGCGGGTCCACCCGACGATGATCCCGTCCCATTACCTTCTGGCCACCGTCGACGGCGCCTACAACGCGATCTACGTGAAGGGCGACTTCGTCGGGTCTTCCCTGTCGTACGGGCAGGGCGCGGGGATGCTCCCCACGGCGTCCGCGGTGGTGAGCGACGTGATCGAGATCGCCCGGAACCTTCGAAAGGGCTGCGCGGGCCGGGTGCCGCCTGGGGGATTCTTCCTCGCGGACCCTGCCGCCCGGGCGGATCTGGCGCCCTTCGACCAGGTCCAAAGCGAGTACTACCTGAAATTCCGGGTGGTCGACAAACCCGGCGTGCTCTCCAGGATCGCGGGGGTTCTGGGAAGCCACGCGATCAGCATCGCGTCCGTGCTCCAGAAGGGGCGGGGGGAAAGCGCGGTCCCCATCTTCATCGTCACCCACCGGGCGAGGGAGAGCGACATGCGGTCGGCGCTCGCCGAGGTGGACCGTCTCCCCGACGTCCTCGACCGGACGCGAATGATCCGGATCGAGAACGATCTCTGAAAGGAACCGGGCCGGTATGCACTGGGAAGGGATCATTCGACACTACGGCCGCTTCTTCACCCCGGTCCCCGAGGAGGCGGTCGTCACGCTGCTGGAGGGAAACACCCCCCTCGTTCCGGCGCCCGCGCTGGCCGGGCGGATCGCTCCGGGAACGGAGCTGTACCTGAAATTCGAGGGGCTGAACCCTACCGGTTCCTTCAAGGACCGCGGGATGACGATGGCCGTGTCCAGGGCGAAGGCGGAAGGCTCCGACTCCGTCATCTGTGCCTCCACGGGGAACACCTCCGCCTCCGCGGCCGCTTACGCCGCCCGCGCGGGGATGAAGGCGTTCGTCCTCATCCCCGAGGGAAAGATCGCGCTGGGAAAGCTCTCCCAGGCGATGATCCACGGCGCCCAGGTGCTCCAGGTGCTGGGAAACTTCGACGACGCCCTCTCCCTCGTGAAGGAGGTCTCGGCGAAATACCCCGTGACGCTGGTGAATTCACTGAACCCGTACCGGATCGAGGGGCAGAAATCGGCGGCGTTCGAAATCGTCGACGCTCTCGGGGACGCGCCGGACTATCACATCCTCCCGGTTGGGAACGCGGGGAACATCACCGCGTACTGGGCCGGGTACAAGGAGTACCGGGCCGCCGGAAAGTCGCGGCGGCTTCCCGCGATGCTCGGCTGGCAGGCGGAAGGGGCGGCGCCGATCGTGCGGGGAGCCCCCGTCGAGAAGCCCGAGACCGTGGCCACCGCGATCCGGATCGGGAATCCCGCCTCCTGGAGACAGGCGGAGGCCGCGCGGGACGAATCCGGCGGGCTCATCCGGATGGTGAGCGACGCGGAGATCCTCGAGGCGTACAAGATGGTCGCCGAGACGGAAGGGGTGTTCTGCGAGCCCGCCTCCGCCGCCTCGATCGCCGGCGTGATAAAATTGGGCCGCGATCGGTTTTTCCGGGAGGGGCAGCGCCTCGTTTGCACGCTGACCGGGCACGGCCTGAAAGACCCTGACAACGCCATCGCCCAGTCCGTGGCGCCGGTGACGATTCCCCCGGTTCTCGCGGACGTCCTCAAGATCCTCGGTTTCTGATGAAGGAGACCTCGATGGGCGGGAAATACCTCATCCTGATCGGGGACGGGATGGCCGACTGGCCGATCCCGGCGATCGGCAACCGCACGCCGCTCGAGGCAGCCGAGAAACCGAACATGGACTTCATGGCGGCGAACGGCGCCGTCGGGATGGTCCAGGTCGTTCCGAACGAGATGTACCCGGGCAGCGACGTGTCGAACCTGAGCATCCTCGGTTACGACCCCGCCGCGGTCTACACCGGCCGGTCGCCGCTCGAAGCGGCGTCCATCGGCATCGCCCTCGGACCGGACGACGTCGCGGTCCGCTGCAACCTGGTGGCGCTGAAAAACGACGGGGCCGATTCCGAGATGGAGGATTTCTCCGCGGGCCACATCTCCACCGCCGAGGCGGCCGAGCTCCTCGCCTCGCTCCAGGAGGCGGTCGCCGACAAGGGCGTCCGGTTCCACACGGGCGTCTCCTACCGCCACCTGATGGTGTGGCCCGGCGGGGTCGACACCGTCAAGACGACCCCCCCGCACGACATCCACGGGAAGAAGATCACGAAGTACCTTCCGCAGGGGGACGGGGCGGAACTGTTGCTGACGATCATGGAGACCTCGCGCGAGATCTTCGCAGATCATCCGGTGAACCGGAAGAGGGCTGCGGACGGGAAGCTGCCCGGCAATTCCGTCTGGCTCTGGGGGCAGGGGAAGGCGCCGCGGATTCCGACGATCCAGGAGAAGTTCGGGCTGACCGGGTCCGTGGTGGCCGCCGTCGACCTCATCAAGGGAATCGGCATCTACGCGGGGCTCGAGGTGGTCGCCGTCCCCGGCGCCACGGGATACATCGACACGAACTACCGGGGGAAGGCGGAGCAGGCCCTGCGCGAACTCGAGCGGAAGGATTTCGTCCTGATCCACGTGGAGGCCCCCGACGAGGCGGGACACAACGGGAGCGTCGAGGAGAAGATCCGCGCGATCGAGCGGATCGACCGGGAGATGCTGACCCCGATCCTCGCCCGCGTCCGGGAGAAGGGGGACCTCCGGGTCCTGCTGCTGCCGGACCACCCCACCCCCGTGGCGATCCGCACCCATGCCCAGGAGCCGGTCCCGTTCGTCTTCTACCCGGCGCCCCCGGGCTTGTCGACGACCCCGGGAATGCGGTACACCGAAGCCGACGGCCGGAACTCGGGTCAATTCGTCCCGGAGGGGACGAGGCTGATCGATTACCTGCTCGCCTGACGGGGGAGATCTTGGAGCATGTCGCGACCGTCCGGGTGATCTTCGGCGACACGGACGCCGCCGGGATCGTCTACTACGGGAATTACCTCCGGTGGTTCGAGGTCGGGCGGGCGGAGCTGATGCGGCGGAAGGGGTTCTCGTATCGCGAAACGATGGAGCAGGGGGTGCTCCTCCCCGTGATCGAGGCGGGCGCCCGCTACCACGCGTCGGCGAGGTACGACGACGTGCTCCGGATCCACGCCGAGGTCCGGGACCTCCGGGGGATCCGCCTGACGTTCGGTTACCGGATCGAGCGGGACGACGGGACCCCGCTGGCGACGGGACACACCGTGCACGCTTTCACCGGGCCGGACGGGAGACCGGTGCGTCCTCCCGCGGCGTTCCGCGCATTATCGCTTTCGAACGATATTTCCGGGGAGAAGGGGGCCTGACGATGGAACGGAACCTGGCGTTGGAGGTCGTCCGCGTGACCGAGGCGGCGGCGCTCGCCGCCGCCCGGTTGATGGGCCGCGGGGACAATATCGCGGCCGACCAGGCAGCGGTTACCGCGATGCGGAAAGCGTTGAGCTACGTCCAGTTCAAGGGGCGCGTCGTCATCGGGGAGGGGGAGCGGGACGAGGCTCCCATGCTCTTCATCGGGGAGGAAGTCGGCGCCGCCGAATCGCCGAAGGTCGATATCGCCGTCGACCCTCTCGAGGGGACGAATATCGTATCGGCCGGGGGGTACAACTCCCTCGCCGTGATCGCGATCGCGGAAGAGGGCGGGTTCCTGCACGCCCCAGACACGTACATGCAGAAGATCGCGGTGGGGCCGAAGGCGCGCGGCGTGATCGACATCACCGCGACTCCCACGGAGAACCTCCGAAGGATCGCAAAGGCCCTCAAGGTCTACGTCGAGGACCTGTGCGTCGTGATCCTCGACCGCCCGCGGCACCAGGACCTGATCAAGGAAGTGCGGGAGGCGGGAGCCCGCATCAAGCTGATCGGAGACGGAGACGTCGCGGGAGCGATCGCGACGTCGAAAGAGGAGTCCGGGGTCGACGTCCTCATGGGGACGGGCGGCGCGCCGGAGGGGGTGCTCGCCGCCGCCGCGTTGAAATGCATGGGCGGCGACTTCCAGGGGATCCTCAAGTTCCGCAACAAGGAAGAGATCGAGCGGGCGAAGACGATGGGCGTGACCGACCTGGACCGCGTCTACTTCCTCGACGACCTGGCGCGCAGCGACGTGATGTTCGCCGCCACGGGGGTCACCTTCGGCGATTTCCTCAAGGGCGTCCGTTTCTTCAGCGGCGGCGCGTACACCCATTCCGTCGTGATGCGGTCCCGATCCCGCACGCTGCGGTTCATCGACACGACCCACTATTTCGAGTTCAAGCCGAAGTACGAATAAGCGCGGAGGGTATGCACACGGCGACGGGGCGGATCGAGATCGATTTCGAGCGGTGCAAGGCGTGCGAACTGTGCGTTCCCGCCTGCCCGAAGGATTGCATCGGAATGGGCGCGGCCATCAACCGGCAGGGGTACGCCTCCGCCGTGTTCGAGCGACCCGCCGACTGCACGGGGTGCGCGATCTGCGCCGAGACGTGCCCCGACGCATGCATCCTGGTGTGGCGATGAGCGCGATCGCGGCGGGTGCCTCGAGGCGGATCCTCACCAAGGGGAACGAGGCAATCTGCCTCGGAGCGGTCGCCGCCGGGTGCCGGCACTATTACGGCTACCCGATCACCCCCCAGAACGACATCCCCGAGTACATGTCGGCGCACCTGCCGGCGCTTGGCGGCACGTTTCTCCAGGCCGAGAGCGAGGTGGCCACGATCAACATGCTCCTCGGCACCTCCGCATCGGGAAAGCGGGTGATGACCTCCTCCTCGGGCCCCGGGATCTCCCTCATGCAGGAAGGGCTCTCCTACATGGCGGGATCGGAACTGCCCGCGGTGGTCGTCAACATCTCGCGATCCGGCCCGGGGCTCGGCGGCATCGCCCCCTCCCAGGGGGACTACTTCCAGGCGGTCAAGGGCGGCGGTCACGGCGGGTACCGGCTGATCGTGCTGGCGCCGCACTCCGTCCAGGAGATGTACACCCTCACCATGCTCGCCTTCGATCTCGCGGACAGGTACCGGACTCCCGTCATGATCCTCGGCGACGCCATCGTCGGCCAGATGAAGGAGCCGTTCGTCGCGACACCGTACGACCCGGCGGCGGCGGTGGAGAAGCCGTGGGCGCTGACCGGATGCGCCGGCCGCGAGCGGCGGCATCTGAAATCGCTGTA
>JACZKY010080160.1_pt1 | contig 21166 bp, 21 predicted proteins | sample 8237611 | NCBI WGS metagenome assembly JACZKY01 (sample SAMN16148055, study PRJNA663545) | marine sediment metagenome | biome: sediments and biomass from bioreactor inoculated with such sediments; feature: coastal sediments; material: methane- and iron-fed bioreactor; isolation source: Bothnian...
GCTGACGCTGCTGCTCGCGGCCGTCGCCTCGGTTTCGCTGCTGGTCGGCGGCATCGGCATCATGAACATCATGCTGGTGTCGGTGACCGAGCGCACGCGCGAAATCGGCCTCAGGATGGCGGTCGGCGCACGCGCCAACGATCCTCAAGCAGTTCCTGGTAGAGGCGGTGACGCTGTCATTGATCGGCGGTCTGCTCGGCATTGCGCTCGGCCTCGGCGGCTCGCTCGCCATCGGCCAGTTCGCGGGCTGGCGCACCAGCCTGTCGCCCGCCTCGGTGGTGCTCGCCGTGGGTTTCGCCGCGGCCATCGGCATATTTTTCGGGTTCTATCCGGCGCGCAAAGCGTCCAGGCTACTGCCGATCGAGGCGTTGCGCTACGAGTAGCGCGGGGCGCGGAAGCGCTGCCCGCGAACCGGGGCGGGGAATTCGGGTAAAGTTGACGCGCAGGCTGCGCCGTCGCGCGGCCGCCGGTCTGACCTTTATTGGCAATTTCTGACTTCCGGGCTACGCCGGAACTGGCATAGTGTCAGTACAATCTGTCTCCACTTGAACGACTGGTTTCACCATTCGAATGGATCGCCCGACAGCTCTAAGGGTAATGCTTCCATGGCAAAGGACACGGCGTGACGGAAATTGATCGCCCGCTGGTTACATTTGCACTGCTCGCTTACAACCAACAGCGGTTCATCGAGGAGGCGGTTGCAGCTGCATTGGCGCAGACCTACTCGCCTCTAGAGATAATTATTTCAGACGACTGTTCCACAGACCGTACATTTGCCTTGATTGAGGAGCTAGTCAGGGACTATCGTGGTCCTCATTGCATTGTCTTGAATAGAAACCCGTCAAACCTGGGCATCGGACGTCACGTAAATGAAATCATTCAAAGGTCGACTGGAGATCTAATATTGTTGGCGGCAGGTGATGATGTGTCCGAAACCAACCGCACACATGAAGTCGTCAAATATTGGCTGACCGCGGATAAGGCGATCGATGCAATTTGGAGCGATGCTCGCCTAATAGATGAGCATGGCAACTCAGTCGGCGCCCTATGCAGCCCGGTTTCGAACGAGCCCGTGGAAACACAAATTAGACAAATGGTTCCGTCCGTGGTGGGTTGTTCACACGCAACAACCAAGCGGCTTTTTCTGCAATACGGCCCGCTACGCGAAGATATAGCTTATGAAGATCGTGCACTTGCTTTCAGGGCTTTGTGCACCGGCGGAGTCGGACATATTGAAAAACTGCTTGTTCGCTACAGGGTTCACACCAATAACATTTCGGATGGAATACGAGTCTCCCATACCGACCCGGGCGCCAACGAAAGACTCCAGAATCATCGCCTTCATTTACAGCGGCAACTGGCGATCCTTCTGGGGTATCAAGAGGACATCAAGAATATCGCAACGACAATCATAGGCCCACTTTCGCCAGAGCGCATTGGTGCAGCCGTAAGATTGGCGTTGAAGGACAACGCCATTGAGCGGCGGATTCATTCGGATCGGCTTATCGACAGGTTATCCGGATTCAGCCACGGCTTCTTCCGATTTGCCCCGTCTGTCGCATGTCGCGCTCGCTATGTGTTGACCTTGATAAGTCCGCGCTTGTGGTTTTACGTTTCCTGCACTCTGCTTAAGAAATGGCCCCGCAAATCCGCAAAGTACTATAAGTGGGATCTCCGGCCATGAGGCCGGACCGATGGCCTGGTGAAAGAAGGATTTTGATGGTTAAGAACCCAGCGCGGGACGCTCGGCGAAAGCATCAATTCACCAGCACCCCGGTTGTCCAGACCGGTTTTCTGTCCAATCGGACGCGGCCCGCTCCCGCCGCGTTCGAAACCATTGCAACAGATGGCCGGGTCGATCGATGAAAGGCAAAGTTGGATTTTCTTCCCGGGCAAAACGAACCCTGCGAGCAATGTTTATTCGCGGTGCCTTGGCTCACAGGGCAAGCGCTAATGCAATCTTTAAACTGTGTAGTTGGAAAGGTGATTCACGCATAAACGTCAAGGCCATCCCTTTGGTCTGGATGAATCAGGCAACGGCTCATGCAACGGAAGGGCTGCTGCGTCAGGGATCGCAGGGCATCGCGTTCGGACCGAATTACATAGACGGACTGCAGTCGACAGAAAGCGTACGTCTGCCCGATATACGTTTCCATGTGTTCAGGAAGGCACGCGTTTCTGCGACCTCTTCTTCGGTTGTTCTGCATGAGCGGCAGGTCATCATCGACAGGGCTATCGGCCCAGACCAGGATAAGTACAACTATGCGGCGGGCCATATTATTGCGCATAGCGGTGACGCGGCTATCGTCCGCCTTGGCAAATCGAAAGACATCGAAAAAGGGCTGTTTCTGGGTGGCAATGGCTCATTTAATTATTACCACTGGGTGGTTGAAATTCTGGCAAAGCTGGAGTTCCTGCCAAAGCTGCCGGAGCGCTATCGAAAATATCCCCTTTTGGTAAGCGAGGACGCCGTTCGCATCCCGTCATTCAAGGAGTCATTGTGTCTCTTCGCGAAAGGGTATGAGCTGATTGTCTTGGACAAACATTCGTCATATATGGTGGATGAGTTGATTTATGTCGACTCACCGAACAATCTGCCTTTTAATTTGTTTTGCAATCAAAAATTCAAACCTGCCTATGTCTCAATCGACAGCCGCTCAATTGATTATCTGAGGAAGACGGCATTACACGCAGCCGAAGACACCTCCGCGCCGTCGAATTGTCCAAAAAAAATATTTCTTTGCAGAAAAAGCGGACTAAGGAACTACAATCAGGATGAAGTAGTCAATTGTCTGTCAGCACTTGGCTTCACCAATGTATTCATGGAAGATCTCAGCTTTCTGGACCAGATCAGAACTTGTCACCGTGCAGATCTAATCGTTGGCCCCACCGGCGCCGCCTGGACAAACTTGATTTTCTGCAGGCCGGAAACCAGGGCTCTTTGCTGGATGGCTGAAGAATTGGGGGATTTCTCGGCATATTCGAGTATTGCCGGCGTGGTCGGTGTTGATTTGCGGTTCCTGACATACAAAGCAGGTGTACGCTCAACCGGGGAGTTGTATTGCAAGGATTACAATATTGACCTGAAGATGATCGAGAAGGGCCTGTCCGCCCTCACTTGAAGCGCTCGACAAATCCGCGAACAACACCGCTCAAATCCAGCAAGTGATTCAATCGCCACAAGCTGAACCCGCCAAACCATAACGTCAGCAGCCCGCCGATAAGCAAGGAGTAAGACACCAGGTACTCATTTGCACATAGTATCGCTCCCGCCGCGGCGAGAAGTGCCGCGAATATGCGGATATTTCTGGTTTGCGAAGCAAAGCCGATCAACCTGCCAACCACAAGACGCACAACTCCAACCTGGAGAACAGACGCGACAAAAAATCCGACCCCCACCGCCAGCAGCCCCATTGACCCGATGCCAAACCATAAACAAAGCAAATAAATCGCGTTCCAGTTGAACTGGGTTGCCACAAACACATCACCGCGGCCCTTCGCCAAGACGACGAAACCCATGGGCCACCCGACAATCCTGAAGATGTCGCCCATAACCTGCCAGCGAAGTATATCCGCGGCAGGAGCAAAGTCCTGCGTGTACATCAGCCCGATCAGCCATTGAGCCAGGGTAAGCATTCCCAGCAATACCGGTCCAGCCATCAACAGCGCCATTTCGGTTTGTTCATTTACCAGATGCCTGGCTCGTTCATGGTCATGGATATCCCCGGTTAGCCTGGGAAGATAGTCGGACCCCATCGCCGTGAGCATGAAGCCAACGTACGTAATGGAGATGGTCCACGCAGCTTGAAAATATCCGCTCGCATCCAAACCCAGATCTTTTATGACCAGCGTCCTGGCCGCGAGTTGAGTAGCCGAGGTAAGCAGGCCCGCGACCATGATTGGAACACCCAAGGTCATCATCGCCTGCCATTGCGCGCGCAACACCGGCCAGTCGTGCTCGGCATGGCTATGCGGCAGGCGTGCCGCATACCAGGACGAGAAAAGCACGCTGGAAGCGGGCGCCGCAAGAACAAACCAATGCACCCCGTCCTGCCCGAGCCACCATACGACGCAGACACCCGCAACGGAACCCGCTAAGGAACCAAGCACATTGACCCGCGCGATATCGCCGATGTGGCGCAATCCTTGCAGCAGCGCCATTTGTGAAGACGCAATCAGGGACAGGAATACGCCAACTCCCAGCCAACCGACCTCGCCCGCATGAGCGGTGTCGTGAAACATTATTTCCGAAACCGGCTCGCTAATCAGCCAGAGTAGCGCCATGCCCAGCACGCCCAGCAGCAGATTGGCCAGAAAAAGGGCGCGGCGAACCAACGGCAATATGCTTTCGTCACCTTGCGACAGCGCTATCTGGCGTACCCCGCTGCTGCTCAGTCCGCATCCCGCCAGAGTCGAGGCCGTAGCCATTATGTTCTGGTAAATCCCCATCAGCCCGACCCCTGCGGGACCAAGCAAGACCGCGAGCACCTTCACCCTGATGACGCCGATAACGATGTTGATGCCCGTTGCGCCGCCGATAATGGCGCTGGAGCGGAAGATTTGTCGGTAAGATTTCAAAGATGATGGCCGCTAAGGCAGATTGGGAAAAGCAAATCCGTCTGGTTCTGCAAACTGTTCGGCCCTGGAAAACGCCCCTCTAGTCTCCGGGCTGCTTCACGGTGGATGCGCGCGATTCCTTATCTAGTGCCATTGACCGAGGAATCGATCCGGGACAGGCGCTCTTTGGTCACCACAGAAAGCAGATCACTTACCGTATCCACTTCCACCCATCCGCCATGTATGCCCACCGCATCGAGTCTGATGTCCTGGTCTATCATTGCCTGCAGCAAATCGGTCATATAGGCCTTCTCCGGCGGCTTGCCGCGCAGCGCCCCTGCCAATTGGGCATCATGAAACGTCTTCTTCAACAGCTGCGTACCCCTGGCTGAAAACCTCATCAGCCCAATGTATTGTCCTTCAATATCTGCAAGCGACTCCGGCTTCTGCCCTATTTCAAGAATCCGGCCGTCGGCGGCAAGTTTAAGCGTTTCCGCATCATCCAAAGGATTTTCACTGCGCGCACGCCAGTAGCATTCCCAGTCCAGATCAATCGCCACTGCAATGTCCGCTTTGGATTGCAGAAGTGCCCGAAGTATTTCAGGTGAATAGACAATATCACCGTAACAAAGCAAAGCATCGCCTTCGAGGTCATCCTCTGCACAAAACAAAGTCCAAACCATATTGGTTTCGGCGTACCTAGGGTTTACCCGGGACTCGATGCCGGGACGTTGCAGCATTTCAGCACGATACCCGCCTATCAGAAAGATTGGGTGAACAGCTTCAGTCGCCAGCACCGCCAGCTGGCGATCCAACAGACTACGCCCGTCGATCTCCACCAGGCATTTTGGACGGTCTATCGTGTAGGGACGCAAGCGCGTGCCTTCGCCAGCCGCCAGAATGAATGCCTTCAATCGGCTATTGTCCATGGAATAGGCTCTTTAGCCGGTTGATATCCTGCGGCGAAAATGGCGATTCGCGCTCCGGATGCCACATCCATCCTTCCCATGGCAGTTCAGCATGTTCTATCGCCTCTATCGAGCCATCTTCCGCCTTGGCTGCGACCTCGAACCCATCCGGACAGGAAGCCAAGCCCCAGTTGTGATAGCTGTTTACACTGCCCGGCCATTCACCCTTATTGGCAGGAATCACCAATTGATGCCGGATCCCGACATGCCCTTCCTTCCTGATGAGATCAACGCCGGCCCACGCAGCCATCATCTGCAATCCACGGCAAATTCCCAGGACCGGCACCCGCTCTTCAGCGGCCCAGGAAAGCAGATTGCGTTCGGTGGCGTCTCGCGCAGGATGCTCGCCGATGTCGTTGCCGCCAGACAGAATCAACGCTCCGGGCCGTACGACCTGCAGCCAGTTATCGAGCATTGGGGCACCAGAATTGCCGGCGCCTGAAAGAGTATTGGGTATGGGCACTGCAATAAATCCGGCGTGCACCACCCACTGCACAAGCCTTTGATCCAACGCATCGCGCAGTTCAGCACGGCCTGCGATCCTGTCCATGCGCTGCGTGATGCCAACTGGCATTGTGGAATGTGGATCAGCCATCAGATCTTACGCGCGATGAGAACATAGATATTGCAGAATTGATTCGGGAAGAAACGCATCAGACCATTCTGCAGCCGCTGGCCCACCCAGGACAAACGATAGCCCTCCATCCGCGCGCGATTTTCATCGAATGCCTTATGACTTCTGGAGCGAAAAATAGTGAACTTGTACAGAATCGGCATATTCTCTACCGGTCCGATAAAATCGATGGCGAAGCCAGCACGGGTGAATAACTGCTCATATTCGCTTTGCGTTAGATTCATTTTGTGAAAAGCCCGTGCTTTGCTTTCGCCGCCCTTTCGCCTCGCCTCCCTGTCCGCCAGCCAATCCGTGAGTCTGGTCTGGATATTGTCGGCACGGAAAGAGGCGCAAACCAACCCTCCCCTCTCCAGCACCCGGCGCGTTTCCTGCACGGCCTTTTCGAGACTATGCTCGAGATTGTGGTACAGGCCAAAGGCCAAGACGTACCTGAACGACTGGTCGGAAAATTTCAGATTTGTTATATCGCCCACCTCCACCTTTAGTGTAGCGTCGATATCCTTGAGCTTGCTGACCGCAACATCAATGAAATCGATGCCGCAGATATCGTACCCCCGCTCATGGTAGTAGCGCAGAATACGCCCGGCACCACAGCCCGCCTCCAGAATCTTCCCCGCCTTGTCCTTTACAGTCATTTGCGCGTACTTGAGCGGATATACCCCCGGATTTTCCATCGGCGCATCCGCCGCAATCCCGCTCCAGCGCAAGGCCCAGTATTCCCTAACCCCGCGTGTGCGATAAGTTATTCGCATTGAACGCGCCGGTTCTTTTCAAGTATCGCGATGTGTTTTAGCACTGGGTGAATAATATAATAAGTCTCGCCCCCGACATTGGCCGGCAACTCAACATGCCATCCACCGCGCTCAATGTAATCCCGCAACGTCTGGATTAAGACCTTCGCGCGCGCGGCCGAGTCATAGATGTGATCAATCGCCTGCCGGTCCGCCGGTGGCGGAAATTTCCGCCTGAGCAGCACCGGCCCGCTGTCAATCTCTTCGCTCAGGAAGATGGCCGACGCCCCGAGAGTGTGCTCCGCGAGGAGGCTGTAATAATTCGTGGTGCTCCCCTTATAGTTGGGAAGATAGCCGCCATGGACATGAAGAAAACGCTTTCCCGCGGAAAGAATGTCTGTGCGCAACAAAGCGCCACCGAACCCGGAGTAGATGAAAACGGGCTCCGTTCTTCGGCGAATAGTTTCCGCTACTGACGGGTCATTGATGCCCTCCGCGGATACTTCGTAGGGAACGCCTACTTCGTCCAGCAGCACCTTGATTGGTTTCGTCGAATCAAATTGTGCCTCACTCCAGCATTCGTCAATGTCCGCCGTTTCTTCGCTCATGGGAGCAGATTGGGACTTGTTCAATTGTCCCGGCAGGCGCTTGTCGCCGGAATGTTCAAGGACGAGCACATAATTTGGCAGCAGCTCATTTCGTGCCAATGCTTGCAGGTAGGCCCTCGACCTCGATGTATCCGCAGCGATCATGCCAATATCAATCAGATGCAAATGCGACCCCCTTGCTCTCAGACAACAGCTGAACGCTGACAATCTCCGCAGCCAGTACGGCCGACAAACCGTTCTCCGGAACATTCCCCTGCAACATATGTTCCGGCACGGAGCAAAGCAAGTCGGTCACCTTCAAAAGCGTGCTCAGGTATTTGATTCCGGATGACCTGGCATAAAACAGACACAAAGCCAGCGCAAACAGCCAGTACAGCCGAATCGATGTGTTGGTTCCACCGCCCTTGCTGAAACCCGGCCCATAGAACTCATACAACTTCTTCGTGACCTCGAAGCGCTGAACCAATCGGTCTAGCCATTGTTTGATGTTGGCATCCCCACCGTCGGCCAGCTGAATGGCGACCAATGCATGCAATAATTCCAGCGTCGCCACCTGCCTGGCCGTGGTCGCTGTTCCCAGCGCCTTGGCCAGGCGGTCGACGCAGTTGTGCCCTCTGTCGCTCGGCGCCAATGACGCTGTCCACTGACCTTCCGCGAGCATTCGAAACCTCTCGCCCGCTTCAATCGAATCAACGTCGAACAGTTTTTTGAGGACTGACAAGGCACGCGTCGCGAGCATGCGGTCCGGCTCAAGGGATGCAAATGCAGCGGCGCCGCAACGGCGCACGACCGTCATCCTGCTGAGTTGATACGCTTGCAGCAAAGCCCGCCCCTGGAATGGCGCGTACATATAGTTATGCGGTTCCTCCAGGCGATTGATCTGGCTGTAGACGTAAGTCATCGGTCGCTTCCGGCAATGATTTCCGCTATGGTCTTTGCGTGACCGAGCAGTGCTTCCTTGGAGCTGGCATTGCTGATGACCAAGTCTGCGTTGTCCGGACGCGGAAACGCAATATCCATCCCCGCCACATCTCGAATTTCTCCGCTGTTGAATCTGCGATAGATGCCCTTCGAATCACGCTTTATCAGATCCTGCATGGGCGCGTCGATAAAGACTTCGTAATAACTGTTCAGGTGTTCGCGGTTCCATGCCCGCGACGCGGGAAATAGCGAGAGGATTGCACACACCACATGTATACCCTGGTCGTCAAGGAGCTTGCCGAGCCGGCAAATTCTTTGTGCATTCGTGCGTCGGTCTTCCATGGTATGCCCGAGGTCATTGCCAAAGACTTCACGCACCGCGTCGCCATCGATAAGAACGGCGTTACGCCGGGATCGGCGCACCTGCCTGATGACCTCGTTTGCCAGTGTTGTTTTGCCCGCCCCGGAGAGCCCAATAATCCAGACAACCATGATAACGGCCTGTCAGTGCAGAGGATTGATCAGCCCGGCCGCGCAATCGAGGAGAATCTGATTCGCGCTCGCCAGCACCTCGAATCGTTGTTCACCGCAGCCTATCGCGGCGGGCACGCCAAATTCCGCACAACGAATTGCCATATGGGAATTTGCACCACCAAATTTGGTTATGAGTCCGCCAATTTGTTGGGCGAAAATCCAGTCAAACCCGGGATCAGCGCTTTCGATCAGCACGATCTTGCCCGTCAGCACCGGTGCAGCTTGCCCTGCGAGCAGGCAGATACAGGCCGCGGTGATCGTCTTGTGCGTGATGAAATTCGGATGGCTGACCTGAAATGGGACGACATGAACGCCCGCCTCATCGAACAGGACTTGGGGGAGGCGTATGGCCACACTCAAAGCATGTCGCTCGGCTTGCTCTTCCGCGATTTCGCGCAGCCTCTCCTCGACGCTGCCCTCGCTGCTTTCGGTGACGACATCGAGCAAGTCACCAATCGAAACGTGCGACATTTCATCGCGGCTCAAACCATGCTGTTCGCCGTAATACGCTATTATTTCCAGCATTTCGCTGACGGAACGGGTGAACACGAACTTGCCGTATTCACGTCCTGCTGTGGCGGCGCGGACATACTCGAGCAGCATATCCGCGTCGCATTCAGGGAAACCTTCCGCCTGGAAGAGCTGATCGATTTCGCGTTTCTGCCCGGCGCTGAATGCAACGCCGCCGGGCTCCTGTTGCGGACGAACTTGCGAGTCGTTCACGCCGAACTCCGGCATTTGATCATAGCGACGCGACAGGATGTCATAGGTGCCGGGACGCAGGTGTCCATATTCCGCCATGAATTCGGTACGTGACATTTCGCCAAGCTGCAGACGGCGCATATCGTTCACCAGCGCGCTGGCCACGGTTCGAACACCGGACTGAATGGAATGAATGTCTTCCATTGTCAGGATGCCGCGCCGATTCAGTGACAGCAGAAACGTCCGCGCGATGAAACCATGTCGTGCCAGAATAGAAAAAGGCACCGTGCCCAGGCGAACACAGTCGTCGATCATCCCGAATAGGGCGTTGACGTCCTGCCCTGCTGGCCGGCGTCGCGCGTTCGCCTGCCTTCTGGCGAGCTCTTCCACCTTGGCCAATGCCTTGCCAATGCTGCCCTCGCCGCCGTCTGTCAGCAGCGCCCGAGTTTGCCGGCGAAGCGCTTCCTTGAACGCCGAGCGCTCCGTTTGGCTGAGCACCGCACCGGTCAGCGCTTCGATCTTTTCGTCGATGTCGAAGCTAAAAGTCGTAATTGCGACCTCGAACTCAACTTTGTCATGCAGCTCCGGATAGGTCTTCAGCCGTTTCACCCAGGCGTCGACCAGCTTCGCGCTGATCTCCGCTGACAGGCCAGCGGGCAAATAGGAGTGAAAACTCAACCGGGTGTCGATGAAAGGCTGACCGGCAAGAGACACCATCAAAGGCTGGCCGATTGGAGTGGCATAACCCATCGTCTCTCTGGCAATGCGCCACGCGTGATCGGTGATCAAGGCCTTGTAGAGCGAGTAGGCAAGAGCGCGGGGCGCACGGCCGATCATCTCCGCGGGATTCCAATCGGGCATCTGGCCGAGTACCGTGGTATTACCGTGGATGCCTGCCATTGGCTGCAGTCGCGCCCTGACAAACGCCTGGATGCCTTGAAGCGCCGCATCAATGCGTTTTGCGACCGCCCGGTTCCAGTTGGGTTGCGTGGTAATTGCCCGCACTTGCAGCAGGAACGGCGCGAAATCCCTGCCAAGCGCAAATTCGACGTCCAGAAACTGGCTGCCCATGACCTGCTCCAGTTCCTGTATCGCCTGCATCAATCGCTGAAAGCGCTCTGAACGAAGCGACTGTGACGCGCCGCGATGAATATAGAGCGTGCGATTGGCGTATTCACCGCCGCCGGATGTCACTGTATTGGTGAAGCCGGAGACATCGTCGTAATTGATCACAAAGTAGGGAGCGCCGGTGTTCAGATCATGGGTAAAGACGACGCCGCTCATGCTGGTATTAAGTACCATCTCCTGAACCATGACTTCGTCCCCGCCCATGCGCGGGCCGCTGCGACCATAGCTGGCGATCACCGTCGATATTGCAGCGCGGACGGCCTGCGAATCATCGGATGACACGTTCAATACGGAATCGTATTCCCCGGCGAGTGTCTTTCTTGTGCCGTCCTCGTCGGCCGCGGATGACCGAATCACCACGGGCCGACCGGCGAACCGCTTCTCTATGCGGCCAATAATTTCGTCTGGACGTGCCGAAAAAGCCTCGGTACTGAATAGCTCAAATCCCGGCACCTTGAACAAGCGAAGCTTGGTCTCGATTCGTTTGAGCGTCTTGGCTTTTGAGGTGGATTCAATCATGACCTTCTTCTTGGCTGTTTCCCCGGCTGATACGCCATGTGCAAACCGCACTGTTCATGGACTGGTCGGTGCAGAGGACTGTCACTCTGCTCAAGTGCGGCTGCGGCGGTGCACTATTCTATCGACCAGAGCTGTCGCTAAGAAAGCATTCTGTCCAGTTGCCCGAGAATTTCAGCGGCCCTCTGTGACGAATTGCCCCGATAATCGGCAAAATAATTGTCGGCTAAAGCACGCGAGAACTCCAGGCGCTCTTTCCAATAGTCTGCATCGTTGAGCAAAGCCGTGAGATCGCCGATTTCGGCCACTTCAACCGATGGAAAGCACTTCAGCAGCTCCAGATTGGAGGACTCTTTTATAACCGCACCTGACAGGCTCGCGGGAGTCTTCAGAAAGACCAGTTTCTTGCCCAGATAGAGTGCTCCGAAAGCGCTTCCCCCGTGATCGCATAGTATTGTGTCTGCGACAAAGAACAAGCCGTTCATGTCACGCACGGGATCTCTGTCTATCTTGAAGCCAAGAGACTCCAGCAATTCGATCCCCGCGGGATCCTTTCTGAAAGAAATGGGGTGTGGCCTGACGATGATATTGAAATCCCCCATGAGATTGGATATAGCTTTGGCAAAATAAGGAATGGAGCAGACATTGTCTCCGAATAGATCGGCAGTTGGCATCCACAAAATAGTCTTCTTTGCGCGATCGACGTCGAATTCTGCAGCGATTTCATCGATGTTCAGTGCCGGGGAGAAGTAGCCGTCGTATCTTGGATACCCCATGATCGCCGTCTTTCCCTTGAACTTCTTCTTCAGTTGAAACTCATCATTGGGGCCATGGCACAGGAACAAGTCATATATCTCATTCCACGCTCCCAAAGACCAACCATCGCTGATGTCCGCCCCATACATAAAACGAATTTGCTTGATGCCGACTTGCAAGGGGAGGTACTGAACCGGATCAAGATGATAAAGTCGATATCGCTTGATTCCGACCATGGTATTGGCCGCGTTCACGACCAGTTTAATGGCATTCCTTGCTTTGCGCCTGGTCGACTGAAACAGCGAGGCTTGATACCGGCTTTTTCCACCCAATATGTGATTGCTGACCACATATTTGTATTTAATTGCTTTGGCCACAAGATCATCAAGATAGGCAAATTCGTAACCTGATTTTTGTATTCTTGCCAGGAAATCCTTTACGCCCGCAGGCGCGTCTTTGTCGTCCGTGACAAAAGATCCGAGCAACACAATCACGAAAGAATCTCGTCGCATCGCCGCCCATACGCTTGAGTAATGCGCATACATGACCGGTTCATGTACCAAAAAGGCGATCTGGTTGATGATCTTCAAGCTAAAACCTGGAAAACTGCTGGCCGGATGCCGCTATGTGGCGCATTTGTGCCAGCATTCGCTCGGCATAGGTTGCTGAACAGGCGAATCGATCCCGCGCTGATCGGCCTAGCTGCGCACCCGCCTCCGCCCTTATCCAAACCAATCAGGGTGTCAACGACTGGCGTCCCGCCGATGATCGACAGACCGCGCAGAAGCTGCCGGAAAAGTTTATCGCCGCAGGTCACGCTGGCGCCAGCGCCTTTCGGCTGGCCGCGAGTACCGCTTCCAACTGGTCGGCTTGCAGATGCGGACCCATCGGCAAACTCAACACCTCATCTGCCATGCGCTCGGCTATAGGGAAAGCACCCGGCCCCCATCCGGCCTGCGCATACGCCTGCTGACGATGCGGTGGAATGGGGTAGTGAATCTGCGTGCCCACGCCGGCATCAGTGAGTTCCCGTTGCAAGGCCTCCCGGTTCGGGTGCAGCACCACGTACAGGTGCCACGCGGGTTCTGCCCATTGCGGCACATGCGGCAAAGTCAGGCCATGGTCGGCCAAACCCTGCAGGTAGCGTTGGGCGATGATTTTCCGGCGTGCGTTCCATTCGTCCAGACGCCGCAACTTCACGCGCAGAATAGCCGCCTGCAACGGGTCCAGCCGGCTGTTGTATCCCCTCACCTCGTTTACATACTTTTCCCGCGACCCGTAGTTGCGCAGCACGCGAATGCGGTCAGCGATTTGCGCATCATTGGTGGTCACTGCGCCGCCGTCGCCCATTGCGCCAAGATTCTTGCCCGGGTAAAAGCTCCATGCCACTGCGTCGCCGTGCGCCCCCATGCGCTGGCCCTTGTACCGCGCGCCGTGCGCCTGCGCCGCGTCTTCGAGCACGCGTAGGCGGTGCTTGCGACCAATGGCGAGGATAGCGTCCATGTCGGCCGGCTGACCATACAGGTGCACAGGCAGGATGACCCGCGTGCGCGGCGTGATGGCTGCCTCGACACGTGCGGGGTCGATGTTGAACGTGCGCGCATCCGGTTCAACCGGTATGGGCGTGGCCCCGCATTGGCTGACGGCCAGCCAGGTGGCGATGTACGTGTTGCTCGGCACGACGACTTCGTCACCCGGCCCCACGTCCATGGCGCGCAGGGCGAGGTGCAGCGCATCCAGGCCGTTGGCCACTCCCACGCAGTACCGTGCCTGGGTGTATGTGGCGAATTCTTGCTCAAACGCCTCTACCTCCGGCCCGCCGATATACCAGCCAGACGCCAGTGATCGCGATACGGCTGCATCAATCTCGGACTGCAACTCCCGATACACCGGGCTCAAGTCCAGAAACGGAACATTCACGCGCGCCCCCGCTCACGCACGTATTCCGCGTAGTCGCGGTAATAGTCCTCTTTGTCGTATTTGTTGGATGCCAGCACCAAGCAGACGGAGCCCGACGAGAAGTTGTCAAGTTCGCGCCAGATCATGGGACAGACATAAAGGCCGTTGTAAGAGCGACTTAGGTGCACGCGCTTTTTGTTGGCTCCATCGTCCAGCACCACGTCAAAACTGCCTGACATGGCAATTATGAGTTGGTGCAGCCCCTTGTGCGCGTGGCCGCCGCGTTCCGCGCCACCGGGTACGTCATACAGGTAGTAGACGCGCTGGATCTGGAAGGGAACGTGGTCGCCGCCCTCGATAAAGGTCAAATTGCCACGAGGGTCAGAGATTTTTGGCAGTGAAACCATCTTGCAAGCGTCAATGTTGAATTGCATTCAGCGCCCATCAGCCTGATTGATGATTCTGGCCGGATTGCCCACGACGGTGGCGCCGGAAGGCACGTCTTTAGTGACTACCGCGCCCGCGCCGACGATGGCCGCCGCACCCACTCGCACGCCGGGCAGCAATATTGCGCCGCCGCCAATGCTCGCACCAGCCTCTATCCATGTTGGAACCAGCAGGAAACTGGTGTTCCGGCTCCTGGGGTACTTGTCGTTGGTAAAAGTCACGTTGGGGCCGATGTACACATCGTCGCCTACCTGCAGACCGTCCCACAGCTGCACGCCGCTCTTGACGGTGACACGATCACCAATAACCACGTCGTTCTCAACTAAGCAGTGGGAGCAGATGTTGCAGTCCTTCCCGATCCTGGCGCCGGGGAGTACCACCACGTACTGCCAGATGCGCGTGCCCGAGCCGATGGCGGTGGACTGGACGTCGGCCAGCGCATGGATTAGGGATTGGCTCATCAATTAGCCTTAAGAAGATGCGACGACGCGTCGGAGCTGCGATTTAACGCCTCGGATCGAAACGATTCCATCTAACGTTCGAATTCTATAATACTTGCACGCATCTGGTTTCAAATTTTTCGTGTATTTATATAGTAAATTCATATAGTTGACTAGAGTGCGGATTGATCCGTCCGGATCCGGCTCTATTAAACTTGAGCCAAGTCCGCGGAGCCCAATCCAGTCGTCGCACAAACGGGCCGCTCGCCACCCTCATGCTATCGTGGTCTCCTTTTCTTGGCGACTGCGAGAAAGAGTGAAAATATGCGCCAAATTCAAATTATTCTTCTCTTTACACGAAATATGTTCTATAGATTACTGATATTATTACAATATCTTCCGCCTGCCGATCCCCCATGGTCAAGAGGTCATTTCAGAAGCAGCGAAACGGCCTCCAACTTAAGGGGCGCAGTGAGATAAATTTCTTATTTTAAAACAAAATATTATATACATTTGGCAAAGGTAGAGAACCAGCGGGAAAGATCCTCCAACCATTCAATTTGCGCCAGCGACCGCGTCCGGCTCAACTGGGTCAACTTTGATCAAGGATGTAACAAATTCGATCTTCACTGCCTCGCCCCCCCATCGTCAGCGTCATAGTTCCATGCTTTAACTATGGGCATTTTCTAGCCGAAACGCTGGAAAACCTGCTTGCGCAATCTTGGCGCCACTGGGAATGCATCGTTGTGGACGATGGATCAACCGATGATACACGCCAAGTTGTCGATGCGTTTCTTGAGTCGGACAGGCGCTTCAAGTACCTACACCAGCCTAATCTGGGGCTTAGCGCAGCCCGCAACGCAGGAATTGGTGTTTGCACCGGGTCTTATATCCAGTTTCTCGATTCAGACGACATGCTGGAAGCAAACAAACTGGAAAGGCAGGTTGTCTATTTAGAACAACATCCTGAAATTGATATTGTTTATGGCAATGTCCGCTACTTCGAAGAGCCAACCACGGTTCCCCCTGCTGACAGCGCAAGCAACAGCGGCGGAAAGCGGGCACCTCAAGCTTCGGGAGCGGGAATGGAAATTCTATATCCACTCGTACGAAGAAATATCATGGTTGTCAACGCCCCATTGCTTCGCAAATCCACGGTCGATGATGTGGGTGGATTCAATCAAACCCTGCGCGGTTACGAAGATTGGGACTATTGGATCCGGTGCGCGCTTGCGGGAAAGCGATTCCAGTTCCTGGACGAAGACAACACATTCGCATTGGTGAGATTGCACCATGGCAGTATGAGAAGAAATGTCCTGCCGATGCTGATGTCCAGAATCCAAGTGAGGAAGCAACTGCAATGCAATTCTCTACCATCAGATCTGCGCAAGGAGAACGACTTTCGCATCGGCATTGTAACTGCGCAACTTGCTCAATTTGAATTCGCCAATGGGAAACTGCTCCTCGGGCTCCGGCATGCAGCTTTGGCCATTTGGCGCGTATCCATAAACATCAGCGTCGGCATCATTCTTCAATTCTTGACGCTGTCACTTCCCGCGAAAATCACCAAAACGCTTAAATCCGTGGCAAGACGATTGCGTGTGTCGACTTAACCGCGGATTCGATCATATGCGCCATGTCTTGCCACCCACGCTTTGAGCTCAATCATCTAACCGAAACCTGCGGGCTGAAGATCGTACTGCAAATCGGCGGGCGTTGATCCGATGGAAACGGGCTTTGCCAACATGGAGTCGTATCAACGGCCCTAAATCGCTCGTTTCGCACACCCCGTCCCTGTACCGGCTTTTTCGCCAGAATGACAATGTTATTCGGTTTGACGACTTCGACCGCGAATATCTGCAGTCCGGCATAGTGGGTCAATTCGACTGCGAGGCTGGTATCGAAAACGTGGTGATGCAAGCAGCGGTTCTCTAGATTCTGCCTTGACCGCCGTTTGAAAGACTCAAAATCACCTTCACCCGTATCCTTGGTCAGATCGTGCAGTTCCAATATCTCGTCTAGGTGCGTCAGATCTGCTTCGGTGGTTTGTTGTTCGAAATCTTCAATAAGATGCGCCAATGACGTTACGGGTCTTCTGTGATCGAACGCACCGTCCTTGTGTGGGATAACAAGTACAAGGAGACCGTCCTCCTTCAGAACACGAATCCACTCCGATAAGGCCTTCAGAGGATTAGCAATATGTTCCAGCGTATGTGACGACAAGACAAAATCGTACGACGCGGACGTAATCCGACCAAGATTTGTCGCCTCATCGACGTATTGATTCCCCGGTACGCGCCGCTTGTCAAATTTGAACGTGGCGCCTTCCGCTATATGTCCCTCCCAGGTCGTATTGTTGCTGAAGTTACAGTTGTCGATCCGGTCAGCGACTGTATATATGGGAAACAGGCCATTCCACTTGAATATTCCACTTGGCCCTCCAATCTCCAGTCCGATCCTGCCGTGAAAGAATTGACGACAATCCTCATAACAGGCTAGGCGGTGAGGAATAAGACGACGCAAAACAATACCGAGCGTCCCGAACAGCCCTTGAGCTTTCAATATTACGACGCCCTTTCTTAACACCATATTCGCCCGCCTCAACATGTAGCTCTCATCGCTCCGTCTATCAAGGTGAAATGTTCCAGGTTCTCCCCCCTTTTCACTGCTTATCGGATCGCTGAAATCCTTATGATCAAATTCGTTACCGCCGGTTGCAAGCGTATTTTCCCGCGCTTGCACATCCGGGCGCAGCAATGCAAATGCCAAATCCGTCAGCTTAGCTTTCGCGTAGGCAAGATGCGAGCGTTTCCAGCGCACGCCTGTTTCCCAAATGCGTCTGATAGAACTCATGGCTGCTTATCGCCAACTTCACTCGAAGCGCGGGATCATCGGCTAGTTCAGCAATCTTGGCAGCCAGTGCAGCCGCTGCGCTTATCGGCACGCAGGCGAATGGTTCGTAGGAGAGTGGTCCGGCCGCTTCCTTGAGCCAGTCCGTCGCCCCCGTAATGATCGCTCTCCCTGTGGCGGCATAAGCGTATATCTTGAACGGACATACCCGCTGAGTCTTATTCCCGCCGCCGAATATGCCCAGGCAAATGTCGGCCTGGCCAATTTCCTTCGCAACCCGATTTGATTGTTGCCATGTCCTCTCCCACGCCAATTGCGTTGGGTGCGCTCGTAACCATGCCTCGACCAATCGCCCATCCTGACCATCCCCTATGAGCCTGAAGCGAATGTCCAGGCGCCCCGATAGCAAGCGAGCCGCCTCAAGTATGGTATCTATGCCATGCAATGGAACCAGTGTACCAATGAACAGGACACGGCAGGCGCCTGGCTGCGGACGATAAGGTGCGTATTTGAAATGAACTTCGTCGATGGACAACGGAGCAACAACCACCTTCGTCTCGGGTAGCTCAAAGAGAGCGCAAATGAATTGAGCGTTCTGTTGCGTATCAACCACCAATTTGTCCGCATAGATGTAGGCGCGTTTCTCCACTCGCTTCAGGATACCGGCGGCAAATCCATTCTGGTTGAGTAAGTGCCGATCAAGTACTATCGTGTCATACAGCGAAATGAACACGTCCACTACGACGCGTTGAGGCCGGCATTTCGCCGGTAGCCATGAAAGCAGGAACAATACGAATACACCGGGATAAGGCACATAGACCCGCTCCGCACGTTTTGTGGCCGTGAGATAACGGGCTATGACCGCCATATGAGCGAAGGCTGCGCGCCAAACGTTTCGAGTTAACCGCGCAATCCCTTGGCGATTTTGTGTGCTTTCGTTCCACATTGGCACGTTGATTTCAACCATTTGAAACAGGCCGGATGCTTCCAGATCCCGCAAGCGATAAAGCGTATTTGGATAGCCCTCTGATTTGAGATGCACGCCTAAGACCAACAGACTGTTTTTGATTTTAGCGCAGTCCATTTGGCCACGCCTTTTCTATGGGACCCATTCTTCCGGTGAGCCCATGGGCTACACCAACCCAAAACGCCTTGGATTGTTTCAATTTCTCCTGCTCAAAAAGCAGAATCGACGAAAAAACGGCCAATAGGCGCCATCCCTGCCGAATGCTCCACATCGGTTCCTGAAAAAAATAAGTCTTGGCCGTCACCAAGGCATTTCTGGCGATGAAATACTTTCGCGTCGGAGAGTGATTCGTGGACAGCAAGTGGCGGAACCGGCTTGCATGCTCAACGCCGGCACCAATGCTGTGGTTCATGAGCGGTCGGCAACTTATGAGCATCCTGTAACCGAGCGACCTGGCGCGCAAGGAAAACTCGTGATCGACGGAGTCAATAAAATAGTCCTCGCGAAATAGGCCGACTTTCTTGAACAGCGCGAGCGAGGCTAACGTGCCGGAGGTGATCAGTGTCCTTCGCTCTTGAAAGATGGCCCCAGTTTCCACGCAGTGAACAAGAGTTCGCGCTCTGTGAACATCCCAATAATTGCTCCCGACCATGACATCGCCACCGCCACTTCGCAGGTGGACGTCAAATAATGTGGGAAGAAAATCGGAATGGAGATCTGTGTCTTGATCCAGTGTTACCACCCATTGAAAACCTTCATTCAGTGCCCGTTGTACTCCCTGATTCAGGGCCGCAGCGATACCAAGATTGTGTGAGTTTTCTATCAGCGTCACACGCGGTGATTGGGCTAGTCTTTTCAGCATCTCTGCGGACGATGTCCGAGACCCGTTGTCCACGACTATCGCAAGCGGGAACTGCGCCAACACGTGTTCCAGTCGCCCGGGGAAGCCCTCGTCCGGATGGTACGTGACGATAATCGCGCAGGTGCTATCCCGCGTCGGCGTGATTTCGGGCATCTGTGGCCATCCTCAACGCTCGCTATCGCGGTAGCTTAGTGACGTAATCTGTTCCGACACCAACCCTACCAAAAACACCAGCACTGACGTTATGAACAACAAGGCACTCATGTTGGTGAAGCGGTGCAGCGTCAGGAAAGTATACAGGTAGTGCATTGCCCCGAGCGCAAAGAAGGTAAGGCTGATGGGAAAGAAGAGCTTTAACGGTGAATAGAGCGTGCCGATCTTGAAGATAATCAATAGGAACCTGACGCCATCGCGAAAGAGTTTCAAATGACTTTCGCCGATGCGTTTGGGTGCGTGAATGGGCACATAGCCGACCGCATAACCCGCGCGGAAAAAGCTCATGGTGATGGTTGTTGGATAGGAAAACCCATTCGGCAACAGGTACATGAAGTGGCGGAACTTGGCTGATTTGACGCCGCGAAAACCGGAGGTCAAATCCGCAATTTTCTGCCCTACCATCCAGCTTCCGAGTCTGTTGTAGAGCTTGTTTGCCAGCCCCCGGTGTACATTGGCCTGAGACCCTTCGCCACGGGCGCCAACCACCATATCGTAGCCTTGGCGCAATTTGTCCAGCAGGCGCGGAATGTCTTCCGGTTGATGCTGGCCGTCCGCATCCATGAATACAATCACATCGCCGGTTGCAGCCCTGGCGCCGGACTTTATGGCAGCCCCATTGCCCATTGGGTATTGGTGGCGCACCACTTTCACTTTGAACTCCACACAGACCGCAACAGAGTCATCGGTCGAACCATCGTCGACGACGATTACTTCTGCATTTCCCAGCAATTCGGCAATTCTTGGCAGAATGCTCCGGAGCCCTGCGGCTTCGTTTTTCGCTGGAATAACTACTGAAAGACCAGTCCCAATTTCAGCTGCTGCGTTGCCCTGCAGAGGGTCGTTGTCACTCCTGATGGTCATCACGCCCTCGTAGAGGAAAGGTGTTCATGGAAGCCAACAATAAGAAGTTACAAGACGCGAGGCATGCGCAATTCTAATTCGCCAACATCCCTTCTGTCGCCAACTCTTTTTCTATTGATTTGAAAAATTGCCTATCTCGCCGGTTAAGCTTCTTGTGCTCCAGATCTTTAAGCAGACCCAGCACTCCTTCCGGATCTCCCAGCAATCTATATAGCTGAATCAAGTTTAATCTATTCAACGTGTCATTTGCATTGCTCTTCGTCGCTCGAACGAGAGCGTCACGAGCAGCCGCATAATCCTTTTGCCCCAGCCACAAATAGGATGCGTAATCGGAATAAATGACTGAACGATCCTGAATTGAGGTCGATCCATTGGAGACGGCCGCGCTGAACAGTTCATCGATCTGTTTGCGATCAAGACATATCGTACCGGCATTTGACATCTCGGCGATGCCATGCATTGCGGTGCGATCCAAGGGCAACCATTGCTTGTCCTTCAGCCTGGCTTTAAGCTCATCGAAAACGGCGGTCCGCACAGGCCTCCCCGATAGGCAATCGATCTGCAGCATT
>JACZKY010046809.1_pt1 | contig 21067 bp, 19 predicted proteins | sample 8237611 | NCBI WGS metagenome assembly JACZKY01 (sample SAMN16148055, study PRJNA663545) | marine sediment metagenome | biome: sediments and biomass from bioreactor inoculated with such sediments; feature: coastal sediments; material: methane- and iron-fed bioreactor; isolation source: Bothnian...
ACCATGTCCCGGGACATGGAGAACTTCCATCAGAGTGAAGCCTTGGCCACGGCGAGAAAAATGGAATACTGTCGCTTTCCCATTGGCGATGTGAATCAGGCTGTCGTTCATCGTAAACCACATCCCCCGCACGGGGTCCCGGCAGATTGACTGGATGTATGCGCGGGCAGGAACGCCCGTACCTGACGGAGGGACACAAACCATACCGTCAAATATCGCGAGGCCATCGGAGGTGCCAATCCAGAGACGTCCTCCCTGGTCCTGGGAAATCGCCGTGATGTAGTTCGAAGGGAGTCCATCGTGGACCCGCAGGTTACCGAAGCGAAGCTGCTGCGCCTGCAGCGGCAGGGAGGGTGCCGAAAGGATGAATAGAACTACAGTCACCCAGACGGACCGAGCTAAACAGAAGAGATGCGAGTGTGTCACTGCTATACGACGTTTGCTGTACGGCCCAATATAGGAGACGTCACTCTAATTATCCAGCCCCATTGCGGCGACCTCGGGCGCCATTCCAGCACCGGATCGCGTCCGGAATGGCCCGCGGTATCATGCAGGTCCACTCGGCATGGCTCTGCGTCCCTTCATTACAGAGAATAATGACTTTTCCAGAGTCTGGAAAGTTGTCGGTATTCCGGACAATATTTCTATTGTTTTCCTCAATCCAGGATGCTATTATACCTGCGTCATTCTGGCAACATATCATTCCTGCTCTGGAGATCCCCACGTTGAACAATGGGACCGCAGGCGACCAATCACTCATGAAAGGGTTATTCCATGTTCTATACAGATCAGAGGACGCGCCGGCATGCGGCCGTCATTTCCATCATGGCGCTCGTCTTCGCCCTGGCCGGGAGCTCTCCGGCAATGGCGGCGACGTTCACAGTTACGACGACGGCCGACGCCGGCGCAGGGAGCCTTCGACAGGCGATCCTGGACGCAAACGCCGCGGCAGGCGCGGATGTCGTCAATTTCAGTCTTCCTGCTGGTCCGCAGACAATCACGCTGACCAGCGGAGAAATCGTGATCAGCGATGCGGTCTCGATCAACGGGACCGGGGCATCCATGCTCACCGTTTCGGGCAGCGGCAGCAGCCGCATATTCTACATCAGCTCTTCGGCGATCATCGCGGACATGACCCTGACCGCGGGCAACAGTACGGGTGGGGTGTACTCCGGTTTTGGAGGGGCTGTCCTCGTGTTTGGCGGATCAATGACCATGAATGACTGTATCGTCCGCAACAATTCCGCATCCGCAACCGCAGGTGCGATCGCGATGGGTTTTGGCGTGGTCAATCTCAACAGATGTACGATCTCGGGCAATGTCTGCGGCAATGTCTCGGGTATCTATCTGCAGGATGGAACATCGGTCATCACCAGCTCAACGATCAGTGGGAACTCCGGATCAGGGATCAGCGAAGCAATACGCAACAACGCAGCTTCCAGCAATGCAACGCTGACACTCATCAATTCCACCGTCAGCGGAAATACAGCCGGGACGGGTAATGCCGCCATTCGTGGACAGGGCGCGGCAGCAAAAACCTCGACGATCACTCTTGTGAACGCGACCATAACGCAGAACACCACGAATGCGTCCGGACAGCACGGCGCCATCTGGCTGCAGCCCGGGCCGACGCACGTGTTGCAGCTGCGCAACACGATCGTTTCCGGAAATCTCTCCGGCGGTCTCCCGTATGATATCGAAGGATCGGCGGATCCGGCAAGCGTGAACAATCTGATCGGTACGGGAGGTGGACTCACCAACGGCGTCAATGGGAATATCGTCGGTGTCGACGACCCGATTCTTGGACCGCTGCAGAACAACGGCGGACCGACCGCGACGCACGAGCCGCTGTGTTCGAGTCCCGCCATCGATGCCGGCGACAATTCCGTCACGGGCCTCCCCTATGCGCTCGCCACGGATCAGCGCGGTGCGGGCTTTGTCCGTTCGTCGCACGGCGCGGTGGATATCGGCGCCTATGAAGCCGTCATCCCCGCCAACGTGGTCACAAACACGATGAACGCGGGTCCCGGAAGTCTTCGCGATGCGATCACTTTCGCCAATGCAAACCCTGGTCCTGATGTCGTGACCTTCTGCATTCCACAATCAGATCCTGGCTATGACGCACTGACCGGCGCCTTCACGATCACTCCGGTGGGCGGACTTCCCGCGCTCGGGAGCGACCTCGTCGTCGACGGATGGTCGCAATCCGGATTTGCGGGTTCGCCGATCATCGAATTGAACGGTTCTTCCTCTCCCGGAAATTTCGGTTTCGTCATCAATAATGCGAATCATGTCACGGTCCGGGGATTCGTCATCAACCGCTATCTCGGGAATCCGGGCAATGGTATCGGGATCGGCGTGTTCGGTGCCGGTGCGACGAACAACTGGATTTACGGCTGTCATATCGGAACCAACGTTGCGGGTACCGCCGCGCTGCCCAACGGACAGATCGGCATTTGGGTCAGCGGAGGCCCCTCGAACAACATCATCGGCACAAACGCCGACGGCGTCAATGACATCGCCGAACGGAATGTCATCTCCGGCAACAACCGCAGCGCCGTGGAGATCAATTCGGACGAGAACATCGTCGCGGGCAATTATCTGGGTGTGAACGCCCAGGGTACGGCCGCGCTTGCGAACGGTGAACATGGCGTCCGCTTTCTCGGCACCGCCACGGGCAATCTGGTCGGAGGCAGCGTCGCGGCAGCGCGTAATGTGATTTCAGGAAACGCGCAATATGGAATCTTGATCCAAGGCGCGGCCACGGCCAATCAGGTCCTGGGCAATTTGATCGGCACCGACGCGACCGGAACGACCGGAATTCCCAACAATGGTGGTGTCGGCGTGTTTTCAGGTAGCAATACGGTGGGCGGTCCCGGCTCCTCGATGCGGAACATCATCTCGGGCAACACCGCCGCGGGCATTTACCTGTTCAGCGATGGCAATACCGTTCAGGGCAACTACATCGGTACGGACGTCACCGGCAATTCCGCCGTTCCGAATGCCGCGGGCATCTACCATACGGCGATCTGGTGCTCCGGAAACAACAACCTGATAGGCGGACTCCTGCCGGGCGAAGGAAATGTCGTTTCAGGCAATAACCACTATGGCATTTTCGTCGGATACACGACGGCGACGGGGAACGTGATTCAGGGGAACCTGGTCGGACTCAACGCAAGCGGCACCGCGGCCCTCGGTAATCGGCTCGAAGGTGTCTATCTGCACGGTCCCGCCAACATCCTCGGCGGAACCTCCCCCGCGGCGCGCAACGTCATCGCCGCGAGTCGTCTCGAAGACGGCGTCGAAGTCTCGGGCAATGCGAACATCGTAGAGGGCAACTATATCGGAACGGACATCTCGGGCAGCGTTGCGCTCCCCAATGAGAAGAGCGGCATCTTCGTAAATGGCGCGTCGAACACCATGATCGGCGGCAGCGTTTCCGGAGCGGGCAATCTCATCTCCGGAAACAAGACCGACGGGATTCAAGTCTCCGGCAACGCGATGATGAATTCCATCCTCGGGAATTCCATTTTTGCCAATGGTGCGCTCGGCATCGACATGGGTCCCATCGGCGTCACGGCCAATGACCTCGGTGACGGAGACATCGGACCGAACGGTCTGCAGAATTATCCCGTCATCACGTCCACATCAGACATATGCGGCAATGCCCAGATCCATGGCACGCTCAACAGCACACCGAACAGCACCTTCACGCTTGAGGTCTTCACCAACACCGCGTGCGATCCGTCCAACTACGGTGAAGGACAGACCCTGCTCGGCACCACCAGCACCAGCACCGACGGCAACGGCGATGCGACATTCACCCTGGCGCTCGGCGCCCCGCTGCCCCTCGGGACCTTCCTGACCGCGACAGCGACCGACGCCGACGGCAACACTTCAGAGTTCTCGCAGTGCTACACCGTGGTCGCGCCGGACATCGACGTCCCCGTCCTCGCGCACAATTACGGGAACGTCGATCTCGGCACCTGGTCCGATTACGTGTTCACGATAGACAACACCGGCACGGGTCCGCTGACGATCACCGGCGTTTCGATCTCGGGCGCCAATGCTTCGGAATTCTCCGTGCAGACCGCGCCGGCTTCGCCGATCGCGGCAAACGGCAGCACGACGATGGTCATCCGCTTTGCGCCGACCACCGCCCCGCTCGCAATCAAGACCGCGACTGTTTCGATCTCAAGCGACGATCCCTGCGGCAACGAGAATCCGGTTGATCTGGCAGTCTCCGGGTATGGCATCCCCGCCCTGCCGCACGCGTACCTGCTGCTTGCAAAACAGAATATCAGCATCGATGCACAGGTGGGCTTCGAAGGTGACACGCGTTCCAACGACAAGGTCAGCATTCACAAAGGCAATCCCAGCACATACAATGGCAGCATCTGGGCCGTCAACAAGATCGACATCGACAAGGACAACACCGTCGTCGGCGACCTGATGTCATCGAGTCTGAAGCTCAGTTCGGGCGTCATGATCACGGGCACGCAGACAGTGACCGCTCCTGCTTCCTACCTCTTCCCCTCCATGAGCTACGCGGCCGGCTCGACGAACATTTCCGTCCCATCGAGCGGAAGCTACACGCTCGCGCCCGGTTCGTACAAGGAAGTCAAGGTCAACAGCGGGGGAACGCTTTTCCTTTCCTCCGGCACGTATTACATCAAGAAGCTGGAAGTGAAGAAAAACGGAGTGGTCTCCGTCGACATCACCGCTGGTCCCGTGGTCATCAATGTTGTTGAGAAAATCGATTTCGACAAGGAAACGGAAGTCGCGATCACCCCGCTCGGTGCCGGTGGAACGCGCTGGGTGACGTTCAACAGTCTGGGAAGCGTGAGTGTCGACAAGAATTCACGCATCCTCGGAACAATCAACGCATTCGATGAGAAAGTTGAGATCAAGAAGGAAGTCTCCTTCAAGGGCGCGATCTGTGCGAAGGAGATTTCAATCGACAAGGACGGCACCTCGCTGTATCACACTTCGACCATGATCTTACCGAAGACGAGGCCTTCCATCGCCCCCGAGGCAGGCATCACTTCGTTCACACTCGGCCAGAACTACCCGAATCCCTTCAATCCATCGACGGTCATCGAATACTCGATCGCGTCAACGGAGCAGGTCATGCTGAAGGTCTTTGATCCGATGGGCCGTGAAGTTGAAACCCTCGTCAATGCGGAGCTGAAGCCCGGCAGCTACAGTGCCACCTTCAACGCGACGAATTACCGCAGCGGCGTGTACCTGTACCAGTTAACCGTCGGAGACCATCAGGAAACCAGACGGATGACATTGCTCAAGTAGACCCTTTCTTTTCATGTCGAAGAAACGCCGGTCCGAAAGGACCGGCGTTTTCATTCTCCGTCCCGCCGGCGAAAAAAAATCCCGCCGTTTCCGGCGGGATGTTTCATGAAGGATTACAATGCGGCCCTACTTCGACAGCGTCATCTTGACGGTTCTCGTGAACGTCATTCCGCTCTCGAGGCCGGTGACGTCGATGCGGGCGAGATATTGACCACTGGGAAGATTTACGGCATCGAACGTCGCGCCGTATGTGCCGCTGGCTTTCTCGCCGGCGACCAGTGTTGCGACTTCACGGCCGAACAGGTCATACACCCGGAGCTGGATCACGCTGCGCTCGGGAACGCTGTAGTCCAGCGTCGTGCTGGGGTTGAAGGGATTCGGATAATTCTGACCGAGATCGAATCCGACCGAACGTGCCGCGTAATTCTGCTTCGGGGGGATGACACCCGAGGAGCGGTACCAGTTCATCTTGATTGCGATGTAGTCGAAGTTGTTGACGACTCCGTTGCCGTCGGTATCCATATAGCAGCCCATCTGGGTCTGCCACGGAATCGCCGGCTGCGCCTCCCAGGTCAGGTACGTAAGCGGATTGGTTGCCGCGTCCGCGCGGTAGCGGGCAGGACCCTGGAGCCAGATCGGACTCAGATTGGCGTCGTGGATGTAGGTGTTCAAGGCACTGCGATCCGCGTAATTGACGAGAGCGTCGTTGTTCACATCGCCGGGCCATACCAGGCAGGGGACATCCCCGGGAGCAAGAAGCATCACGACCCTGCGCACCGTCATATTTGTCATGCCCTTGCAGTTGTCAAGAACATGAAACACCGTTTCGACCACATAATACCCCGGGGTGAGTACGCTGCTCGGGATGTTCACCGTACCGTTATACGGTACACCGGCGTTGACGGCACCGTGATCGCATGCGAATAGGCCAGCACGCCACCAGGGGTACGGAAATTGAACGTGAGATCGGCCGTGTACGAATCATCCGGATCCAAGAGGCTGTAGGCAAGGGGAATCGCGGCCGGAATTTCGATGGACGCGGGTACGGCACAGTCGACCACCGTCGGATTGGGGTCGATACACACATCGAAACGAATGTCAGGTCGGTAGTCGTACACGTACGGCAAGGTAGTCAGGGACGCGGCGGGTACGTCGTTGTACGCATAGCGATGCATATACGGGTTGGTCCCGGTATTGGTGGCCTGAAAGTAGGCTGTCGTACTGTATGCCGTTCCGTCATGCACGACCTTGACCAGCAATCCTTCTCCTGAATAGAGAAATGGGGTTTGAAGCTCGAAATCCTTCCATCCGTATGTGTTGAACATCGGCGAGACACCGGAGTAGACCAGCGTCATGTTGGCATCGGGCGTTTCCGGTCCGGCGGTCACGCCCGCACTCGCGGTCGTATTGCTGATGTTGGCGAAATAAATGTACAGCATCCCGTTCTGGTAGGTCGACGTCTGCCCCACCGACCAGCCGACCTTGGTGATCAATCCGTCGCCGCCGCCCCATCCGCCGAGCAAAAATTCATTGTCGCGGTAGATGGCTTCGGACTTGTCGCTCCACCAGAAGTAATACACCGGCCAGGAGATCAGCGTTGCGGGATTCCCTGGTGTGATCGATCCGATCGGATGCGCGATCGTGACCCAGTGCGTCGGTGGTGGCGGAGGGGGTATCGTCGTCAGATCCCACTTGTATTTCAATCCCGACGGCGGTCCGTATGTGTTGGTGAATTCGCAGACGTCGTTGACGGTGGTTCCTGCGGTCGAAGCGGCCCAGGTGTTCACACCGCTGGAAGCCTTCCGGATGTTGTAATCCGTGTTTCCGACGCCGCGCAGTCCCACCGGGGGATCGAGGATCACCGTCGCGGGCGGTGGATTCACGTGGGTGTAATTCGACCCGTTGGTCATGGTCCCGTAGAGAATCTCGATGCTATGCAGCGAATTTTCGTAGAGCCTGATCTGGAAGTTGAAGCTATCCAGCGAAATGGTCGCACCAAAATTACGATAGTTCGTCCACTGGACCACGAACACCCGGTTCGGTGCGCTTCCTTCTGTCTTCGACATGATTTCCGATCCTGTCTGGCCCTGGAGATCCAGGAACAGTCCACAGATGAGGTTGTCATTCGAGCCGCAGCAGATCGGATTCTGGTAGTTGTATCCGCCGATCGTGGGTCCCATGACGATATATCCGTTCGTCTGGATGCACACCCGGTCATAGACCGTACCGTTGAAATTGAAATTGAACCCGATCGGGATGTTCGTCCAGTCCTCGTCGTCGTTGTTGATGGTCCCGTGCACCGCCCCTCCCGTGATCGGCGTATAGGTGTTGCCGGTGCTCTGACTGAACGTGTAGTTCGTGGCAATGTTCTGCGCAGGCGCAGTCGTCGCAGCAAAAATGAGAAGCGCCGCGGTAATACCGAACAGCAGCCCTTCTCCGCGAAGTGGGAACGGTAAAAAAGACATAAACCCTCCGTTAATTTGGGAGTCCGCCTTGATCAAAGATGAAATGGAAAGCTAATGCGACAACAATACTGCGAAACTGCATCTTGGATCAATTAAAACAACCGCCGGCAACACGAGTCAACGCGTCTGCGCCATTTCATTCTTCACCGATTCAATCGCCGACTGCACATTTTTGATTGCATACTTGAGATCCGCACCGTCGCGAACGACCTTCCTGGAGACCTCGGAAATGGCATCGATACCCTTGGACGTCAGATCGGTGGAGAGATACGTGTGGATTTCATGCACGTCGGAGACGTAGGTTTTGAAGGCCGTCTTCACGCCGACGCTGTTGCTGGCAATGCGGCCGTACACTGCGCCGAGTTCATTGCGGCGCTGATCGCTGAGCGCCTGAATTTCAGGGTTGCTGTACGTTGCGCCTTCCTTCTTCCACTCCGCAAAATAATCCTTCCCCCTTGCCTGCATCTCGTCCGCGTGAGCAGAAAACGATTGCTCCATTTTTTCGATTTTCTCCACATCGACGGTAAACGTGTCGAACGCCTTTTTGACATCCGACTGACCGGGGCTTACCAGGGTGGCAAGTGATTGTCCGGTGGCGTTGAGCTGGACGACTATTCGCTGTATATCGTTCTCCACGGTCTGCATCGTGGTCGTGGCATCAACGGAACGCTCCATCCCGGTCGAAGCACAACCTGCCAGCAGAAGAAATACCGTGAGAAGCAGAAGAGTGCGGCTCGTGATGTCGTGTATGGTCGTTTTCATGTAAACTCCTTCGGGACTGCGCTGTGAATGGGGGTTCTGTAGTGACACTACAATGATTGCGATTTTCAAAGGAGCAATCATTACACTATCCTGGCAAAGATTTACATCTTTCACACCTCAGGCAGATCTATACCAATATGGGAGGATGGAATGCAAATAGATTGGGACTCACCAGTGAATGAAGCGGCGGATTTGCATTCCGGAGATAAGGAAATAGGCACCGCGTGGCAGGTCATGCACGGCGAGACGAAGGACGGTGCCAGCGGCTATCTGCATACGCTTCACCTCAACACCGAGAGTGTTGAACAGCCGCATGTCCGTTATCCCCGCTGGCAAGTCATTGCCTGCAATGATCGTGATCTCATCCGTGGCGAGCGTGGGATAGACGGAGAACAGCTGCGGCGAATGAGCGCGCTGGACGGTAGCGGTTGTGCGGTCGAGTAGCAGCGACAGGAAAGTATGATCGTCGAAATCGTCATTTTCCGAAAGGGTCTGCCGAAGCACGACAGCATGATCGGAGGGAAGAATATACATGCGGTTTTTTCCGGCGCCCATGGCACCGACGATGTCGTTCGCACCGTCATGGTAGATGAATCCTCCGGGGGATCCCGGGGGAGCGGTCATCGCTTTCGTCGCTCCGTATCCTTCTGTCCGGTTCAGCCAGATGAATTTTCCGTGCCCCGGGTTTGGTCCGTCGGCAAGAAAGAGATTTCCCACGAGGCTGCTATCGATGATCTGCTGTCCCTCCCAATATCCCTTCTGCAGAAGCAGGCGGCCGAACTTGATCCATTCACGTGGGAGGATATAACAGCCATTGGGGATGTGTGGATTTCCGGAGGGGTCACGCAGCCACGACTCGTATGTGAGTCCGATCGGTTGCAGGATGCGTTGCACCAGGTAGTGCAGCGGATCGGGATCGAGCCCCTTTGCCTGCAGTTTTCGCTGCAGCAGCACCCCAAACGCGTAGTAATTGCTGGGTCCGTAGCTGAACAATTGTCCGGGGAAGGACACGAGGCGAAGGCTGTCGACGACGTACTGGAAGATATCCGTCGCTTTCGGATCGTTTCCCTGAATGAACTCGACATCCTGTGAAAGGCCGGAGGAAAGGGACAGCAGTTGTCGAATGGTTATCAGCTTCTTTCCGGGATGTATCCCGCCATCCTGCCATTCCGTGATGGTGTTCGCCACCGGTTCGTCGTAGCTCGAGATAAGTCCGTCCTCCAATGCCAGCGCGGCTACTGCTGCCCAGAATGCCTTCGTCGCACTGTGAATATGCGTTGCGGTCTGCGGATTTGCACCGTTCTGATATTCCTCGAAAATAATCTTGTCATCCTGCATCACGAGGACAGCGGTCCCGCCGGTGCGCTCAGAATAGGCGGAAGCCCGGGTGATTGCCTCAGGGAGCAGTTGACACTCCGCAGGTCTCGAAATGCACATGAACAGGCAGAATAAGAAGGTCAATCGCGAATGCATCATTTTCACGGTGAGATGGAACGGCAGTCTTGAGGCGGCAGTCATGGTAGCGCAATGCAATTTTGACAAGATATGCAGAACGATGGTTTAACCCTGAGCGTGCTGCGGCAATCAGACATGCATCCAACAGAGGAAGACCACCGATGGACCTTTTTTTGCAGAACTTCATAGCCTCATTCCGCGACTTGTATCTCGATCCATCGGTGGATGTGATTCTCATTATTAACGAGCTGGATCAGCTGAGAAGCCTCTCGGACGTGACGTGATTACGCTGACTAACCCGATCGCGATCATGATCGCAGGAACCTGCGAGACTCTGCCCCTCAGATATACACGGGTAGTAATACACAATCTGTAGACCTTTTTGTGGTTTACGATCAGACCCTCTCGACGCAGGAGTGTAGAGATCCGCCAATATCCGTGACGCACCCTCGTCCTTGCAATGTCTCGGATCAGTAACCAGAGGAACGCGTCGTCTTGATGTCGTGCCTTGCACCGATAGATCGATCGCGCCAGCCAGATCAGCATACAGGAGCGCCGCTCGCCCACGCGATACGCCTCATCCAATCCTTCGGCGATAGCCCGCAACGCGGCGGGCCTCAGAATTTTTTTCGCAGGACATCCTGCAGCATCTGCTTGTCCAAACTCAAGTCTGCGACAAGCTTTTTGAGTTGGCGGTTTTCCTCCTCAAGCTGTTTGAGGCGACGCAGCTCGGCCACCCCTAACCCGCCGTATTTCTTCTTCCAGCGTTAGAAGGTCTGCTCGGTGATTCCCAGCTTCCGACATACCTCCTCGACCTTGATGCCGTTTTCTGTCTGGCGGAGCGCAAAGGCGATCTGTTCCTCCGTGAATTTTGACTTTCTCATCAGGGCATCTTCTCCTTCCTCTCGTTTCGGGGAATATGCCAAAAAAACTCACATTATTGCTGGATCAGTTTTCAGGGGGGGGACGTCATTCCTGGAATTGTGACTAACGGTTGAGGCTAAAAGCTGGCGGGCATTTCGAAGCACCTCACTGTCAACCTGCGGCAACGTTTATTTGGTGCAATACCCTTCAAATTAGCATTTGCCGCCCGATTGATTTTAGCCTGTGTTAGCGGCTTTTTTCTTTCACGATTTCAATGATGGTTTGATTAAATCTTTCAGCCTCTTCATCTGGTACTTCATGTCCTGATTTCTCAAACCAAATGAATTTTTTTTCAGGAGCTGTCATTTTGTTTATATGGTTTTCTGCCACTATACTGGGTAAGTTCCAGTCATGACGACCACCAATGAAATAAACAGGTATCTTTAATTCTGTGATATGTGAAATGTCCGTTGTGAAAGCAACGCCATCCATTCGAGCCGAGGTGTAGTTAAATGCTTCAAACCAGTCATAGTCTTTGTAATCCTCATACATAGTTTCCGCTTTCTCAATTTCTTTCGCAATATCTTTATTGTAAACTGTTCCTCCATATTTTACAACAAGTTCGTACTTGCTCATAAAACAATCCAAAATTGTAGCACAAACTGTGCTGTCCTTTTTTTCGATTAAATTTAACTGCCTTAATGCTGCTGTATCATTCTTTTGCTGGGCTTGCTCTTTCAACCATTGCATAGAAACGTCCCAGCTTTCTGGTACACTTATCACCTGAGAGACACCAATATAGGCGTAATAATCATCAGGGTATTTTTCGGCTAATTTCATTCCAATAACGCTACCATAAGAAAAACCTATAAGAAATACTTTTTCTTTATTGAATTTCTTTTTTAGATATAGTGTCAACTCATGTGCATCATTGACCAAACTTTCAGGACTTAGGTTTTTCGGATTGGGATTATGCATATAAGATTGACCACATCCTGCCTGATCCCAGGAAACCAAAATCATTCCGTCAGTCAAATCAGCATTAAAATATCTCAGGTGTGGAGTCTGAGGCCAGCCTGGTCCGCCATGCAGAAATAGCATAACGGGTAAATCGTCAGACGCACCCGTCATTTCCACATATTGTTTTTCGCCACCTAACTCAATAAATATTTTATCTTGTACACTTTTTTTGTTCTGATTTTGACAACCAATCACAAAAACTACCAATAATAAAAGTAAAAGATGTTTCATAGTATAAATATTTTATCTGTTTCATTATGTTTTGTTTAAAGACAACCGACGAGACCCCATTCTTTGGTCCAGCCCGAATGTTAGTTTAGTCTGCAATTCTCTATCCTCGAAGGCTCTGTTGCGAGCTTCTGTTTCCCTACCAACTCTTCAAGGGGATAATCGCTTCCGGCGCTGGTGGACGATACCCCAAGCTGCTCTGCGGTCGCACTTCGTTGTATTCTCTTCTCCAATGTTCGATCAGAATCTGTGCCTCCAATAACGTATCAAATACTTCGCGATCAAGCAACTCCCGCCGCAGTGTGCCATTGAACGATTCATTATAGCCGTTCTCCCACGGGCTGCCCGGTTCGATAAATGTCGTCGTAACGCCCATCGTACGCAGAAAACTGTGTACCCGTTCGGTGGTGAACTCCGACCCGTTGTCCGAGCGCAGGTATTCCGGCATCCCCCGCAGGATAAACAGCATCTGCAGGCACTCGACCACATCCTCCCAGTTCAGGCGTTTCTTCGTCACAATCGCCAGGCTTTCCCGGCTGTATTCATCGATCACCGTCAGCATCCGGATTTTCTTTTCACTTGCTGGTCGATCCTCCACAAAATCATACGACCAGACATGATTGCGATGTGTCGGTCGCAGCCGGATACACGAGCCGTTATTGAGCCACAGACGATGCTTCTTCGTCATCCGGCGGGGGACTTTCAGCCCTTCTTCCCGCCAGATCCGTGCAACGCGCTTGTGATTGACCCACCACCCATCAAGGCGAAGCAGGCCGGTCACCATCCGATAGCCGTATGCTCCATACTTCTCGGCCTTCTTCGTGATCTCCTCACGCAATGCATCTTCTTTCGGCCTCCGGCGATGCCGATACCGATAGCTGCTGCGATGAATCCCCAAGGTCGCGCACGCCCGGCGCTCCGAGACGTCGCAAATCGCACACACATGCGTGACCAGACGTCCGCGTTTGACCGGGCTCAGAATTTTTTTGATTCATACGCCATTGCCTCCTTGAGGATGTGCAGGTCGAGATCCTTCTCGGCCACCAGCTGCTTGAGACGGGCGTTCTCTTTCTCCAGATCCTTCAGCCGCTTCGCCTGGTCAGTCCGCATCCCGCCGTATGCTTCGCGCCAGCGATAATACGTCTGCTCAGTGACCTCGATCTTCCGCACGGCTTCGGCAACCGTACTGCCTTGACCGACCAGCACTTCAACCTCGCGGAGCTTCTGGATGATCTGTTCGGGGGTGTGGCGTTTTCTCTTAGCCATGTCAGTCCCCTTGTTCGATGAAAGGTACTCAAAGACCAACGTTCATGCTGGACCAAATTGAAGGGGCAACATCAATGCTGTATTTGCGTCGTTTGCCGTTGGCGTCTGTGTACTGGATAATCCAATAGCCGGACGCACGGCTCTGGACGAGCTTCGTCTTCATGATTGCCCTCTAGACTTATGTTGGGGAAGTGAAGTACGGGTAAGTTAGGGGGTCGAATCTGACAAATAAACTTTTTTCGGGTGGTGGCGAAAATATTTTTTCGTGGATCACGAGTGGATGATCCATGGAACCGGATGCGACATTGAGCTAAACGCTGATCGCTAGCAGTGCAGCCGAGACATGCGACCAAGTGCGGTTGCGACCATTGGCGAGTCCTTTTGTCGCTAGTGCCTGACTCTGAGCCGAACTGATCACTAGTCCCTGATCTTGAGCCATGGCTGCGAGTCCTTTTGTCGCTAGTCCCTTGTGACACCGCACCTCGCCACAACACCCACAGAAATATTTTTTCCGACAAGTCCTGGACAAAGAGGGACCGATAGGGGCTGTCTGGCCAATAGGTATAACCATTAATAACCCCATAGATCGTTAAGCAGCCCTTATCTCTGACCCCTTGTGTAACAATAGGAAGGCTTGTCCTGTTGTCATTGTTGCTGACAGTGTCATTGTTGACAGTAACGACAAAGGCCTCTGTCATTGATTGACAGAGGCCTTTGTTCATCGCGGAGAGGGAGAGATTATCCGCTGATAACATCGATCCCCTTTATTTACAGACCTTCCAGAACATTTCGGGATCACGAACATCCAAAATACATCCATGATTGCCAAGCCGCTCTCCGGAAAGTGTTGCATTGTTGCATGCAATTTGGAGTGTGTGCTTGTGCTCGGTCTGACAGGGTTTACTGCACCAGAATCCAGTTAGGCTCGCTTGTTCTTTGCCCGATATCGACGAGCGGTCATAAACCACATTACAAATCCCATAAGTAGTGCGAAGACCGCTGAGTCCATAAGATCCTGCGAGATGGATTCGACCTCCTGTGAAAAGATATTCAAACGCTCAAACATAAACATGATCACCATTAAGGTGAGCACTGAGAAGATCAACGATGTACGGGAGTTCGCTACCTGCTCCTTCGTTCGCTGGCTCTCTTCACGAATGGCAGCATAGTAGCCTTTCTTCCACTCCACGGCGATGAAAACCAACCCGACAAATAGCCAAGGAGCCAGGAGCAAAAAATCTGGATCGGAGAGAATTTCAGCATCGGAAAAACCACGGACGATCATAAGCGCCATGGTAACGAAGAAGTAGGTCAGGAAAGCTGTCATTCCCGCTTCAAGCTCTATCCTCCAAAGGCGCTCGTCTTTCTCAGGCTTGAACATTTCTACTCCTCTGCTTTTAAGTGGAACAGTTCCTCAACGGCTACCGCAAGTTCCTTGGCTAATCGCAACGCAAGATATGTGGACGGACAGAACGTGCCGTTCTCAATGTAATTGATCGTCTGCCGGCTCACCTCAATCCTATCTGCGATTTCAGCTTGCGTTAGACCGGCCGCTTTACGAATTTCCCGAAGCCGGTTTCCTATAAGTGCGTCCTCATTCATGCATTTGCAACTTAACTTGTCGCAAAACAAATGTCAAGTCTGTTTGACATAAAATCCAAGTAGGACTCATAAAACGATTCCAAACTCGATCTTCCCAACTTACCGTACTTAGTACCTAACCCGCCGCCTTTCCGCAGGATCGTCGGTCACGGAAGTGTTGCATTGTTGCATGCAATTTGGAGTGTGTGTATCACTGATTTCTTGCCTGGGTCCCATCGCTAACATCCTACCCCCCTCGATTTCCCAGGATCGGCGACCCAGTAAATTATTTTTTTTCTGATTTTTTTTTTGCCCTGGACTTGACAATCCCGAAAAAATAGTTTATAACTAATTAAGTCTAAATGACTTAATTAACACAGCGCATCGCTGCTAGGACCAGCCAGGGAGCTGATCCCACTACACTCCGATTCCTCGGAGACAATCCAATGAAAAACACCTATGAAGTCCAGGACTTGTATCTGGCAGTTTTCCTGTTTATGCAGGGGATACCGCTACTACGCCATCAACGGCAATACGGGTACTCGACCTTTTATTTCGCCGGCGGCGAAAGAACTCAAGCCCTCGTCGACGAATTCATGAAAAACGACAATCCTTTTATGCGCTTCGCAAGCGCTTTACGGCAAGTCAAGTCGCTCATGTACAGCGACCAGACCAGCCGACCTGAATATTCTAATTACAACACACATCATGTCAAACAACATACAGGTAATATCCCTATCAACTAAGAAATTCACGCTCGACGGAGCAGACAACAAATGGTTCACGCGACGCGAAATCCCGCTGACCGACCTCAAAAACGTTCTTACTACATCCAACTACTCGACAATCGAGTGGGACGGAAATCGCCTCGGCGATAATTTCAAAACTGCCGATGCCATCATGATCGACCTGGATCATGACGCGACGATTGACGACGCGGTTGGCAAACTTGATGAGCTGAACCTCAGCTACATCCTGATAACAAGCAAAAGCCACACGCCGGCGGAACACCGCTTCCATATCCTCCTTCCAACAAACCGTCCAATCCGCAATGCGGAAGAGTACAAAGCTCTTGTGCAGACCTTCTGTATAACAAACTTCCCCAACTTCGATAAAAACGTTGTCGACGGCGCGCGCTTCCTGTACGGAAGTCCAATCGACGCAAACTTCCAGACGGAATGGAGCCGCGACGCGGTAAAAGTTGATGATTACTTGGCCAAAGCGCTACGCACTCTCAACATAAAAGCCCTTGATACCAGCTTCCCGCCAACACTGAAGGTCCGGCTTGCCGATGGGACAGAGGTTTTGGCAGCGGAGATCAATGTCAAGACACCGATCTACTGCCCGTACCACCGCGACAGCAATCCATCGGCCTTCATCTCATACAGCCCCGATCAATTCAAACATTATATCCATTGCAGCAGCTGCGATAAAACCTGGTGGGAAAAGACCTCAGACGATATTCTCGAGAAGAAATGCGGGAATTTCTGGTCACACAAGACAAAAGTCTATGAGGCCGGGCTTGTCGGTGACGTTTTTTCAATGCAGGACGTCGGTAAAGAGAAGTTCTTCATCCGCTCCAGGACGAAGGACAGAGAGCAACAGGCGAATCTCTTCGATTACCTTGTCACCGAACGCCATATCCACGCCATTGAGTCCGTTGAAAATCACGGAAGCGCGGAATTCAAAGAATCCAGCTTCGAAATCTCAAGGAAGCTGGGCAAAATCACTGTCAAGGTCGCGGCACGAGCGGCGGAAGTTGCGAACAATGCGCTCGTGGAGACTTTTTTCACCGGTGCATTCAGCCAGCACAAGGACTTTATCAAGAAGTGGCTTGCGATGTTCTCGTACACCAACTATGTGAAGCTTCCATCGCTGATTCTTACCGGCGAGAGGGGAAGTGGAAAATCAACGGCTGCAGAGCTGATGGCTTCCATATTCCCAACACTGTCCCTGACAGTCCAGGATCTGTCCAATCAATTCAACCCGTTCGCGGAAAAGAAGCTTCTCATCATAGATGAGACGACAAGGGAGGGGAGGTTAAGATATGAGCAGCTGAAGCAGCTGTCCGGCTCTGAGTTCATGGAAGTGAACAAGAAGAATCAGCCGCAGTTTCAGGCGAGATTGAATCTCAATCTGATCATACTCAGCAATAACCCTACCCCCATCTTCGTCCGCCGGTCAGAAATGCCGACGAGCGAAGCGAACAACCAATTTTTCGTCTACAAATTCCCGGAACTGACCGCGCAACTTGACTCCGGGTTGAAAGATAAGCTGCGGAATGCGATCGGGCATTACGTCCGCACGGAGCTTAAAACGGTGTACGATGCTATCAAAGCAGACCAGGACAAGTACCGGTATGCGATCCCGGTGCCTATTACCGATGAAGAACGCGCGCTGTTTGTCAATAACGTTACGGAAATCGAATCCGCTGCGGACGGAGTCATAGATGATGTCGTATCCAGGACTCAGGACAAGAATGATCCTGAAGAGAAGGAGTATTATTTGTTCTTCGGGCACGGCCAGGTTCCTCATGCGTACCTGGAAGCCATTGCCAAGGAACACCAACTGCGAGTCACGTCTCTGGTGCAGGAACTTCGAGAGAAGGGGTATTTAAAGATTGTTGATCCGACGCGTCATACGTATGGCGGGCGCAAGTATACATGCTACAGCATGACCACAAAATTCCTGTTCAGGATAAAAATGGACACCGTGGACACCAGAGTGGACACCTAGATGTCCACTTTTTAGGGGTATAATTGCCCATTCTGGGCTCTAATGGCCATAATGGACACCGTGGACACCATTTTTACTATTTTTATATGAGAAAAAGATATTTATATAATATATACAACAAAAAAACCCCTGTCCACGGTGTCCACCGTGTCCACTTGGGACGAAATCGCCCAATTCAGTTCATATTCTGCAATAATTAACACAAAATAGTGGACACCTTCCTGTCCACACATGTCCATAAAACGGAGAATAATTCAAATGAGTAAAAAAATAAAATTGAGATACGACGATCATAAATTCGGAACACAGAAATGCATGGTCCATCTTGAAAAAGCGAAAAATGGCAAACTGAATCTTATAAAAATCGGTCCAAACATCTTTTTGGATCCAGATGAGAATGGAATCTATCTTGTAGCAGATGACAATGATAATATCTACGGTGCCGTTTACATAAACGGTACAGAGGATTTTTATACTTACAATGTTTCCTCCGACTACATCGACGTCGCCGGATTATTCAAAAACACAATAATGCCTCATCTCTACGAAACCCGTGGTTTCAATGAAATGCAATGTTTTGAGGGCAGCATGCCAGCGAGCATTCTTCAAGAAATAGGGTTTAAAGGGTTGTTTTGGTTCAAACGTCACAAACTGTGGTTTTGGAAATGGAAACAGGATGCACTTCAGCTTCACTCCAATTAGAGTAATGTGGCGCTTGCGAAAGCGATTTCAAGAGTAATATCTGCATCGCAGAGGTGAAATCGCTACTAATTCACAGATCTGCGACATGATTCGCGCACTAATTTCGTCATTGAGAGACTGAAATTCCGAGTAATCGTGAAAAATCCTGACTAAATATCGCCGTAAACGCCGTAATAGCACTGGTTTTTGTCCAGACGAAGGCCTGGCTCCCCGCAGATCCTCGTTTTTTTTCGAGTTCGTGTCGTATCCTGTGTATCCCGATCCATCCGTCCACGTTTACGGGGATTTTGACCCCTTCAAGGAGGGAACGATGGGTTATATAGGAAAAGTAGGCGGTCGCCTACTTTTCTATTTTATTCTCATATCTTCCCTGAAACGCAGAGACGGAGAATACCCTTTTCAAGGATTAAGGAGAAACACTATATTCTGAAGTCTGTATCGGTCACATTTTGAAACGGATATGCGATCCATTCTACTTGCCGCCGCAATCTTATTATCGTTATCGTCCAACCTGCTCGCCCAGGATATTTTTATTGTGTGTCGGTGGGGTGAGGGTGGCAAGAACCAACTGAATACCAAGCATGGGACACTCACTCGCGACATGGGCGATCTTCCACCGGTGGTTATCCGTTTTGAACTATCTCCGGAAGAGAAGCGGTCGATCTTTGAGGCCGCCCGTAAAATGGGGTTCTTTTCTTTCCCTCACGAACTCCCGGACTCGCTCGCTCAAAACGATCAGAACCATGATCCAGAGACCGGACTGGTCACCACGCCTCGCCCAACGTGCCGGAACTATTTCGTAAGCATAGAGACACCATCAGAGACGAACTGGGTCGATTGGAATGAGTGTCTGCCGCCACGTGCACCTTGGATAAAGCACCTGAGGAGACTACACAAGACGATCCTTGCGATCATTGAGGACAAACCCGTGTATAAGGCCTTGCCATACCCTTTTTATAATGATGTCATTATTGGTCTTCCCTGTAGATGATCCTACTCATTCATTAGTTCGAGTCGCCCTGAGAGACGCCGCCACTTCTTTTGCCTATCTAAATCGATTCGTCTCGTTCAGACAGCTCGGATAAACATCATCGGCTGAAGGCAAATACTGAAGTTCCAGAGACGATTTGGACGTTCATGTACTGGGGAAAAGAGTAAAGAAAAGCGATGCTTCTCTTTTCTTACTTTGTCCGTTCTATTCCCAACCGATCACTGAACTCTGCTCACAAAGGGCAACGACAAGCTGCTATGGAACAACCACTTCTAAGCTGTTTGGTCGTATATAACGGTGCAACTTGATGTCGTACTCTTTCGATATCCAGATCGGTAGATCGAAACTGCCGGTCAGATGCAATGGCGCTGCCGCTGGCGAATTCCCGAATTTCTGATTGCATTGCACATCGAGTGTACCGCGGCATCGCTGCGTTTCAAAATCTAGCTCCTCGATGATTACTGTGCCCCCACTCATCTTGTTAGTCGTCTTCCTTGATTCTATGTCCGCGCCTTCGATTGAAATAAGTCCGGACGGTTTCTCAGTATCCAGACGATATTCACCAGGTCCGTGGCAGTCATGTACGCGCACAGTTATCCTGACGCTCTGCCCACTTTCGGTGCGTCCCTCAAATTTTATGGTCACATGCGTTGCTGTATCGAGTTGCATCACGTTGACAGAACCTGGAGGAGTGGATGAAACATCAGCTAGACGTATAGCTTTCCCATTGACCAAGATATGCGCCTGGATCCGCAGAGGCACCGCGACTGAATCTCCGAGGGACGCACGCTTGTAATCTTCCGTCCACCATCCGAAGAAAGAATTGTGCAGATTGAGATGCAGCGTATCGCCACCGATACGCCATCTTCCTTCACAAACCTCCGGTTCTCTCGTCCGAACATCCTCTTGTGTGAACTGTAGTTCGGTGGAATCTACCCAAAGAATTTTTCTATCCCAGAGAAAAGCAGTTAATGGATACCCCAATTGAAGCCTCCCTGTAGTAGCATCCACACCCACACCTTCCATACTTCCGTCGTCATGGATGTACACAGCTTCGATTGCAGACGGGACAAACCCTGACGGCATTACGTTGGACTGCTTCAGCAACAGCCATGCTCCGGCAATGCGTTTGTCAATTCTGCTCTGGGTGAGATCACCCTGAGCTGCGCTCTGCGCAAAACCGTTCATGGCCAGTATACCCAACATAGCCAATGTGAACGCCAGCTCCCGCAATGCTGTCCCTCTGTTCGCAACCATGCGCCCTCTGTGTTTGAGCATCTCAGATAATATTATATTAATCTACAATGGATCCTGACGCACTGCAAGCCGTGCGTATGGAAGATAAAGAAAAGTAGACGCCGTCTACTTTTCTTTTTACCCCTCATCCTCTCTCAGAATATTCTCAGTCTCTTTCAGCACTTTGACCACAACTCCCTTCCTCACCTTCAGCACGACCTCATACTCGAATGTGGAGTGATAACCCATGTGAACGTACTCTACAAATTCACCACCCGTCAGGCGTATTTTTCCTGATACCCAGACCGCAGGCAGTGGATCTTCCCCAAGCAAATCGTAACGGCCGTCGATGCCAGTCAGAAACAGCTGGTCGTTTCTGATTCGCCAGGACGCGATGTACCCTCTCCAGCATCCGGAGCTGTCGGCAAGAAAATTATCTCGCTCGCCGTCTTCG
>JACZKY010029919.1_pt1 | contig 21058 bp, 17 predicted proteins | sample 8237611 | NCBI WGS metagenome assembly JACZKY01 (sample SAMN16148055, study PRJNA663545) | marine sediment metagenome | biome: sediments and biomass from bioreactor inoculated with such sediments; feature: coastal sediments; material: methane- and iron-fed bioreactor; isolation source: Bothnian...
TCGGAGGGCTGCTCGGCGGAAGGCGCGGCGCGGTCGCCGGAGGGCTGCTCGGCGCGCTCGCCGGCGGACTGGTCGGCAACTACTACGATGAGCGGGAGAAGAACCTCGCGGATACGAGGCTCGCCTACGCCGAGTACACCCCGGCCAAGGGGACGCGCCTCAAGATCGAGCGGGTCCGGACCAACCCCGCGGAGGCCGGTCCCGGCGGCACCGTGGAGATCGAGCTGACCTACGCCGTCCTCACCCCGCGGGAAGACGTGATGGTCCCCGTGCGGGAGAGCCGCGAGATCCTCTTCAACGGCGTCAAGGTGGGTGAGGCGTCGGTCGACATCGAGCGCGAGGGGGGAACCTGGCGCTCCGTCGTCCCCATCACCCTTCCCCGGGACGCCCGCCCCGGAAGCTACCGCGTCGTCGCCTCCGTCGAGAGCCGCAACGGCGGAAAAGACTTCGAGGAAATCACGTTCCGGGTGCGGTGACGGCGGACATGCCTCCCCAGAAGAAATCCTCCCTCGGCAAGAAGGATATCGACCTCCTTGTCGGGGCGCGCCACTGGGACCCGTTTTCGGTGCTGGGTCCCCACGTCGTCGAGGGAAAGGGCCGTCCGTTCGTGTCCGTTCGGGTGATCCATCCCGGGGCGCGAACCGTGACTCTGCTGCGCGACGACGGCGGCGCCCCGAGCGGGACCGCCATGTTCCGCGTCCATCCCGACGGCCTGTTCGAGGCGCAATTCCCGGGGGATGCGGAGATCTTCCCCTACCGCCTGGAATTCGTCGTCCGCGACGGGTACCGGTGGGAGCAGCACGACCCGTACGCCTTCGGCCTGGTCCTTTCCGATTTCGACATCCACCTGCTGGCCGAGGGGAGCCACCTCGACCAGTACGAAAAGCTGGGAAGCCACGTGATCACGCTCGGAGGCGTCCGGGGGACCGCCTTCGCCGTGTGGGCTCCCAACGCGGAGCGCGTGTCGGTGGTGTGCAACATGAACCACTGGGACGGGCGGGTTCACCCGATGCGCACCCGCGGGGAATCGGGCATCTGGGAGATCTTCCTCCCCGGCGTGGGCGAAGAGGAGGTCTACAAATACGAGATCCGCGCGCGGGACGGCGGGGAGCTGCTCCTGAAGACCGATCCCTTCGCCTTCCGGTGCGAGCGGCCGCCCCGCACGGGGTCGATCGTCTGCTCCATCGACGGCCATGCGTGGGAAGACGCGGCGTGGATGGCGGAGCGCGCCCGCCGCAACCTGCTCGACGGCCCCTTCTCCGTGTACGAGGTCCACTTGGGCTCCTGGAAGAGGAAGGAGGGCGAGGGCGGCCCGTACCTCTCCTACCGGGAGCTGGCGGACGACCTCGTGCCGTACGTCCGGGAGATGGGGTACACCCACATCGAGCTGCTTCCGGTGGCCGAGCACCCCTTCGACGGGTCGTGGGGTTACCAGGTGCTGGGATACTTCGCCCCTTCCTCCCGGTTCGGCACCCCTTCGGAGTTCATGGAATTCGTCGACCGGTGCCACCGGGAGGGGATCGGCGTGATCCTCGACTGGGTGCCGGCCCACTTCCCCCGCGACGCCCACGGCCTCGCCCTCTTCGACGGGACCCACCTCTACGAGCACGCGGACCCGCGGCTGGGGGAGCACCGCGACTGGGGCACCCTCATCTTCAACTTCGGGCGGCGGGAGGTCGCGAACTTCCTGCTCTCCAACGCCCTGTTCTGGCTGGCCAAGTACCACATCGACGGCCTGCGGGTCGATGCGGTGGCGTCGATGCTCTACCTCGATTACTCGCGCAAGCCCGGGGAGTGGATCCCCAACGCCTACGGGGGAAGGGAGAACCTCGACGCGATCGCCTTCCTCAAGCGGATGAACGAGGAGGTGCACGCCCGGCATCCCGGCGCGGTCACGATCGCGGAGGAGTCCACGGCGTGGCCCGCCGTCTCGCGTCCCGTCTACCTCGGGGGGCTGGGCTTCACGCTGAAGTGGAACATGGGGTGGATGCACGACATGCTGTCGTTCTTCGAGAACGACCCCATCCACCGGAAGTTCCATTTCGGTCAGCTCACCTTCGCGCTGCTGTACGCCTTCCACGAGAACTTCGTCCTCCCCTTCTCCCACGACGAGGTCGTGCACCTGAAGCGCTCGATGCTCGACAAGCTGCCCGGCGACGTGTGGAGGAAGTTCGCCAACCTGCGGCTGCTCTACTCCTACATGTACGCCCACCCAGGGAAGAAGCTCCTGTTCATGGGGGGGGAGTTCGGGCAGTGGGAGGAATGGGACCACGACCGCTCGCTGCAATGGGACCTGCTCCAATGGGACACCCACCGGGGCGTGCAGCGGTTCGTCCGCGAACTGAACCGCCTTTACCGGGAGACCCCGGCCCTCCACGAGTCGGATTTCCGCCCGGAAGGGTTCGAGTGGATCGATTTCCGGGACGTGGACAACAGCATCGTCTCCTTCCTGCGCCGCGGAAAGGAGCCGGAAGACTGCATTGTGTGCGTCTTCAACTTCACCCCCGTGCCCAGGGAGGCGTACCGCCTCGGCGTCCCGTACCCCGGGCGGTACGTGGAAGCGCTGAACAGCGACGCCGCCCCCTACGGAGGGGGCAACATGGGAACCGGCGGTTCGGTCGAAGCGGAACCGTTGCCGTGGATGGGACGGCCTTTCTCCGTCTCGCTCTCCATCCCTCCCCTGGGAGCCCTCTACCTTCTTCCGGAAAAGTGAACCCCGTCATCGACGGAGCCTTCGCCTCCACGTTCCAGGCGATGCGCCATCGGAACTTCCGCCTCTGGTTCTTCGGCCAGCTCACCTCGCTCGTGGGCACCTGGATGCAGACCATCGCCCAGAACTGGCTGGTCTACGAGCTCACCGGCTCCGCGGCCTACCTGGGGCTCGTCAACTTCGTCGCCGCCCTCCCCATCGTCCTGCTGACCCTGTACGCCGGGGCGATCGCCGACCGCTTCGAAAAGCGCCGCGTGGTCTTCTGGTGCCAGGTGGCGATGATGCTCCTCGCCTTCGTCCTCGCCTTCCTGTGCTGGGCCGGCGTCGTGCGCCTGTGGCACGTCCTCCTTCTCGCGTTCCTGCTGGGGACCGCCCAGGCGCTGGACACCCCCGCGAGGCAGGCCTTCGCGGTGGAACTGGTGGGGAAGGAGGACCTGAGCAACGCCATCGCCCTGAACTCCAGCATCTTCCACAGCGCGCGCGTCCTGGGCCCCGCGGCGGCGGGCGTCCTCGTGGCGACCGCAGGCGTGGCGGGCGCCTTCTTCCTGAACGGCGTGAGCTTTTTCGCGGTGCTCCTCGCCCTCCTCCTGATGGACGTCTCGCTCATCCGGCGGACCGACGGCGGGCGCGATTCCGCGAAGGACCTGTTGGGCGGGGTGCGGTACCTCCGGGAGAACCGGGTGCCGCGCGCCGTCATCCTGCTGGTGTCCCTGTCCTCGCTGATCGCCATGCCGTACTACGTTCTCATTCCCATCTTCGCGAAGGAGATCCTGGGGGGGGACGCGGGGGCGTACGGCGTGCTCATGTCCGCGGCGGGAATCGGGTCGGTCGTCGGCTCCCTGTTTTCCGCCACCCCCTGGGTAGGGCGGCGCAAGGGGCGCGCGATCACGGCGGCGAGCGTGCTCTTCCCCGTCCTGCTGCTGGGTTTCGCCTTCAGCAGGAGCTACGCGGTCTCCATTCTCTTCCTGGTCGCCGTGGGGTTCGCCTACGTCCTCCAGAACGCCCCGGCGAACTCCCTCCTCCAGGAGCTGGTGCCGGACCATCTCCGGGGCCGGGTGATGGGACTCTACGTCTCGCTGCTGCTGGGGCTGATGCGGGTCGGAAGCCTCCTGATCGGGGTGCTGGCCGAGATGACCTCGGCTCCGACGGCGACCGCGGCGGTCGCCGTCGCGGGGCTGGTCGCCGGCCTGTGGATCCGCCAGCGGTACCCGGAACTGCGGGCGGCCGGGTAGGCTCATGCGGCGAGCGCTCCTCCTCCCGGCGGTCCTGGCCGCCCTCCTGTGGGCCGGCGGCCGGGCATTCGCCTGGTCGTTCGCCGTCACCGGGGACAGCCACGGCGACAGGGAAGGGACCTTCTCGGGCATCCTGGCCGCGGTGGACGATTCCGACATGGAGTTCCTGGTCCACACGGGGGACATGGTCGACCGGAACGCCGACCAGGAGTGGCGCCGGTTCCGCGCGAAGACCGCCTCGTTCGGCAAGCCGCTGCATGCGGTCATCGGGAACCACGATTCGCGCGGGAAAGGAGCGCGGAAGAGATTCGCGAAGCGGTTCGGTCTTCCGGACACCAACCATTCCTTCACCCGCAAGGACGCCCACTTCGCGTTCCTGGACAACTCCGGGGGAACGCTTCCGGACCGCGCCCTTTCCTGGCTCGACCGCGACCTGGCCGCGCACCCGAAAGGGGAGGACGGGATCGCTTTCCTCGTCGTCGCGATGCACATCCCCCCGGACACCGGGACGATCCGCCCTCACGGAGTGCGGTTCGGCTACGAGGAGCAGAGCCGGAAGCTCCTGGCGATCCTGGAAAAACACGGGGTGGACGCGGTCCTGTCCGGCCACGAGCACATGAACCATTCCGAAATGTGGGAGGGGATCCTGCTGGTCGTCACGAGCGCCGAGCGCGTTCCCCGGATACCGCTGCAGCGGCGGGGATTCTTCCGGATCGACCTCGAGAACGGAAAGGTCCGGGAGACGTTCGTGCAGGTCAAACCCCCGGCATCCGGGCCTGCCGCAGCGCGCGGCTCAATACCTCGAGATTGTACGGCTTCGCCACCGCCCCCGTGAAACCGTGAATCTCCGGATGGGACATCGCCGGATCGTGGACGCGGCCGCTCGAAACGATGATGCGGGCGTCCGGGTGCTCCTCGAGGATGCGCGCGGCGGCCTCTTTTCCTCCCATTCCTCCCGGCACGGCAAGGTCCATGATCACCAGATCGAAAGCCCCCGGTCCTCCCGCCGCCCTGGCGTACATCTCCGCCGCCTCTTCCCCGCTCCGGGCGAACCGGGGCTCGTAGCCGAGGTGCGAAAGCATCGCCCCCGCAACGTCCCGCACCGTGTCTTCGTCGTCCATGAGGAGCACCCTCCCTTTTCCGGGAAGGGCGGCCTGCTCCACCACCGGCAAGGCATCCCTCGCGACCTCCCCGGTCGAAGGAATGTACAGAAGGAACGTCGCGCCCTTTCCGGACAGGGTATCCGCGAAAATGTTCCCCCCATGCCCCTTCATGATGGTGTAGCAGTTCGCCAGACCCAGGCCGCTCCCTTTCTCCTTCGTGGTGAAGTAGGGGTCGAAGATCTGCGGCAGGATCTCCTCCGGGATCCCGCTCCCCTCGTCCGCAACGGCGATCTTCACGTATTTCCCTTCCTTTACGTGGAGGATCTCCCCCTCCCGGACCGAGACGTTCTCCATCTTCACGCCAACGGTGCCTCCCGCCGGCATCGCATGAACGGCGTTGATGACCAGGTTGTTGATCACCTGCCCGATCTGCCCGCCGTCGGCGAAAACCTCCCATAGGCCTTCCTGCTCCCGGAACTCGCATCGGACGTTCGTGCCGCGGACGGCAAGCTGGGCGGCGTCCTGGATCACCTCCCTTACCGGGATCTTCCGACGGTCCGGTTCCCCTCCCTTGGAGAAAGCGAGCAACCGGTTGGCCAGGTCCTTCGCCTTCAGGGTGGCCTTCTCCGCCTCCTCCAACCGCTTGTACTCGTCCCGGCCGGGAGGCACCATGTCCTTCGCCAGAGAGACGTTCCCGAGGACTCCGGTCAGCAGGTTGTTGAAGTCGTGCGCGATGCCTCCTGCCAGGATCCCGAGCGACTCCAGCTTCCGGCCGCGGAGAATCTCCTCCTCCATCCGGCCTTTCTCCGTGACGTCCCGGAAAACCACGACCGATCCGATGGAGCCTTCCTTCCGCACGAGAATCGGCGCCTCGGCGGCATCGATCAGGCGCTTCCCATCCCGGGGCGATACCAGGATCCCGTGGCCTCGGGTCGGAAGATCCGACGGGGAAACCGGGATTCCCTCCGCGTCGCGGAGCGGTAAGACCTCCCTCAAAGGCTTCCCGACGGCCTCCGTTCGGGGCCACCCCGTGATCGATTCCGCCGCGTCGTTCATCAACAGGATCTTTCCGTCCGCCCCGGTCGTTATGACGCCGTCCGCTATCGACTGGAGCGTCACCTGGGCGCGCTCCTTTTCCTCCGAGAGGGAGTCGAGGGCCTTCCGAAGGGCGGGCAAGGAGTACAGCAGAAACAGCATCAGCGCCCCCCCGGCGACCAAGGTGCTCAATGCTCCCAGGATCGCCGCATCCCGGATGAGTGGGCGCATCGAACGGCTGACTTCCATGCGGCCTATCGGATTCCCCGCGTCCCATATGGGGAAAGACTCCGAACGTACCGGCGAGGGAAGTTCCGCGCTCAGAACCTCCGCGACCGTCCCCTGGGGACCGTAGATGCGACGATGTTCCGGAATCCGACCCGTTTCCAGGCTCTTCAGGATGTGATCCAGCCGGGTCTCGTCGAAATGCCACAGGGTCGCATTCCCGGCAACAAGCTCCGTCACCATGCGGGCGCCGATTTCCGCCTCCTTCTTGAGGTCGACCACGAGCCGCTCGTAGGAAAGGGTGAACCATGCAAGGGGTGGGACGACGGAAATGATCAGCGCGAGCACGCCCGCCAGCAGACCGATGAACCGGGAGATGGACTTGCCTCGCACCCGCATGGCGTGTCCCCGCCTACCGGAGGGGGACGTACCCCACTCCGGACAGGATGGATACGGCTTCGCGGGACCGGACGAAATCGAGGAAGCGCCGCACCGCGGGGGACGGCGAACGGACCGTGACGAAGGCATACCGCTTCTCGTACGGGTAGGACCCGGAGGCGAGGGCCTCCGCGCCCGGAGTCACCCCGTCCAGGGGAAAGACCTTGATCCTGCGATTCTCCGCCTTCACCATCGCCTGGGCCAGCACCCCGAATGCGCCGGAGACCTCTTCGATGATTTCCGCGGTATCCCTGTCGGTCTTCGCGACGATCATCCCCGCACGCCGCCGGGCATGGTCCAGTGCGGTGGAAAGTTCCTTCGAGATTCCCCTGAGGATCTGCGTGTCGGATTCGCCTTCCGGCCGGAGGACCAGCCGGATCGGAGTGCCGTCGGACCAGGCGGCTTTCCTTCCTTCGTATATGTCGATCACGTCACGGGAAGTGAGGTCGGCAACGGGGATGCCCTTATGGCCGCAGAAGACGAAGGGCGAGCGGGCAAACGGCTTCTCTACGGCCCCCGCCTCCTTCTCCGCCAGCGTCAGCGCCCGACCCGCCACCCCGATGTCCAGCTCGCCCGCAAGGACCGCCTTGACGCCTCCCGTCGTGCCGATGATCGGCAGCACGTCCACGGGCGTCCCCGGGTCGGACTTCATGTACGAATTCGCCAGCAGGCGCACCGCCGCCAGGGCTCCTCCCGTCCCGGTGATTTTCAGGGAATCGGCATTCGCGGGAACGGCATGAAACAGCGACGCCAGCAGGACAACCGCTTGCCATCGCACAGGAAGAACAAACCCCATCGTTTCTCCCTTTGCCGGGCGGCGGGGTATGGATTCCACCGCACGGAGCCCCGACATCGTCCCACACTGCACCTATACCTATCGGAAGAAACGGGAAAACCAATAGGGGGGAAGGCGAAGAAAACACGAGCACGGGATCCCAAAAATGCTATTTATCCCTGATAGGCCACCGCCTACGTCTCCCCGCGCATCTCCTTCCACGGAGGAAGCAGCTTGAGAAGGCCTGACAGGATGACGATCGGCAGGACGAGCAGCGCCAGCGCGTAGAGAAGCCCTTCGATCCCTCCAAGCTCCATCTTGTAGGCGGTCAGCCCCCGGAAGCTCTTGGAGAACATCTGGCCGCCGATCACGACGTTCCACCGCGTGGCGAAGATGCCGAACTGGATCAGGATCAGGGAGACGAAGTAGAGCATCTTCCGCAGGTCCTCGTTCAGCTCGAACCGCTTCCGGAAGATCTTCGTGACGGAGATGAGGCCGAGCGGAAGGAGCATTCCGAGCAGGACCTGGATGATCACGAGGCTCATGAACAGCTTGTTCATGACCAGCTCGGAGAGGATCTTGATCTCCTCCTCGCTCTGGTAGACCCGGTGGATGAAATCGACCATCTCGAGGGAGAAATCGACGATCACGGCGTAGAACAGGAAGTTGACCGCCTTGTCGACGCACTTCATGTCGATCTTCCCGCCCGTCAGGGGAGCGATGACCATGTAGAGGAGGAGGACCAGCGCGATCCCGGACACGATGGCGGAGAAGAGGAAGACGATCGGGATCAGCACGCTGCTCCACCAGGGGTTCGCCTTGATCGACCCGAAGATGAACCCGACGTAGCCGTGCAGCAGGAAGGCGGACGGGATTCCGACGACCGTGATGACCTTTAGCGCCGATCGGTCGAACGCCTGCCCTCCCTCGCTCGTGTCCCGGGAGAAGAGGGACAGCGCCCGGTAGACGAACCGAAGGATGCCCGTGTGTTGTTCCGCCAGCGCGATCAGGTCCGTCCGGTACACGAACCAGATCTCGAGGAGGAGCACCGCCATGAGGTACCAGGCGTAGACGAACCCGAACATCGCCATGGCGGAGGAAGTCTGCGGCGTCAGGAGGATCTCGTAGAACCGCCCGGGGTGACCCAGGTGGGACACCAGCGCGAGCGGCGCGACGAGAAGGTAGGCCAGCGCGGTGAGGAGGGAGAGCCGGTACAGCGGCTGGACCTCCTTCACGTTGAACACCTTCACCAGGGACGCGAGGATGAACGCCCCGGCGACGACCCCGGTCAGGTAGGGGTAGACGACGATCAGCATCCCCCAGTGGATCTCGATCTCGTTGGGGTAGATGAATCCCTGGACCTGGGGCAGGAGCTCGGAGAGATGCCGCATCAGTTCTTCGTTCATCGGACTTCTCCGTCGAGGCCGGCATAGTAGACCTTCGGCTCGGTGTTCAGCGCGGGTTTCAGGACGTGGATCCTGTTCATCCGGAGGAACCGGGACAGGGGGCTGGCCGCCGCGTTCAGGTCTCCGAAGATCCGGGCCTGCGTCGGGCAGACCTCGACGCAGGCGGGCAGGAGCCCCTTGCCGATCCTGTGGTAGCAGAAGTGCACTTGTCCGCGGTCCGGGTCGCTGGATGAAGGTACCGGCACTCGATGCACGTCTTCAGGTTGACCAGGACGACGCCGTCCTCCGTCCGGTAGGTGGCCCCGACGGGACAGACCTGGACGCAGGGCGGGTGCACGCACTGGTTGCACAGCTTCGGGACGAAGAAGCTGCGCAGGATCGACTGGTCCAGCGCCGTTTCGGGAGAGGCCTCCCCGGCCGGATCGATGGTCTTCACGGTCGTCTCGCCGTTCTTCCGGAGGACGTACCGCTCGACCCACGTCCGGACGAAAAACGGCTCGCGGGGGACGTCGTTCTCGGTCTTGCACGCCTCCATGCAGCGGCCGCACCCGATGCACTTGTCCACCGACACCCCGTACCCGTACCGGCTCCCCTTCCCGCGGGCCTCCTTCGCCAGCGCCCCGGAAGGAAAGAGGCCAAGAACCCCTTTCACGGTCCCGCCGGAGAGCAGGAGCGTGAAGAGACTTCCCAGGAAGCTCCTTCGGCCGTTCACTTTTCCACCTCCGGCGAATGGGGATAATGGCATTGCCAGCAGACGTACTTCTCGCCGTGCGAGGCCATGTCGACCTTCGGCGCGCCCGCCGCCAGCCGGTCCCTTCCTTTCTTCCCGTGGCATTTCGCGCAGAATTCCCTCGCCTGCGGCTTGGTCGGCCGGACGGCGCGGGGGGAGATCCTGTGCTGCGGGGGCGCGTCGTGGCACGTGGCGCACTCGAGCCCCACGTGGCGCGACACCGCCATCGTGCGGGCGATCTCGCCGTGGCACGCGGAACACTCCTTCGGGGCGGCCGGCGGTTTCGGGTCGTGGGGGTTATGACAGGCGACGCACGCCTGCAGCGGGTTGTGCGCCGCGGGGTTGATCATCGGGAAGCCCCTCGGGCGGGACGGATCGTAGGCGTGGCACTGCGGGCAGAAGGCGCGCCCCGTGGGGACGACCGGCTTGACCTTCTCCGGGTCGTCGGCATGCGCCCGCGCGGGACCGTGGCACGTCTCGCAGGACAGGTCCCGGTGGTATCCCGACCTCTTCGAATCGTGGATCTCTTCGTGGCATTACGCGCAGACGCCCGCCCCGGCATATTGCACGGGCTTGGCCCGCTCCCTCTTGATGTCTTCCGCCCACTGGAACCGGACGTCCTTCATGGGCCTGGGGATGAGGACGAACACCACGAGCGCCCCCAGGGCGGCCAACGCCAGGACGACGACGAGCAGCCTGGCCAGGGAGTCCGGAATCTTCTCGTGGAATTTGCCCATCGGGAGGCATTCCTCCGGCTAATGGATGAACTTCGTGTCCCCGATCACCGGCTTCACCCCGTCGTCGCCCACGTGGAATTCCCCCGCGAGGATCGGGACCGCCACCCGGAGCAGGAGCGTGTAGACCAGCAGGCCGGTGGCCCAGATGCCGATGGAAAGCAGGATCTCGATTCCCGTCGGGGAGTATTCGTAGATCTCCCCCAGCACGTCGGGGACCAGCCCGGGTATGACCAGCCCCAGCCCCTTCTCGATGTAGACCCCGAGGAAGATCAGGACGCACCCGATGTTCAGGGTCAGGTGGTTCTCCCGCGTCCGGGGAACGAGGAACAGGATGAAGGCCGCCAGGTTGAAGATCATCGCCGTCCAGATGTAGGGGACGAGGTCGTTGTGCCCCTTCAGGCCGAAGAAGAGGTACTGCATGGGGGCGAGGTGGATGGTGCCCGAATAGAACTCCTTGAACACCTCGGCTCCCAGCAGGAACAAATTGATGAACATGGAGTAGGCGATGAGCTCCGCGATCTTGAAGATCGCCTCGTTCTTGATCTCGATCCGGGTGTACCTCCGGATCACCTGGAAGAGGATGATCATGAGCGCCGGGCCGGAGCAGAACGCCGAGGCGAGAAACCGGGGGGCGAGGATCGACGCGTTCCAGAACGGCCGGGCCGCGAGCCCGTTGTAGAGGAAGGCGGTCACCGTGTGGATGGCGACCGCCGCCGGGATGGAGAACAGGATCATGGGATTGAAGAAGTTCGGGTTGGGCTCCTCCCGGTTGTAGTGCTTGTAGCAGATGTAGACCGCGATGACCAGGTTCAGCGCAAGGTAGACGTTCAGGACCACCACGTCCCACGCCAGGAGCGACTGCGGGAAGTTCAGGATGCCGATGACGGGAATCAGGTGCCAGACCCGGTCGGGGCGGCCGATATCGACGGTGACGAAGAGAAGGCACATCACCATCGCGGAGACGGCGAGCATCTCCCCCAGGACGGCGATCTCCTTGATCGGCTTCCACTTGTACACGTAGGCGGGGATCACGAGGAGGACCGCGGCGGCGGCGACGCCGACCAGGAAGGTGAAGTTGCTGATGTAGAACCCCCACGACGCCTGGTCTCGCATGGCGGTGACGATCAGCCCGTGCTGAAGCTGGTAAACGTACGCCGCCGCGCCGGCCGCCATCAGGACGAGCAGGGAGATCATCCACGCGTAGTACGCGGCGCTCCCCCTGGCGACGAGGACCAGCGTTCCCTTGAAGAACTCCCAGATCTTCCTCAATCGCCCCCCTCCCGGAGATCAGGTCGCATAGAAGTAGAAGAACCTGGGCCGCGTGTTCAGGTCTTCCTTGAGGAGGAACACCCGCTTGTTCTCGATGATGTACCGGATCTCGCTCTCGGGATCGAGCAGGTTCCCGAACTTGCGGGCGCCCACCGGGCAGACGTCGACGCACGCGGGATATCGCCCCGGGACGTTCCGGACGCGCTGGATGCAGAAGGTGCACTTCTCGACCACTCCGACGGGGCGGGGGCGGTTCCCCAGCCAGTGCGTCGCCGGGTTCATCTCCGCCGCGGGAAGCCCCGGCTTTTTCCAGTTGAAGTGGCGGGCGCCGTACGGGCACGCGGCCATGCAGTACCGGCAGCCGATGCACCAGTCGTAGTCGACGACGGTGATCCCGTCGCGCTCCTTCCACGTGGCCTGCACGGGGCACACCTTCACGCACGGGGGCCTTTCGCACTGCTGGCACTGGACGGGCATGTAGAAGTGCCCCTTCTCGGGGACCTTCGGCGGGTTGTAATAATGCTCCGCCTCCTCAAGGTCGACGCCGCGCTCCTTCACCATCTGCAGCACGCGGATCCATTGGATCTGGGGGTTGCGGGACTGGTTGTTCTCCGACACGCAGCCGTACACGCAGCGGCGGCAGCCGATGCACCGGGAGAGGTCGAGTCCATAGCCGTACTGGACGCCCTCGAGGGGGGGAACCGTTCCCACCTTCACCGGCTTGCCGTACTTCCCGGAATACTCCTTCTCCATCCGGGCGACGGTCCGTGCCTTCTCGGCGGCGGAGAGTTCCCGGAAGTTCTTCCGGAAGAACGACTCCCACGCGGCGGCGGGCGCGTCCTTTGCGGGGACCGCGATCGCCACCATCGCGGCCGCGACCCCCTTCATCATCTTTCGCCGCGACATCCGGAAGGGCCGGGAATCGCGGGATTCCTCGCTCGGCATGGACCTCGTCTCCTTGAACTACTTCCGGATGTCCTCCGGGCGCACCGGCGGCGGCATCGGCGCGATCGGTTTGTAGGCCGGATCGTGCGGGTCGTGGCAGTGGACGCACAGCAGGTACCGCTTCTCCCCGTTCCACATACCCGTCCGCTGCCCGTGGACCCCGACCTTCCAGTCGCGGTACTTGTCGCCATGGCACTGCCCGCAGAGCCGGTGCGACTCCTCGAAGCGGATCCGTTCCCCGCTCACCAGGCGCAACCGGTCGCGGTCGTTCGTGTCGTGGCAGTCGAGGCACCACCGCTGCCCCTGGGCGTGGTTCAGGACGACGGAAGTGTGCTCGTCCGCGAGCGTGCGTCGCGTCGGGTTCGGCTTGATGTCGTTGTGGCAGTCGGAACAGGGGAAGATGCCGGGCGTGAAAGGGGGCGCCGGAACGGCGAACTGCGTCCCGGGGGGCGCGGCGGCGGCTAAGCCCGCCACGAGGCACAGGATGGCCGCGACGACCGCCGGGAGGCGACCCCGTCGCACGCGGTCACTCCCCCATCCTCAACCCGGTGGCTTCCAGCCAGTCGAGGTACTCGTAGATGATCTCGAAGTGGTTCTGCTCCTCGTGCGCCAGCAGCCGGAAGAACCTCCTCTCCTGCGGGTCCGCGGCGGCCTTGGACATGCGCGAGTACATCTCCCGCCCCTCGGCTTCGAACCCGAGCGCCTTCCGCATCGCGGCAGCGGCGTCGCCGGTGATCGTCTTCTCCTTCTTGATCCGGCCGTACTCCCGCTTGAAGAGGCGCATCCGCCCCTCGCTGTCCGTGACGGAGACGGCGGGGAATTTCCCCTTCTCCCCGAGCCGCCGGGAGATCTCCCGGATGTCGTCCATGTGCTTCCGCTCCATGCCGGCAAGGAGAACGAACAGGCTTTTCGCGAAAGGGTCCGCCGCTTTCCCGGCGGCCAGGTCGTAGTACCGCATCCCCGTCGTCTCGAACCGGAGGGCGCGGGTCAGGGCGTTGGCTGTACGGTTTTCCTTCGGGGCGGGTTTTTCCGCTTTCGGCATGGGGAGACCCCCTCGGGGTGGGATGTCTTCCTATTCTATATCACTTCTCCGCCGGCCCCTTTTTTCTCGGGCGGTCGGCGGCCTTGAGGATCTTCTTCCGCAGGCGGACCGAGGAGGGAGTGATCTCCACCAGCTCGTCCTCGTTGATGAACTCGAGCGCGGCCTCGAGGGAGAGGATCCTCGGGGGGACCAGGCGCAGCGCCTCGTCGGCATTGGCGGCGCGGATATTGGTCAGCTTCTTCTCCTTGGTGATGTTGATGTCGATGTCGACCGGCCGGGAGTTCTCGCCCACGATCATCCCCTCGTACACCTGCTCTCCCTCGCCGATGAAGAAGATCCCCCGGGACTGCAGGTGGAAGATGGCGTACGCCGTCGTCCGGCCGACGCGGTCGGACACCAGCACCCCGTTGACCCGCTCCGGGATCGGGCCGCCCCACGGGTCGTAGCCGTCGAAGAGGTGGTTCAGAAGCCCCGTGCCGCGGGTCAGCGTCAGGAAGTCCGACCGGAAGCCGATGAGGCCCCGCGAAGGGATGCGGTACTCCATCCGGACGCGTCCCTGCCCCGGGTTGACCATCTTCATCATCTTGGCCCGCCGCTCGCCCAGCGCCTGCGTCACCGCCCCGAGATACGTGTCGGGGACGTCCACGAACAGCGCCTCCACCGGCTCCACCAGCACCCCGTCCCGGGTCTTCGTGACCACCTCGGGCCGGGAGACGGAAAGCTCGAATCCTTCCCTCCGCATCATCTCGATGAGGATCGCCAGCTGCAGCTCCCCCCGCCCCATCACCGTGAACGCCTCGACTCCCGAAAAATCGATCCGCAGGGAGACGTTCCCCAGGATCTCCTTCTCCAGCCGCGCGCGGAGCTGCCTCGATGTGACGAACTTCCCTTCCTTTCCCGCGAACGGGGAGGTGTTCACCGAGAAGACCATCGACACGGTCGGCTCGTCCACCGCGATGCGCGGCAACGGTCGCGGCGTCTCCGCGTCGGAGATCGTGTCCCCGATCGTCACGTCCTCGATCCCGGCGATCGCCACGATGTCCCCCGCGGCAGCCTCGGGGATCTCCGTGCGGCTCAACCCCTCGTACCCGTACAGCAGCGCCACCTTGACCTTTCTCACCGTGTCCCCGGGCCCGCACAGGGAAACGGTTTCCGCCGAGCGCAGCGTCCCCTCGAAGATCCGCCCGACGGCCAGCCGGCCGACGTAGTCGCTGTAGTCGAGGTTGGTCACCAGGAACTGCAGGGTCCCCGACGGGTCGCCGGTCGGGGGCGGCACGTGGGACAGGATCGCGTCGAAGAGCGGCTGAAGGTTCCGGCCGGCGGTCTCCCCGCGGAGGGCGGCCGTCCCCGCCCGCGCGTTGGCCAGCAGGATCGGGAAATCGAGCTGGTCTTCCGTGGCGTCGAGGTCGATGAAGAGGTCGTAGACCTCGTCGATCACCTCCTCGATCCGCGCGTCGGGGCGGTCGATCTTGTTGATGACGAGGATGACGGGGAGCTCGCGCTCGAGCGCCTTCTTCAGCACGAAGCGGGTCTGCGGAAGGGGGCCCTCGGAGGCGTCGACCAGCAGCAGCACGCCGTCCACCATCTTCAGCGTCCGTTCCACCTCGCCGCCGAAGTCGGCGTGCCCGGGGGTGTCCACGATGTTGATCTTTACGCTCCGGTAGACCACGGCGGTGTTCTTCGCCATGATCGTGATCCCCTTCTCCCGCTCGAGGTCGATCGAGTCCATCACCCGGTCGACGAGGGCCTGGTGCTCGCGGAAGATGCCGCTCTGCCGCAGCATCCCGTCGACCAGGGTGGTCTTCCCGTGGTCGACGTGGGCGATGATCGCGACGTTGCGGAGGACGACGGCGGGTGGTTTCAAGGAAATCCTTGCTTTACTCGAAGGACCGGGAGAAAAGGTCCCGGATCGCCCGTTTCCCGTTCTCCTCGAGGAAGCGGGTGCCGGTCCCCGTGAACCTGGGGTGCCCGATGCGGATCGCCTGCCCGGCCGGGGGGAGGACCCACTTGTCGTCCTTCCAGGTGAACCACGCGTCCTTCCCCTGGTCGAAGACGAAGATCGGCTTGTTGCAGAGCTTGGCGAACTCCGCCCCCCACCCGGTGCCCCCCTTCACGGTGCCGTCCGGGAGGACCGCGCCGACCACGTAGATCTCCTGGCCGGAATTGACCTGGTACCAGAGGGTCTGGAGCACCCTGCGGATCGTGGGCGCGTCTGTGTAGGAGCGGTTGAGCAGGCGCGATACGTAGGAAAGACTCACGTCGCCCCTCTCCAGCTCTTCCCGGGAAAGGACCCGGACCCCGCGGGAGCGGTCTAGCCTGCGCCCTTCGTACGTGAAATTGATCTCTTCGATCCCGTGGCTTTCCGCCTGGGCGCCGAACTCGGCCTCGGCGCCGGTGGCACCGCCGCTGTAGAGGATGCACTCCCCCTTCTTCAGCATCATCGTCTCCTTGGGGATCTTCGGGAATTATCACGGACACTATACCACGGTCCGGAGGCAGAGCGTTGGCGAGCCCAAGGATCAGGGCGAATCCCCCCGGACGCCGCCCGGAGAGCCCAGCACCTCTCCGATCTTGAGCTCCAGGTCGTGCCGCCGGAACGGTTTCCTCAGGAAGCCGCTGAATCCCGCGGCGACGGCCCGGTCGATCCGTCCGGATTCGTCGTACCCGCTGATCAGGATGGCGGGCACTCCCGGCGCGATCCGCCGCATCTCGGCCAGCGCCTTTTCCCCCGACAGGCGGGGCATCACGAGGTCCATCAGCACGAGGTCGATCCCGGGGTGAGCTTTCCGGAACTGCTCCAGCGCCTCCCACCCGTCCCCCGCCTCCATCACCGAGTACCCGAAGGACTCGAGCATGGATCGCACCACGGTCCGGACGTCCGGCTCGTCATCCGCCAGCAGGACCCGCCCCGCGCCGGGGCGGCCGCCGATCGAGAGCTGCCGGATCGACTTGCGGCGCTCCGCGCTCGCCGGGAGCAGGACCGTGAAGGCCGAGCCCTCCCCCGGCCGCGAGACGACCCGGATTTCCCCGTCGTGGTTCTCGACGATCCCGCGGATCGCCGCCAGCCCCATCCCCCGTCCGACGCACTTCGTCGAGAAGAACGGCTCGAAGATCCGCGTCAACGTTTCCGCGTCGATCCCCGGCCCGGTGTCGGAGACCTCGATGGCGATCCGGCCGCCCCCCTCTTCCCGGCGCGCCCGCACCGAGATCCGGCCGCCGCCCGGCATCGCCTCCGCGGCGTTCAGACACAGCCCCGTCACGACCTGCTTCATCTGCTGCGCGTCGACGAACACATGGGGAAGGCCTTCGTCGATCTCGAGGGAAAGCTCCACGCCGGCGGGGAGAGACGCGCCCGGGACGGAACCCGCTTCGCCCACGATCTCCTTGACCGGGATCACCGCCGGGGCGTACTTCCCCTGGCGCGCGTACGCAAGCAGCTGTTGGGTGAGTTCGACCGCCCGGTTCCCCATCCTCAGGATCACGTCGAGGTACGTCTTGGCCTGCGGATTTTCCACGACGACGATGGAGAGCATCTCCACGGCCCCCTGGATCCCGGCCAGGAGGTTGTTGAACTCGTGCGCCACCCCGCCCGCCAGCATCCCGACCGTGGAACGCTTGTGGTCCTCGCGCAGGATGCCCTCCGTTCTCATCCGCTCGGAAACGTCCCGTGTCACGCGAAGCACCCGGTTCCCGGCCGCCGATTCCCCCGGAGCGGAGGTCGCGGAGGACTCCACCTCGACGAACCCCCCGTCCGCACGGCGCATCCGGTACAGGAGCGTGACTCCCTGCTCCCCGCCCGCCACCCGCCGGATGTCCGCGACGACCTTTTCCGCGTCTTCGGGATGAAGGAACGCCTCGAGCGGGGCCCCCGTCATCGACTCGGGACGGATCCCCAGCATGCGGAGGGATGCGGGGCTCGCGTAAAGGAATCGCCCCGAAGGGTCGTGCAGGGAGATGAGGTCCGGCGAGTTGTCGGCGATGAACCGGTGGCGCGCCTCGGAGGCGCGGAGGCGCTTCTCCGTCCTGCGCCGGTCCAGCGCGGCGGAAAGGACCGCCGCCACGAGATCGAGCGCGCGCAACTCGTCGACGCTCCATCGCTTCGGAGAGCCCGCCAGGTGAAGCGCCAGGAACCCCATGAGCTCGGTCCGGTACTTCAGGGGAACCAGCAGCGCGGACCGGATGGGAAAGTCCCGCAGGAGCTCCCTCACCGGGTCCGTCGGCGGGAGAAGGGATACGTCGTCGGCGCGGATCACCTCCCCTCCCCGCAGTCGGTCGAGCAGCCGGTCCGCGCGCGGCCCGGGAAGGTAGGGGTCGGGGGATCCCGGGACCGACCCGGAGCCGGCTCCCGGGCGGACCGTCACTCCGTTATCGTCGTCGGAGCAGAAGAAAAGGCGGCACTCGTCGGCCCCGCTCATGGACCGGATCTCGCGGCAAACCTCTCCGAGGAGCTCGTCGAAGGCCAGCCCCAGCGCGCAGATCCGCGCGATTTTCGGCAAGGACGAAAGCGGGAGGTCCCGTTCCGGCCGATCTTCGCTCCTGCGGTGATTCCCGGGAAAAGGCATGGCATCGCCCAAAGGTTTCCACCTGACCCGAATCGGTTTGTATTATATCTCCCCGGCGCCTTTCAGTCTTTTCCCGATGGCCTCGAGGAGTTTCACGTAGGAATCGAGAAAGCTTTTCACCCCCTCGGCCTCGAGGCGGTCGCACACCTCCTCGATGCCGGTTTCCATCAGGGAGTAATCGTTAAGGACCGACTTCGCGGCGGGGTACGACCCGGACAGCGCGTCCGCCACCTTTCCATGGTCCCGGAAGGCGTCCATCGTCTGGGGCGGCATCGTGTTCACCGTGTCCCGGCCGATGAGTTCCTCCACGTACTTGACGTCCGAATACTTCGGGTTCTTCGTCCCGGTGCTCGCCCACAGGGGGCGCTGCGCCCGCGCGCCGCTCGCCGCGAGCCCCTTCCACCGCTCCGTGGCGGTGATATCGAGGAACTTCGCGTAGGCGGCCTGCGCGTTCGCCACGGCCAGCTTGCCGATCAAGGAGAGCGCGGTTTCCGCCCTGGGGGATCCCGGCCACCGTTCCACCTCGGAGAGCAGCAGGGGGTCCACCGCCGTGTCCACGCGGGAAACGAAGAACGACGCCACGGAGGCCACCTTCCGCGGATCGCCTCCCGCCGCCAGCAGCCGCTCCACCCCGCGAAGGTAGGCCTCGGCGACTTCGCCGTACCGCTTCACGGAGAAGATCAGCGTCACGTTCACCGGAACGCCGGAGGCGATCGTCTCCTCGACCGCGGGCAACCCCTCGCGGGTCCCCGGGATCTTGATCATCACGTTGGGTCGCCCCACGATGCGAAACAGCTCCCGCGCCCGGTCTGCGGTCGCCTTCGTGTCGCGCGCGAGGTCGGGCTCCACCTCGAGCGACACGTAGCCGTCGCCGCCCGCCGTCGCGTCGTATACCGGCCGCAAGGCGTCGGCGGCGGACCGGATGTCGTCGGTGACGATCCGCAGGTACGCTTCGGGGACCGAGGCCCGTCCGGCGGCAAGCGTGGCGAACTGCGCGCCGTATTCGGCGCCCGAGGAAACCGCCTTCTCGAAAATCGTCGGGTTGGAGGTCACGCCCCGGATGCCGTCTTCCGCGATCCGGCGGTCCAGCTCGCCGGAGACGATCAACCCCCGGTGGATGTAGTCGAGCCAGGGGCTCTGCCCCGCCTCCCCCAGCGCGACCAACGGGTTCCTTTTCATGATTTCGCCCCTCCTTTCGCGGCGGCCAGGACGGACTTCGCCCGGTCGCGCACGCCTTCCGGCGTGATCCCCAGCTCGCGGAAGATGCGTTCCGCGGGGGCGGACGCCCCGAACCGGTCGATCCCCACCGACGCCCCCCGGGACCCGACGTACCGCTCCCAGCCGAAGGTTGCGCCGGCCTCCACGGAAACGCGCGCGGCGACGGCCGGGGGAAGGACGGAGTCGCGGTAGGACGCCTCCTGCTCCTCGAACCGCTCCCAACAGGGCATGCTCACCACGCGGGCCGGGATCCCTTCCTCCGCCAGCAGCTTCCGCGCGGAAAGCGCCACGGACACTTCCGATCCGGTCGCCAGCAGCAGAACCGCGGGGTCCCCCCCTTCCGCATCGGCGAGGATGTACGCCCCTCGGCGGGCGCCTTCCTCCCCGAGCACCGGCCCGGGCGGCAGGATGGGGATCTTCTGCCGGGTCAGGGCGATCAGCGTGGGCCCGTTCGCCCGCTCGAGAGCCGCCCGCCAGGCCACCGCCGTCTCGTTCGCGTCCGCGGGCCGGACGACGTATAGGTTGGGCATCGCCCTCAGCGACGCCAGATGCTCGATCGGCTGGTGGGTCGGGCCGTCCTCCCCCACCCCGACGGAATCGTGGGTCAGCACGTAGATCACCCGGCACCCCATCAGTGCCGCCAGCCGGATGGAGGGGCGCATGTAGTCCGAAAAGATGAAGAAGGTGGCACCGAACGGGATCACCCCTCCGTGCCGGGCCATCCCGTTGAGGATCGCTCCCATCCCGTGCTCCCGCACGCCGAAGTGGAGGTTCCTTCCGCCCGGCGGGGCGTCGGGGAGGAAATCCCCCCCGCCCTTTATGATCGTCTCCGTGGAAGGCGCCAGGTCCGCCGATCCCCCCGCCATTTCCGGGACCTTCGCCGCGATCGCGTTCAACACCTTGCCGGACGCGCTCCGGGTGGCCGTCGCGCCGGCCTCTGGGGAAAATACCGGGATCCCGTCGGCCCACCCTTCTGGGAGGTCCCCCCACGTCCTGCGCTCCCATTCCAGCGCGAGCTCCGGGAACGCGGCGGCGTATGCGCCGAACCGGAGGCGCCAGTCCTTCTCCAGCCCCTGCCCCCGGTCGACCGCCTCGAGGAAATGGGCCCGCACATCCTCGGGCACGAGGAACCCGGGGGACGCCGGCCATCCCAGGTTCTCCTTCGCCAGGAGGATCTCGGCCTCTCCCAGCGGCGACCCGTGCGCCTCCGCGGTGTCCTGCCGGTTGGGGCTGCCGAAGCCGATGGTCGTCCGCACGATCACCAGGGTGGGCCGCTCCCGTTGGGAGAACGCCACCCCGATCGCCGCCTCCAGCCCCTCGAGATCGGTGTTGCCGTCCTCGACCGTGAGGACGTTCCAGCCGTACGCCCGGAAACGCGCAGCGGTATCTTCATGGAAGGAGAGCTCCGTGGACCCCTCGATCGTGATCTTGTTGTCGTCGTAGAACGCCACCAGGTTCGAAAGGCGGTGCAGCCCCGCCAGCGACGCCGCCTCCGAGGCCACTCCCTCCATCAGGTCCCCGTCGGAGCAGAGGGCCACGATCCGGTGCGAGACGATCTCGTGTCCCGGCCGGTTGAAGCGGTGCGCCAGGAGCCGCGAGGCCATCGCCATCCCCACGGCGTTCCCCAGCCC